>JAEEGL015921940.1_pt1 | contig 23569 bp, 15 predicted proteins | sample 9134231 | NCBI WGS metagenome assembly JAEEGL01 (sample SAMN16246548, study PRJNA631951) | gut metagenome | biome: gut microbiome; feature: rumen; material: fiber-attached | host: Bos | place: Iran: Karaj | collected 2018-10
ACGCCTTTTCCTCTTCTTACGAGCGAATATGTTACAAGGTTGGGGCTGGAGCCCTGGATAATATCTGCGATATCTACCTTAAACTTCTCGGCTGCTTTATAAATAAAAGAAAAAGTAAAATCTATCTTACCTTCCTCAAGGGCCATGTAATCCTCAATGCTCATTCCGGTAGCTTCCGCCATCTCATGAATCGAAATGGCCGATAATTCCCTCATTTCTTTGACACGCTGTGCAACTTCCTTAAGATCTTCCTTAACCATTTCTTTCTCCTTTCGATTTATTTGGGTTTTCTCCCATGTCTTTTGGTCGCATTTCATGCGGCTACTTCGTTTGGTCGCCTGACACATCTCGCAAGCAAAGCTTGCTCGCTGCGCGAGCACCGAGAGTGCTCGTTTAACACACAAAAAAAATCCGTCTCAATCTCTTGAGACGGACTGTAATCCGCGGTACCACTCAAATTGTATATGATCACTCATATACCCCTCACAGGCTCTATCAAGCCCTGTGCACTAACGTAGCATTCACGGAAGATATCTACTTGGGAGAAAAGGATCCTTTCCCTCCCTTTCGGGTCTTCGGCTCAGAAGTGATGGAAAAAATGAACATCCCGATCTGCTCTCACCAATGCAGTTCTCTCTGTACAGACTTCAATCAAGTTTTCGTCTTCGTCACAGCCTTTGATAGTATTAAATTACTGAGACTATATCACTAAGGCCGACAATTGTCAAACACTTTTTTTGATTTACGGAACTGAATTTTTATACTGAATTTTTATACCAATATGCCGTAAAAACACCCTTTGCATATATTCGTTAACCAAACGTCAAACACATGTATGAAAATAAGATCACTGGTGTCCCTGTACAAAAGGAATTATCTGTGGAACTTCTTCCTTTTTCCAATTATCAGTATAAGGTATTTCACCGGGCTTAAGTTTCAGTCTTTGAGAAGGAACCTTTGCTTTTTCTTCGATAAGTCTGTCTCTGATCTCCTTAGTGGCTTTATCGGAGTCCGATCCCTTTCTTATCTGAACGACTGTTCCCGGAGCCATATTGTAATATATGAATCGCGCATCGGGAACCGTCAGTCTTATACAGCCGTGTGATACGTTTTTTCCGAGATTGTTCCATGTCGACGATACATAATCCGACGCGTTCTTTGAACTGTAAAGAACCGAATGGAAATATATCCTTCCCGTGATAAGACTCCAGTACTGACCGAAGCTCTCGGTATTAACAAACTGTGAGAATCTTACCCTGTAATTCTTCATTTCAAACGTTCCGACCGGCGACTGAGTCTTGTCGGCGCCCGTCGAGCAAAGCATATACCTTACGGGTACCGTATAATCCCCGTTTCCGTCTTTCGCATAGACAAGAACAACCTGGTATTTAAGGTCAACGATGATCTTGTATGTATCGGGTAGCGGAAAAGCTTTCGGATATTCATATATTCCGTTGTCCCCGATAAGCTCGTCGAATGACATATGCAATGTGGGAGCCAGATCGTCCCAATCTCTTGCGGCGGTTCTGAGCTTTTCAAGCAGTGTATCTTCTTCGGCAAGAAATTCATCGGTCTTCATTTTGATCTCCGCTTTTGACAAGCCAAGCGATGCCACATAAGAATCAAGGTCCTTATAATATATGGGTTCCTCCGTTTTTTTATCGTCTTTTGTTTCTTTCTTTTCGTTCTTAACCGGTGTGGGAGCTTTTTCCTCAATTACTCTGTTTTCGGTATAAACAACCGTTTCTTTTTTGTTATCGGGCATAAGTTCCGTCACGTGAGCTTCCGTATCTGCGGTTACCGCATAGTTTTCGGAATCGGGCGTCTCTTTAGCAAACAAGCTTATCGTCTCGGCTGACAGCGAGTTTTCTGTCTCTTCTGACGCTTCCGTAAGATCGGTCGGACTTTTCTCCTCAGGCGTAGTAATTTCCTTACCTGCATAAGTTGTATCGGTATCGGGATCATTGAGTATCAAAGCATTGCTTACGGATGCTTCACGAATCTCAGCCGCCGCAAGAAGAGCACTTTCGATATCATTGCCGACGATAAACGCTTCCGAAGAACATTCCGTACGCGCGATATCACCCCCGGCAACAAATGTTTTGGCTGTGTTTTCAGAGAGCGCGCTGTCGATTCCGAAGGCGCGAAGTCCCGATGTGTCCGTTTTCTGAAGTCTGCAGCCCGAAAGGAGAACACAGCAAACGATCGATATCGCCAAAATCCTTTTTTTCAACATATCCCCACCTTTCCGTTATGCGACAATGTATTTGTCGATACGGATGTTATCGAAATAATAGTTAATTATTTCTTTGTAATCATAACCCTTAAGTGCCATTCCCTGCGCTCCGGACTGAGACATGCCGATGCCGTGTCCGTACCCCATCCCGAAAAAAGCAACACTTCCGGTCGGAACTTCCTTAAGAGGGTAATTGTACATGTTGTCCCCACTAATGACGATCATCTGATCCAGCGGATCGATCCTGCTGAGCGATGAGTTTGAAGAAATTGCGAATAATCCGCTCTTTTTCAACATTTCCCTCGTTTCGTCATTGATTGCGTAAGGAGTGTCCGCAAAAGAGGTTCCTCCCATCAAAACCTTATATTTTGCGGACGGTAGATCAAACGTACTTTGCGCCTGTTGTATCCCGAGTGTCTTTGACGAAGCGGTGCCCGTTACTTTTAACGAGCTTACCCGACCCGTTTCGGTGACTATCATTTCCTTAATATTTCTCACGTTTCCAACGTCATGACCGTTTTCTTTAAGGAGTCTGCCCGCCTCTTCCAGTGTATAAGTAATTACCCATGGCGCTTTTTCGGGATTCAATTCAAAAAGATCCGGTTTTGAACTGTATATGGCGCTCTTTATTCCCCATACATCTATTCCGCCCTCCGTTGAGCCGCCGCTGGTCGAGAAATAAAAAGTTTCGACAAGTTCTCCGTCACTGTATATGACTTCTCCCTGCGTGGCAGAAACGGCCGCTATCGCTTCCTTCGATTCACCGGTCACGCCCTTGTAAACCTGCGACGCTGTCGTATCGGTAAGACTGTACGGCTCCGATAACGTACCCCTGCAATTAAATGACGCCTTGTACAGCGCATAGCTTCTCGCGCAGACCGCCTGAGCTTTCAGTGCCTCCGCGCTGTAGGTTTTATCCATCTCACATGTGACCACACCGCACAGATAAGCTTCAATGCTGATGATATTGACGGCAGTCAGCTTTCCGCCTTTTCGCACTATCTCTATCCTGCCGCGATAAGAACGGGTTCCGAGCGATATTATTCGCCCTTCCGGATCATTTTTGGATGCCACGGCTTTTATCTGAGGAAAAGGACTGTATTTCTTTGATTGTTCCCCTTCCGCAGCGTCTATAAGGAAGGCGCTTTTTCCGAATGATACTTTTATCAGGCAGTCTCTTTTGGTCGCATTGCTTTTTTCCGACTTTTCATAAAGTTGCCAGGTACCCGGTCCTTTAAGGACCGGTATCGCACCTGTCGTATTGCTCTGTCCTATGGCTTTTTTGGCTTCGTCATAATTCTTATACACCGTACTTTTCACGACATAAGAAGAATTATCCGGCTCAAAAGAGAAACCGCTGCCGCCGTAAAAAATATCACCGCCTTCAAAAGCCTTATCGGTCGCATAACCGAACATGATCCTTGTATTATAGACGGTAATGACATCTTTATCCTTGTACTGCGAGACAAGACCGACCCTGATATCCGTCATCGCTTCGGCACCGACCGAAGGGACACAGACCCATGTCGCAGCGATCAGGAATAAAAGCATAAACGCTTTAAATATCGGTGATGAACATAGCGTCTCCGAAGGAGAAAAATCTGTATTCGTTATTAACTGCTTCTTTGTAGGCATTTAAAATGTTCTCTCTTCCGCAAAGCGCCGCAACGAGCATGATCAGCGTCGATTCCGGCAGGTGGAAATTCGTTATCAGTGAGTCAACAATATTAAATTGATAACCCGGATAAATGAAAATGTCAGTATCACCGCTTCCGGCAGAAACGTGTCCGGTGCCGTGCGAAGCGGCTTCAAGTGTCCTGCAGCTTGTCGTACCGACACTGATCACACGACTTCCTCTGTCCTTGGCCTCATTTACCAAACGCGCGGCTTCTTCGGTAACTTCGTAGTACTCCGAATGCATATGATGATCCAGGATGTTCTCTTCCTTGACGGGTCTGAACGTTCCGAGTCCAACATGAAGCGTGACTCTCGCAATATCGACACCCATATCCGCAATTTTTTCGAGAAGCGCTTCCGTAAAATGTAGTCCCGCTGTGGGAGCCGCCGCGGAACCGTCATGTCTGGCATATACCGTCTGATACCTGTTTCTGTCCTTAAGTTCGTGAGTTATATAGGGGGGCAACGGCATCGAACCGAGTTTGTCGAGCACTTCCTCAAAAACCCCGTGATAACTGAATGATATTATCCTATTGCCGTCTGTAAGAACCTCTTTGATCTCCCCTTTGAGCGATGCTGCTCCTTCGCCGAATTCCACCACGGCGCCCTCACGCAGCTTTCTGCCGGGTCTTACAATGCACTCCCAGTCATCCTTCGTGATCCTTTTGAGGAGAAGTACCTCGCAAACTCCCGTGTGACCTTCCCTGTGACCGAGTAGCCTTGCGGGGATGACCTTTGTGTCATTAAGCACCAGGCAGTCACCACGTCTAAAAAAATCACATATTTCATAAAAATGCTTATGCATCAACTGTCCGTTATTCTTATCAAGGACCATAAGCCTTGAAGACGACCTGTCTTCAAGAGGGTCCTGCGCGATAAGCCTCTCCGGCAGATCATAATAAAAATCGCTTTTCTTTAATGAAACCATATTTTTCTCACTTACGGCGCTTATTGTTTTGCATAAGTTATATTAATGCCCCAAAGACGATTCTTCAAGACAAAAGTATAAATTTTTGTTTATAAATAATAATCTTCCGGCATTTTTATTGTTTTGTTAAAAAAATTGTATATAATATTAATGCTAAAAAACAAGATCATACGCTAGATCTTATACGCATGATATGAGGATTGAGACGATATGTACAAATTGGGTATTGATATAGGATCGACCACGGTAAAGGTGGCGCTCCTTGACGAAAATGATTCTATCATCGAAAGCGATTACGAAAGGCACTACGCCAATATTCGTGAAACGCTTCTTTCAATAATTACAAAGATCACATCAAAAATTCCCGAAGATACCATTGTTGCACCGACCATTACAGGCTCGGGAGGACTTTGTATTGCCGACATAATGAAGATTCCCTTTATTCAGGAGGTTATCGCCGTATCGACCTCTCTTTCGGCTCTTCCCGTTGTTCCTGACGTTGCCATAGAGCTTGGCGGAGAGGATGCCAAGATAATCTACTTCGGAGGCACTGTCGAACAGCGCATGAACGGTATCTGTGCCGGCGGAACGGGATCATTTATCGATCAGATGGCCACATTATTAAAAACTGACGCAACCGGTCTGAACGAATATGCAAAAAACTATAAAGCAATATATCCCATTGCCGCACGCTGCGGTGTTTTCGCGAAGAGCGACATCCAGCCCCTTATCAACGAGGGAGCGACAAAAGAAGATCTCTCCGCTTCGATATTTCAGGCTGTGGTCAATCAAACTATAAGCGGACTTGCATGCGGAAAGCCCATTAAAGGAAAAGTCGCATTTCTCGGCGGACCACTTCATTTCCTTTCGGAGCTTCTCACTTCTTTCATCAGGACACTTAAGCTTACCGATGAATGTATAATAGCTCCGGAAAATTCACATCTCTTCGCCGCTAAGGGTGCGGCCATGAACAGTTGTCTTCTTCCGGGCGGTCGAAAGAAACCCGACGCCGATGTTGTAAAGATGACTCTCGGCAATATAAAGGAGACTCTTTCACAGGATCTTAACATAACTTTTGAAGTTAACAGACTTGATCCGCTTTTTGAAAATGAAAAGGCGTATGATCTTTTCACCGAAAGGCACGACCAACACTGTGTTGTTAAGCGTGAACTTTCAACATATAAAGGGGATGCGTTCCTCGGCATCGATGCCGGCTCAACAACCACAAAAGCCGCTCTTGTATCCGATCGCGGAGAACTTCTCTATTCCTTCTACAGTAACAATAACGCTTCACCCCTGAAAACCTCAATAAGAGCGATCAAGGAGATCTACAGCCTTCTCCCCGAGGGTGTAAGGATAGTCCGCTCATGCTCTACAGGTTACGGTGAAGCCCTCATTAAATCGGCGCTTATGCTTGACGAAGGTGAGGTTGAAACAGTCGCTCATTACAGAGCCGCATCTTTCTTTGACAGAAATGTTGATTGTATTCTTGATATCGGCGGTCAGGACATGAAGTGCATCCGCATTAAAGACAATGCAGTCAATTCCGTACAACTAAACGAAGCATGTTCATCAGGCTGCGGTTCTTTTATAGAAACATTCGCCCGCTCTCTAAACCTTGAGATCTCGGAATTCGCCAAGATCGCGCTTTTTGCACAGAATCCCATCGATCTCGGTTCAAGATGTACCGTTTTTATGAACTCAAAAGTAAAGCAGGCCCAGAAAGAAGGCGCTACGGTAGCCGATATAAGCGCCGGACTTGCTTATTCCGTCATAAAGAATGCTCTTTACAAAGTTATCAAGGTTACCGACCCCTCATCCCTCGGCAAGCACATTGTTGTGCAGGGCGGAACCTTTTATAACGATGCCGTTCTGCGCGCGCTTGAAAAAATTCTCGGGATTGATGCAATAAGACCCGATATTGCAGGTATTATGGGCGCTTTCGGTGCCGCTCTTATCGCGCGAAGCACTTATACCGGTCAGAATACCACGATGCTCGGCATAAATGACATCATTGCTCTTCACTTTGAAACATCAATGACGAGATGTAAGGGATGTACAAACAACTGTCTTCTTACCGTCAATAAATTCAGCGACGGCAGAAGGTATATCTCCGGCAACCGCTGTGAAAAGGGAATCGGAGGCGAGAAAAACAAAGACAACATTCCGAACCTCTTTGAATATAAACTTCACAGGTTCCTTGATTACGAACCGCTTGCGGAAGGAAAGGCAAAGCGCGGCATCGTTGGTATTCCGCGTGTTCTCAACATCTACGAGAACTACCCTTTCTGGTTCACTTTCTTTACCAAGCTTTCATACCGTGTAGTTTTGTCGCCAAACTCATCGAGAAAGATTTACGAGCTCGGTATCGAATCAATCCCGAGTGAATCCGAATGTTATCCCGCAAAGATAACTCACGGTCATATCATGTGGCTTATCAGGGAAAAGATACCGTTCATCTTCTATCCCTGTATTCCTTACGAGAGGAACGAATCACCCGAATCAGGCAATCATTACAATTGTCCCATCGTAACTTCGTACGGTGAAAACATAAAGAATAACGTCGAGGAATTAAAATCAAAAGAGATCATTTTCGCCGATCCTTTCTTATCACTCGAGAATGAAGAAATCGTTACAAAACGTCTCGTTTCGCTCTTTACGAACAAGAAACTGCCTTATTATGCTGGAGCAAAAAAGGAAGAGGTGGAAAATGCCGCACACGAGGCATGGCTTGAGCTCGAACATGCGCATAAAGATATGCAACGCAAAGGCGAGGAAACCCTTGAATACCTTAAACGCACCGGACGAAAAGGCATAGTTCTTGCCGGACGACCTTATCATGTCGATCCCGAGATCAACCACGGTATTCCCGAAATGATCAACTCTTACGGTGCCGCTGTTCTCACTGAAGACAGCGTATCGCATCTCGCCAAAACAGACAGACCCATGATCGTTGTCGATCAGTGGATGTACCATTCAAGGCTTTACGCAGCGGCTTCATTCGTACGTACACGAAAGGATCTTGAGCTTATCCAACTCAACTCCTTCGGCTGCGGTCTTGATGCAGTTACCACAGACGGAGTGAGCGATATCCTTACATCATCGGGGAAGATTTACACAGTCCTTAAGATCGATGAAGTCAACAACCTCGGTGCAGCCAGAATCAGACTCAGATCTCTTCTTTCCGCTGTTCGGGAAAGGGATCGTAATCACATCACTCCAAAGGTAAGATCAAGCGCTTATAACAGGGTCATTTTTACAAAAGAAATGCGCAAGGAATACACTATCCTCGCGCCTCAGATGTCTCCTATCCACTTTGAGTTGCTTGAACCCGCCATCCGTTCGGAAGGTTACAAGATCGAGATACTCAACAACGACGGACGCGCCGCTGTTGATGTGGGACTTAAATATGTTAATAACGACGCATGTTATCCATCCCTCATGGTTGTCGGTCAGATAATGATGGCTCTCCTTTCAGGCAAATACGATCTTAACAGGACTGCCGTCATGATCACACAGACCGGTGGCGGATGCCGTGCAACAAATTACATCGGTTTTATACGGCGCGCCCTCAGGAATGCAGGAATGGAACAGATCCCCGTTCTATCAGTCAGCACATCGGGCATAGAGAAGAATCCGGGCTTTAAATTCACCCCTTCTCTTATCCTTAAAGTTGTTCAGGGTATCATTTACGGTGATGTCTTTATGAAGGTTGTCTATAGGACGCGTCCCTACGAGCTTGTGCCGGGTTCAGCAAATGCCCTTCATGAAAAATGGAAAAAAAGATGTATCGAATCACTCCGATCAAGCGGTCCCGCGTTCGTTCTCGACTGGTCAAAATTCAAGGAGAACCTTCGCGGTATCGTCAGAGACTTCGACGCTCTTCCGATCAATGAAACACTCAGGAAGCCGAGAGTCGGTGTAGTTGGTGAGATCCTTGTAAAATTCATGCCCGCAGCAAACAATTATATGGTCGATCTGCTCGAAAGCGAAGGAGCCGAAGCGGTTGTTCCCGACCTTTTAAACTTCCTTCTCTATTGCTCGTACGACGCCGAATACAAATATCGCATACTCGGCAAAAGCAAATCGAGTGCGATAATCAACGACTACATTATAAAATTCTTTGAGCGAAGCAGAAAAATAGCTGTTGAAGAACTTGAGAATTCAAAAAGATTTACTCCTCCCGAAAAAATCGAAACAATCGCTTCTTATGCGCGTCCCATCGTCGAGATCGGAAATCAGACCGGAGAAGGATGGTTCCTTACGGGCGAGATGATTGAGCTCATTAAATCCGGAGTTCCCAACATAGTCTGCGCACAGCCCTTCGCGTGCCTGCCGAATCACATCGTCGGCAAAGGCGTTATAAAGGAGATCAAATACAGGTATCCCGAGGCGAATATCGTGGCGGTTGATTACGATCCCGGGGCGAGCGAAGTAAATCAGTTGAATCGTATAAAGCTGATGCTTTCTTCTGCATTCAAAAATCTCGAGATATAGAAGTGAATTTATATATGTACATACGTGGGGCTGCCACGTGTAAACATTTCAAAAACCGCTTACGCGTTTTATCGTTTTTGAAATGTTTCACAGGCGCGCCCCACGTTCCTCATTATTGCAATCCGAAAAAAACGTTAAATTTTCCCAACTGAAATAGGTGAAGGCGCGGCGGCGTAAAAGTCGTAAAACGATTTATACGGTTTTGTTTTACGACTTTTATCGCCTGACAGCCTTCACCGTATGTGCATTGTACTATAATCTGACACTTATACCGTGGTCTCTCATAAATTCTTTAACTTCGGAAATCTTCAGCTCTTTATAATGGAATAAAGATGCAGCCAGAACAGCATCGGCACCCGCGATCTTGCACGCATCAACGAAATGTTCCTTCTTTCCGGCTCCCCCGGATGCAATAACCGGTATATTGACACGATCCGTGATCGCTTTTGTCAGTTCGAGATCATAGCCGTCCTTTGTACCGTCACAATCCATACTTGTGAGGAGTATTTCCCCCGCCCCTAGTTGCTCTGCTTTGACAGCCCATTCTATAGCATCAATTTCCATGTTGATCCTGCCGCCGTGCTTATAAACGGTAAAACCTTTTCCGTCGGCGCGTCTTTTCGCATCGATCGCACAAACCACGCACTGGCTTCCGAAAACGGATGCAGCTTCACTTATAAGCGTAGGATTCTCGATGGCTGCAGAATTGACAGCTACCTTGTCCGCGCCCGCACGTAGTATGGCTCTGAAGTCATCCACACTTCTGATACCGCCACCGACGGTAAACGGAATAAAAATACAGCTCGCAACGCGTTTTACCATCGACGTAACGATGTTACGCTTATCGGAAGAAGCCGTTATATCAAGAAATACAAGCTCATCCGCGCCTTCTTCGTTATATGCTTTGGCGACTTCGACAAGATCACCGGCATCTCTGAGATTGACAAAATTTACTCCCTTTACAACCCTGCCGTCTTTTACATCAAGGCATGGGATAACTCTTTTAGTGAACATATTTTTCCCCTTGTTTATAAACGAAATCGTTTAGCTTTTCAACACTGCATGTGATATACGGATTTGTTTTGAGATAAAATGAACTATCGATTCGAAGTACAATAATTCATTGAAGATTAATGCATACCGTAGTCCCGTAATCAATTAATCCGCGCAATTTATAAAATTGGAAAGTATCTTAAGCCCTATCTCTCCGCTCTTTTCCGGATGGAACTGACATCCGAAGATATTGCCGTGTTCTACCGAGCTGTCAAACAAAGTACCATATTCAGTTGTCGAGGCGACATCGGATCTGTCCGAACACTTAAGATGATAGGAATGGACAAAGTAGACATACGCACCGTCGGAAATACCTCTGTAAAGCTTTGATTCTTTATTTACGATGTCTATACTGTTCCAGCCTATCTCCGGAATCTTCAGATTTTCTTTTGCAAGAATGGCTTCATCAAATCTTTCGATACGACCGTGGAGGATTGAAAGACCTTTCACAGCGCTTGTGCCTTCCGGCGCACCTATAGTTTCGGTGCTCTCGTCAAAAAGCAGCTGCATACCGAGACAGATACCAAGGAAGGGAACCTGACTTTTTATAAGGTCATTAATAACAGGAATAAGTCCGTACCTTTCAAGCTTACACATTGCATCATGAAAAGCACCGACCCCCGGAAAAACTATTCTGTCACAATTTTTAAGATCAATGGGATTATTCGAAAGACATACCTGAGCGCCGAGATATTCGAGTGCTTTCGAGACACTGTTCGTATTCCCGGCTTCGTAGTCTATAAGACCAATTTTCAATTTATCCTCCTCTTTAGCGGCAGATTTTTTGCCGCTGTTTCCTCGTCCAATACTCAACCATGTACCAAGGTATTCTTTAGCGGCAATTATATTGCCGCTGTTTCCTCGTCCAATACTCAACTATGTACCAAGTTAATCTTTAGCGGCAGATTTTTTGCCGCTGTTTCCTCGTCCAATACTCAACCATGTACCAAGTTAATCTTTAGCGGCGATCACCCAACGCGCTCACGGCAGTCGCCTGCTGTTTGATCGCTTCAATATCGTAAGTACCCAGAAGCGCGTAGATATATTCACTGTAATCTATAACATCATTTATATTCATCATCGAATATGCTTCTTCTTCCGTTATCTTAAATTTATTATTCAATTCGTTTAATATGTTGGTCTTCACATATTCAAGGTCATCGGTAATGCCGAGAGTCGTGGCAAGCATATAATATTTCTCATATTTTTCAAGACCCTTTATGAGTGAATTGAGCGCCTTGTCGTCATTATGAGATTTCATGTAATAATTGTACGAATTAAGCTGTGAATTAACATACATGACAGTCATGATCCTGTCATAAAGCTCTATATCTTCGTCCTTTATAGTAAGTCCGTAGACATCATAATAAGCCTCATTGTAATGTCTGATGAGGAAATCCGTCTGGGCGTTTTCAATACTAAGGTTATATGAATATGTATTGGTTCCGAGGATAATGAACACCGTAATAACAGCGAACAGAATAAACAGGATCGAAGCTCCGACCTTATTTATCTTTCCCTCGTCTTCCTCGGGAAGCTCTAATGCTTCACGAGCCTCTTTTTTCTTTTTGGCCTTTTCGCGAGCCTCTTCCTTGGCCTTACGTTTAGCTTCTTCTGCTTGTTTTTTCTTTTCCTCTGCCTCGGCCTTATCGATCTCTTTCTGGGCAGCCTTGGCAGCCTTAGCCTCTTCCGCGCTCTTTTTCTTTGCTTCGAGAATGGCAGCTTTATTCTTTTCTTCTTCCTCTGCCTTCTTTCGACGAGCTTCCTTTTGTTCTTCCGTGAGCTCTTCTACCACATTCCCGAATATTCTCTGGAAAAACGATTTCTTTTTCTTCCGGACCTTTTCTTTTGGCGGTTCTTCCAGCGCCTTAATCCTGTCCTCAAGGGCACCGGATTCGATTTCGCTCATGATGTCGATGGGTCCGTCGGAATCCACTCCGCCTATATTAACGATATCCTGTTCAGAAATTGTTGCATCGTCAAGCGCAAAGAGATCGTCAGCTCCGAGAAGGTTTTCCTCTGAAGGTTCATCTCCGGGATTAATAAACTGAATTTCGGGATCATCGCTTCCCGAAGCTTCGGTGATATCCCCGCCAAACGGATCGACCATCTCAGGACCTTCGCTTATGTCTCCCAACCCGGGAATGTCCTCGGTAAGCACCGGTTCGTCAAGACCAATACCCTCTATTTCGGCAACTTCATCAGGTCCGCCTTCCGATGTGGGCTGAGAATCTGCTTCTCCCTGTTGTGAAAAAATAGCAGCGATATCATCCTGATCAAGCATGGTTTGTTCGGGCTCAGGTTGATCTTCGGGCATTTCGCTCAGAAGATCGGTGATCATCGTATCTATTTCGTTGGGTTCTTCACCGCCCAATGAACTCTGTACTTCTTCCGGGGATGCGCCTTCGGTTATTTCATCGGAAATCGACAAGTCGGGATTATCGGTCCGGAATCCGGCAGGATCGATCTCATCCGAAATATCAAGAGGTACGTCTTCCGAAGAAGACACATCAAACGGATCATCCGGAATATCATCGGTTGCGATCACATCCGAAGCATCGGAGGCTATCTCGTCCGAATCCTGTAATCCGGACGAATCAACGGGGATATCGTCCGTTCCGAGAATATCCGAAGAATCGGCGAGAATATCGTCCGTTCCGAGAATATCCGAAGAATCGGCGAGAATATCGTCCGTTCCGAGAATATCCGAAGAATCGGCGGGCATATCGTCCGTTCCGAGAATATCCGAGGAATCGGCGGGCATGTTGTCCGATTCGGAAATATCGGATTTCTTTTTGTTTCCTTCCTCTTCAGCAATAACATCAGCAATTATGTCAGCCATTGAAGGAAGTTCTTCCTGAACGGGTGTGGGTTTGGGTTCTCTTTTACGATCCTTTTTTGCCGGCGCGAGATCGGAATCCGAAGAAACAGAACTAAGCAGACGATCAAGGTACGATTCATCTGCTTGGTTAGTTCTTTTCGACTCACATTCGTCACAGAAGTCTTTCCCATCGGGAATAGGCTTGTGACACATCTTGCAAATAGCCATGGCTTATACCCGGAATACAGGTTTATTTAAAGAGTAATTTATCAATCTCCTCAACAAGCATTCCGATCTCCGGTTTCGACAGCTGCGCATCGGCACCCAGAGATTCCCCCTTCTTCCTCATTTCGTCATTAACAAGCGACGAGAAAATGACAACAGGCAGATGTTTAAATACATTATCTTCCTTGATAAGTTTGGTAAGATGGTGTCCATCCATCTGAGGCATCTCAATATCAGTGATAACACATTTAACTTTCTCGTTAAGAGTTCCGTTATCTCTGTATAAACAAAGCCTATCATAAGCTTCCTTACCGTTATTGGTAACAGTAACATTAGTATATCCCGCTTTGGTCAGAGAATCAAATATAAGCTTACTCAGAAGAGGTGAATCCTCCGCAATGAGTATAGGCGAATTGTTTCTCTGTCTCTCACCGAGTTGGTCGATATCGGAAACCTTAAGACCGGTCTCGGGACTGATATCCGAAACGATCTTCTCAAAATCGAGGATAACGATCAGCCTGTCATTAAGCTTGATAATACCGGTGGCAACACCTTTGCCCGAATTACTGATAGACTCATCGGGTTTCGAAATGTCAGCCCATGATACTCTGTGTATTCCAAGCACTGTATGAACATGGAACGCAATACTGAGCTGGTTGAAGTTGGTAACGATGTACATATCCTTATCAACATCTGCACTCTCAGGTATAGAAAGAGATTTTGCAAGGTCCACGATCGTGATGATGGTATCACGAGGCATATAAATTCCTTCAATGCACGGATGAGCGTTCGGAATCGCGGTCGGTCTCTTATAGGGAAGGATCTCTTTTATCTTGGCAACGTTAATGCCATAGTGATTTGTACCCACCTGAAATTCAAGGATTTCCAGCTCATTAGTTCCACTTTCAAGCAAAATATTGGTATCCATACAGTACCTCCGTTTAATTATTTATAGTGATCTCATATATCTTGTCAGGCGAGATATCAGGATTTGAAACGATAACCGATTTCGGTGTTTCGCTGTTTCCAAAAAAGAAAACCAATATCCCGCTTGTACTTTCACTCGGAGCAAGTTTCTTCTCGAGGAGTAAAAGGTCATTTGTTATGAGCGACAGCTTGGGTTTGTATGAACTTTTGTCGCTGACGAGTTTATATGATACGTTGAAATCTTTGGTATTAAATGTTTGTTCCTTGGATGACCCGTTTGTAATCTCAAATTCCACGACAATCATTTTTTGACCGTCGGGCGCCTGAATCGAAAGATATTCATTGTCACCCTTATACGACTCACCTATAGTGCTCTTCTTGTACAAGACCTTAAATTTGTTGTCAAAGCATTCGTCAAGCGTTTCAAACGAAGGCTTTGTCTGTGGCGCCTCCGTCGGTGACGCAGGAAGCGTTCTTCCTTCATCAACTTCCGTATTTTTCTCCCGAGACGTCGGCTCCGGTGTGGGAGTCGGAATGGGAGTAGGGTTCTTTTCTGCCTCCTCCGCCGCCCTTTCCTCATATGCCTGCTTTAATTGTTTATCATCAAGGAGCTTTTCTTTATGTGTCTTGCGGGTATCGTATTTCATGATGAGGTAGGCGCTGTATTGAGCTATCGCATCACTTTCCTCCCGGGTGAGATTTATGTGTTCTCCAGATTCACAAGCGGAAAGGAGAAAAACCATAAAACCCGCAAGAATTAAAACCAATCCTTTTTTCACTATATTTACCCCTCAGATAATGCGACATCAGCGCATCTAATATATCTTATACATCCTATGAACCGGATCATGTGATAATATGTCGAAAATGAAAGTCCTTATATCTTCTTTTCAAAAAACTCAACAAAAAACAAATTCTAAGTTTCATATCTACACATTAATGACATTTTATCATAGAATTTCTCTTTTTACAAGATTAGCAACAATTTTTCTTATTCTTTTTTTGAATCGAGCTCAAACCAAAATTCAACGCCGGTTTTATGATTAATAACGCCGCAATCCCTCCTGTGTTGACCGATTATGGCTTTTACGATTGAAAGACCGATGCCGTTTCCGCCGTATTCTCTTGTTCTGGCCTTATCAACCTTGTAAAATTTTATCCAGATATTTTCCAGTTCATTATCGGGAATCGGTTCACCGGAGTTAAATACACTGACCCTGACGATCCCCTCACTTCTCTCTTCAAAGCCGATTCTTATCTCCTTACGGTCGTCAAGATGGTTTATTGCATTACTGAGGTAGTTGACAACAACTTCTTCTATCAGGCTTTCATCGGCCCATACATAAATCGGTTCCGTCTGTTCGAGCTTTATTTCGGCGTCGGTTTCTTTGGCCAGAATCGTAAACGATGAGGCAACGCTTCTACACAATTCAACGATATCAAACCTTGTCATATCAATTTTGTTTTCACCGAACTCTATTTCATTCAGTGATAACAGTTTTTTGACAAGCCCGTCCATTTTTTTAGCTTCATCCATGATCACATCACAATAATAATCACGTTCTTCGGGTGATTCACCGATATTTTCCTTAAGACCTTCCGCATATCCCATTACTATCGCAAGCGGTGTTTTAAGCTCATGAGAAACATTTGAAAGGAATTCCTTCCGCATTTCATCGACCTCGTTTTTATCCCTGATATCCTTCATGAGCTCAATGTTGGCCGTTTTAAGTTCAGTGATCGTATGTTCAAGCTTTTCCGAAAGCATATTTATGCTGTTTCCGAGTCTTCCGATCTCGTCCTTACGTTTTCCCGTATATTTTTTTTCAAAATTCAACATAGACATCTGATCCGAAATATCGGAGAGATCATCAATGGGCTTGGTAAATCTCGAGCTGAATATAAACATAAAAAGCGAACCGATGATTATGACGACAGCGCCGAGAATTGCAAGAAATCTTGATGAAATAGCAACGCTTTCCTCGATGTTTTCAAAACTCGTCCTTATGAAAATTATGTCATTATTTTTGAGATTGCCGAGAAGATCTATAAAATAAGAATCCACCTCATAATCAAAGAATTTACTGATCGTAAATGAATCATTGGTCTCAAGAGTCTCCATTGTATTTCCGGAGGCAGATGCCTCCGGTCCTATAAAATAATCACGAAGAGCATTCGTAATCCTGCGGAACCTGTCCGAAAGGGCCAGAGAATTGTGGCTCACATCAAGCTCCCCGGGATAGATGTATCTGAGATTTGCAGAAGAAATAATGTATATATTGGCGCTGTGGGATGTTTCTATGAGATCGATCCCATGTATAAAGGATGAATAATCGGTGGCGTTACCTGAAGTAATAAAATCATTTATCTCATTAAACGTATCCGAAAGCGATTCTGTTTTTATATCCTGATAATAGACTATAAGAAGCTTTTCGTTACAAAACCAGCATGCAAAGATCAATAAAAAGAGCGAAAACGAAAGAATACATGTAGTTTTAAAACGTAATGAAAATACCATTTTTCAGCTCCTGAACAATATCGGTCAGACCTCGAACTTATACCCGAAGCCCCAGATCGTCTTTATATAATCACCTTTGCTACCCAATTTGCTGCGAAGCTTTTTTACATGGGTATCGATCGTCCTTGCATCACCGTAGTAGTCATAATTCCAAACATTATTGAGTATTTTTTCTCTTGAAAGGGCTACCCCTTTGTTCACGATAAAATAATAAAGAAGCTCATATTCCTTGACACTCAGTTCAATCGGCTCATTGTCAACTCTTACCTCATGAGCGCTGTTGTTCAGGACGATACCTCCCACTTCAACAAGCTCATTATCCGTTGCATTTGCGCGACGAAGGATCGCTTCGACACGCGCCACAAGGATTTTGGGACTGAAAGGCTTCGTGATATATTCGTCAACACCGAGATCAAAACCGAGAAGCTCATCTCTTTCATCGGATTTCGCGGTAAGCATGATAATCGGAACCTTTGATTCTCTGCGAATGGTTCTGCAGACCTCCCAGCCGTCGACTTTGGGCATCATTATATCAAGAATAACAAGCTTTATATCCTTATCCGAGAAAAATTTTTCAAGGGCTTCCTCTCCGTCTCCGGCTTCAACAACAACCATCCCCTGCTTTGACAGGAAATCCTTTACAAGTTTTCTCATTCTTGCTTCATCATCTGCATATAATATCTTAATAGTATCCACGTGTTTCTCCTTATCGTAAGATCATACTATTTACGGTCAACGTCAACTTACTTCATATCAGTCATCCGATGAGTAAAAGATCATTCAATAATTTCGATACCCGAAATAACAAGCTCATCAAGCGGTCTGTAGGTAGAATCGGCGATCGATGTTTCTTTTAATATTCTGTCGAGAAGATCCATGCCTCCAAACACCTGACCTATACACGGATAAACACCGCTGAGCCAGGGGGCTCCCCCTTCGTCTCTGTAAAGGTCAAGCTGTTCCTCGGTCATTTTTATGCCATACGCCTTAAGCAGGTACTCGCTAAGTGTGATCCCTTTATAATTCAGCATCTCTTCAAGCTCTTTTATGTTTTCTTTAGTGCCGGAGATGATCATAAAAGAACCGTCTGCGGTAAAATTATCGGAGACAAGAACAGAACCGCATATAGGATAAATCCCGCTTTCATCCTTCTGTTCAAACAGCTGCGACACCTTCATGTCTTCACGCGCAACCGTACCTTCGGGAATCCCCGAGGCTTTCACCATAAGCAGATAATCCTTGATCACCGCCGAAACAGAAGCTTCCGTGTAACATCCTTCTTCAATCTTTTCAAGAAAAAGGTTGTAGGCTTCCGGAGAGTCATTGTCAAAAAGCCTAATGTCGATGCTTCCTAGATTCTTTATCCCCATCCTGACAATACAACTTCCAAAGCCGGGTTCAGTTTGCGGTAAATGGCTATCACCCGAGCATCCGCTCATTGCGATAGCCAGTAAAATCAGCAGAAGTATAATTCTTTTCATAATCCCGCACACCATCCTGAAAAATGGACCAGAGGGGAGTCGAACCCCTGTCCGAAAACCGATTCACCGTACTTCTCCGAGCGCAGCCTGTCCTTAAAGAATTCCCTCCGATGGTCAAAGTCAGGCGAAAAACCATCATCGGTAGCTTCATGATACGCCCATATGCTCAAAGCTTTGCATAAGTCGTTTCCTGCATGGATGAGGCCGGTTACTTAACGTGCAGGTGCATCAAGACCGACCCGCCGCACTCAGGCAGCGATAGCTACGTTATTATCGTTAGCGTTTAATTTTAATTGTGGAATTTAACGCATCCCATGCGGCTCGCTTCTCCGACTTCACAGCCCCCGTCGAAACCAGTACTGGCCCGTGTGAGTCTGTTTGCACTATTCAAAGACAGCAAAATACCGAATATAGTCAATATCTGGCACTGTCCTTAAAATCTCTCTGTGCTTCGCGCTGCAAATCTTTCTTTGCGATAGACTCGCGCTTATCATAAAGCTTTTTTCCTCGTGCCAGACCTATTGAGCATTTAACAAGGCCTTTTTTCAAATATACAGTCAACGGTACTATCGTATATCCTTTTTTCATCACTTCGGCGTCAAGCTTATTGATCTCATAATCGTGTAAAAGAAGTTTTCTCGTACGAAGAGGGTCTTTATTGAATATATTCCCTTTCTCGTAAGGAGATATGTTCATACCGCAAATATATACTTCTTTTTTTTCGATTTGAACATATGCCTCTTTTATACTGCATCTTCCCATTCTTACCGACTTCACCTCGGTACCGAACAATGCAATTCCGGCTTCATAAGTGTCTTCTATAAAGAAATCATGATATGCCTTTTTATTGTTTGCAATGAGCTTATGCTCATCAGACTTGTTCATTCCATTTCCCTCATCATTTGCTGTTCTAAACAGCTTCTTGTCACTCGCCCACAGGAAAAGTTTATTGTTCTCCGGGTCTTGTTACTTCTTCGGGTTCACCTGCCACAGAGAAATCAATCGTACGTAAAAGCTTGTCTGTACCTTCGACCCTGATAATGATCTTCTGACCGAGTTTATATGTCTTTTTTGTGTGCTCGCCTATGAGCATGTAATGCTCCTCGTCGAAGATAAAATAATCTCCTTCCAATTCCTCTATCCTGATGATTCCTTCAACGGTATTTTTAAGTTCCACATAAAGCCCCGATGATGTAACGCCCGAAATAACTCCTTCGAATTCCTCGCCGATATATTTCGACATAAATTCAATCTTCTTTAATTTTTCAACTTCACGTTCAGCCTCATCGGCGCGTCTTTCATAACGGCTCGAAAGATATGCAACATCCGGAAGTATCTTCTCGAAATGCCTGATCTTCGAAGGTGTAAGCCTGCCGTTCAGGTTAAGCTTGATGATTCTGTGAATCTGAAGGTCGGGATACCTTCTTATGGGTGAAGTAAAATGGCAGTAATATCTTGCCGCAAGCCCAAAATGCCCATCGCAATTAACCGTATATTTAGCCTGCTTTAAAGAACGGAGCGTCAGTCTTTGAATGAGGCTTTCTTCATCTGTTCCGTCAATCTTTGAAAGAAGACTTTGTATCTCCTTGGGATGAATCTCTTCATTCGTATTTTTTATGGTAAGACCGAAATTATATATAAATGTGGCAAGCTTCTGAATCTTCTCCGGATCGGGCGATTCATGCGTTCTGTAAACAAACGGGATTTCCTGCCAGAAATGATCCTCTGCAACAGTCTCGTTGGCTATGAGCATAAAATCTTCAATGAGCATGGTGGCGCGATTACGCTCATAAGGTCCGATTTCAACAGGCTCACCCTTTTCGTCAACCCTGATCTTACACTCCGGAATATCGAAATCTATCGATCCCCTCTTGTGACGCTTCTTTCTGAGGATTCCGGCCAACTCGTCCATAAGGAAAAACATAGGAACAAATTCTTTGTACCTTTCAGTTTCCTCGGGATCCTTATCCTCGATTATCTTTTTAACACTCGGATATGACATTCTTTTGTCAACGAGTATCACACTTTCGACAATTTTATGTTCAACAACATTTCCTTTTGTATCAATCTTCATCAGACATGAAAGCGCAAGTCTGTCTTCTCCGGCATTAAGAGAACAGATACCGTTCGAAAGTTCATGCGGCAGCATGGGGATTACTTTATCAATAAGGTAATTGCTTGTGCCACGCTTAAGAGCTTCTTTATCGAGCGGAGAATCTTCCTTTACGTAGTGTGTAACATCCGCAATATGAACACCGAGATTATAAAAATCGCCTTCTTTTGTGAGCGAAACGGCGTCATCGAGATCCTTTGAGTCCTCTCCGTCGATCGTGACCGTCATCAGGCTTCTAAGGTCCTCGCGACCCACCGTGTCCTCGGGATCAACATGCTCGGGGACACCTTTAAGCTCATTGATAACTCCGTCCGGGAATTCAAGGGGAATTCCGAAAGCTCTTATAACGGATATAATATCACTTCCCGGATCGTCTATATGACCGATTATGTTTGTGATATGACCTTCCGGCTTACGTGATGCATTGCCGAAAAAAGTTATTTCGCATATGACCTTATTCCCGGAAACGGCATGCTCTGTAAATCCCTTTGGAATAAAAATATCGGAACCGAATTTCTGATTGTCGGGATGAACGAATCCATAGCCGTTATTCTTGATAAACGTGCCGACAATACTGAGATCGTTGCGTTCAAGTACACGTAGGACAACACCTTCTCTTTTTGTACCGGGCATGGTGGGATTTTTAAGAACTTCTATAAGTACCTTGTCTTTATCATGCGCATCGGCAACCGACTGAGCCGGGATGAACACATCCTCCTCAGTATCGTTTATGTGAACAAAACCAAAACCCTTTGCCGTTCCCGAAAAAACTCCTGCTAAGACGTTCTCTCCGGGAAGTCTTAAAAGGTTACGCTGATCCTCAACAATCCTGCCGTCATTAAGAAGAGCTTCAACTGCGGAAAGGAATTCCTTCTTTTCTTCTCTCGGAACACTCATAAGAACAGCAAGATCTTTGACTTTCATGGGCTTATAAGCCTCACTTGAGATCACAGCCATTATTTTATCTTTTTTCTCATCCATCGAAATGATATCCATGCGCACCGTCCTGTTCAAGATATAATTCTTCCGATTATCAAAATCACATTATACCAATATGATATCCCATCCGAATCAATGTGTAAATAGAGAAGAAAAGGGCTGCCACAAGTGACAGCCCCGAATAGTCAAAAACACCGATCACTGAAGCGCGGGAAGACCGAGCAGAATCGAAAGTACAACGAAAAGAACCGAAAAAATAATGGTCAGTCTCGAAAGTAAACCTTCCTTAGTGCGGCCTTTGTTCTTGCTGATGAAAGAGGATCTTGTTCCACCGGTTATTGCAGCCGAAAGACCTTCACCCTTCGAATCCTGCATAAGAACGAGAGCAATGATCACAACGCAAATAAGCAGGAAAAGTATTCTGAGTACCCATGCTAAAGCTTCCATATATCCTCCTCTGAGTAAAACAATAATAGTCAATCATAATACACGGTCATTTTGCCCGTGCTTTATGATATTATCACAATAGACGAACCTATGCAAGCAAAAAAATAAAAATAATCTCAGCGGGGCTTTTTACACCGCCGCTGAGATTAATTCTCTGTATTACATACCGTCATTTCCTGATGGCAAGAGATTCTCCCGTCATCTCTGCAGGCTTCTTAACTCCGGCGATGTCAAGAATTGTGGGCATGATATCGGCAAGCTTTCCGCCTTCGCGGAGAGTGATGTTCTCGTCCGCATTGACAAGGATGAAAGGTACCGGGTTGGTCGTGTGTGCCGTGAAAGGCTCTCCCGTCTCGTAGTCGATAAGCATCTCTGCGTTGCCGTGATCTGCGCAGATAAACATCTGACCGTTAACTTCCTTTACGAAGTTTACAAGCTCGCCGAGACATTCGTCGATAACTTCGATAGCCTTGATCGCCGACTCAAGAACACCTGTATGACCTACCATGTCGGGGTTGGCAAAATTACAGATGATGAAATCGTAATAAGCCTCTCCGTTCTCGTCCTTCTTTGTGATGGCTTCGCTGAGTCTGTCGCAGACTGTATAAGCGCTCATCCTGGGTTTCTTGTCGTATGTGGGAACATACTTGGGAGAATCAACAAGGATCCTGTCCTCGCCCGGATTGGGAGCCTCAACACCGCCGTTAAAGAAGAATGTAACATGAGCATACTTCTCTGTCTCAGCGATCCTGGCCTGTCTCATGCCGAGGCTTGAAATGTACTCACCGAATGTGTTCGTGAGCTTAACCTTCTCAAAAGCGATGAGCTTGTTGGGAATAGTCACATCGTACTCGGTGAAGCAGACATATTTAAGCTTTAAGAAACCGTTCTTCCTCTCGAAGCCGTCAAAATCCTCGCAACACATAGCGCGGGTCATCTCCCTTGCACGGTCGGGACGGAAGTTGAAGAAGATAACGGAATCGTTCTCCTTAACGGTAGCAACGGGTGCTCCGTTCTCCTTAACAACGAAAGGAATAACGAACTCATCGGTAACACCGGCATCGTACGAAGCCTGTATACCGGCAACGGGATCTTCTGCCGAAGCGCCTTCACCGTAAACAAGTGCAGCATAAGCCTTCTCAACACGGTCCCAGTTCTTATCACGGTCCATAGCATAATAACGTCCGTGAACGGAAGCTACCTTGCCGACACCGATCTCTTTCATCTTCTCAACAAGAGCCGCAACATAGTCCTTGCCCGATGCGGGAGGAGTGTCTCTCCCGTCAAGGAAGCAATGAACATAAACCTTTGTAAGACCGTTCCTCTTTGCAAGCTCAAGGAGTCCGTAGATATGTTCAATATGACTGTGTACGCCGCCGTCCGAAACAAGTCCCCACATATGAAGCGCGGAATCATTCTTCTTGCAGTTCTCAACTGCGGCGAGAAGTGATTCGTTCTTGAAGAAGTCACCGTCTTCGATCTCTTTGGTGATACGGGTAAGATCCTGATATACGATCCTGCCGGCACCCATATTGAGATGTCCGACCTCGGAATTACCCATCTGGCCGTCGGGAAGACCTACAAACAGACCCGATGCATTACCTTTAACAAAAGGATATTCCTTCATAAGTCTGTCCATAACGGGTGTCTTTGCGAGAGCAACGGCATTTCCTTCGGTCCTGTCATTGAGTCCGTAACCGTCAAGTA
>JAEEGL010591785.1_pt1 | contig 23564 bp, 17 predicted proteins | sample 9134231 | NCBI WGS metagenome assembly JAEEGL01 (sample SAMN16246548, study PRJNA631951) | gut metagenome | biome: gut microbiome; feature: rumen; material: fiber-attached | host: Bos | place: Iran: Karaj | collected 2018-10
AACCTTGTCATATCCGGATTAGTAATGGTAATTGGCTTTCCCGCCTTGATCTGGTCTATAAACAGAGGGATTACAGAGCCTCTCGAACACATAACATTTCCATATCTCGTACAGCAGATGACTGTATCTCCGCGTTCTGCAGCAACTCTGGCATTGGCTCTTACAACATGCTCCATCATAGCCTTGGATGTACCCATAGCGTTAATAGGGTAAGCGGCTTTATCGGTCGAAAGACAGACAACCCTCTTCACCCCGGCATCAATTGCCGCATGGAGCACATTATTGGTTCCCTCAACATTGGTCTGAACCGCTTCCATAGGGAAGAATTCACAGGAAGGGACCTGCTTAAGAGCTGCAGCATGGAATATGTAGTCAACACCATCCATAGCATCACGTACAGATCTCTCATCACGGACATTGCCAATATAAAACTTAACCTTACCGGCTACTTCCGGATGATTAGCCTGAAGCTCATGACGCATATCGTCCTGTTTCTTCTCATCACGCGAAAAGATGCGGATCTGAGCAATATCTGACTCCAGAAAATGCTTTAATACTGTATGTCCAAACGAACCGGTTCCTCCGGTAATAAGAAGTGTTTTATCCTTAAACGCAGTCATAATGCACCCTTTCATTCAAAAAACTTACATACATAAATAATTTTACTATAAAGAGAGCGAAAAATCATCGTTTTTTCGCTCTCTATAATATGTGACAGAATGAATATAAATTTATCTAAGTATCCATAGTTGCATTAGGTGCTGTCTTTTTAAGGTCTTTTAGTACCTAATAACTCTTAATCAATAAATATTCAGTCTAGTGTTATTCTCGGATATGAGGGAGTGATTTCATTTATCAAGTCAGTTTGTTTCTAAATGCAACAGAAATTTTATAAACCTACTACGAATAAACAATAAACTATATCCCATAATATTCTTTTAGTTCTATATCTATATTTATAATATCATCAATAGGAACCTTTGCTCCATCATATTCAAAAAATATGTAGTCTACATCTTTTTCCATAGCTTTTGTAAACATACTTTCATCAAAAACATCACACAATCTAACAATTCTATCCCCATAGCGAACAAAGAACTCCGGAAAATCTATTTTTTTTGTTTTGGCACCCGAATATAAAACCAAAACATCTTTTAAACCATATTTATCAAAAATCGCCTGTTCATCGGCTTTTATCGATGTGTATTTGTTAGTTGACGATTGTCTTTGTTTATAATTACTTAGCAAATACTTTATTCCACTAAAATTGCTTTTCTCCTTTTTATCATCCAGCATACACGCATCTGGAAAAATCTCCTTTTCCATAAAAGATTTCCATAATGTTTTTCTCTGTTTACGTCCAAAATACTCTTGATACGCCTTTATGTATCTATCATTTTCCTTATCATTTTCCATATCCAACATTTTCAAATAAATAAGTTTGAATAATGCATTTAAATCATCGTCGTTGGATCTATAAAAATATATATTATCCTTCTTCAGCTCACTTTTTAAATTGTTAACCTTTTCTCCTATTATTAATTCATCATATCCAAGAATTATAGGTATAAAATCCATATATTCATTTTGAATTTGCTCCTCTGATTCAATATTTTGATTAGACGAATTAACCTCCTCATCACGATGGGTTGCAGTCATAAGTATATCTTTTTTTTGGCGATATAAAAAGCGTGTTGCCTCCACTAGTAGTTCACACTGGAGAAAGCTTGAATTATATTGAACCTTAGGATGTGTATATATCCATAGATACTCGTTATTTCTAGCATCAATCGCATTTTGTATAATGCTCAAACACCTTTTATCATACCCTAAAACGAATAGCAGATTATTATCATCAACTAATTCATCTGATTTAATGAATTTTTTTCCGCTTATTTGACCTTTGAATGAATCAGCTTTAATTTTTGCTGTAGACCCTAAAGCAATGTCCACTGCTGTCAGAGATTCTATAGCAATCGGTTCATTCGGATTATTCGCAGAATAACCGCCAGTTGTTATCCCTGAAGCAGAGGGTATTGCCTTCTTTAAGTCATTACAATTTCCTACTGCAATAAACTTCCCGCATATGGATCCAGAAAAAAACGAACCAATAAATTTGGTGTCTTTCAGCCAAAGTCCATTCATTTCTTTTTTTATTTGCGATTTTTCCGGAGCAATATAGTTAAGATAATTTTTTACAGGCAATGCTACAAACGATTCAAGGATTCTTTGGTAATCAATGTCAAATGAACTTGCGCCAGACATCCGAGAATCTCTGACTATATAATCTAAGCCATCAACATCTATTGTCGATGAATTCAGCATAGATATAATACAGTTTTTCAAAGAATCATCGACAGAATTTTCTTTATATTTACAGCCTATTATCATTCTACAAATAAAAACAAAATCCTTATTTTCAACCTTCTCGTCAGGAAGCAATGTTGAAAAAACAGATTTTATAGGTTCAATAAATTCCTGCAGAATAATAAAAGCACTAAGCTGTTCGTGAGCTGCACCAGTTCCTTTTGTCCCTTTTTTGAAATCATTTTTAAAGTTCGCATCACCTAACGCACTGCATCTATCAGATAGTAACGAGCACAGCGCCGGGGTGCTGTCATCCCCTTTTATCATCCAATAATAATCCTCAAACGTGTGAGAAAAAGGGGCATGAGCGCAGTCATGCATCAAACATGCAATTTCAAAAAGTAGTTGTTGTTTATTCCACCAATTCTCGCTGTGATCATTAATAGAACACCCACGGCTTATTAGTGACCTTATCTCCCTTTGAGTATTTCTCTTAAAGCCTATAAAAGCCTGTTTTCCAAGATGATAGACTCCTAAGGAATGAATAAACCTATCATGTCTCGCCGAAGGATAAAGCGGTCGCATACTAGTTTGCTCAACAAATTTTAATCTTTGAAACTGTTCAGTATCGATAATATTTTTAACAATTGAGACAGGTATCTCGATATATCCATGTACTGTGTCTTTGAATATTTTTGCTTTTTCTTCTATCATCTAATCAGCCTCAAAAGTGCGTTTTAGACTAACTCTTCCAATAAGTTTTTTCTTGAAATTTCAAAAATGCTTTGTATTTCTTTTGGATAAATCGAATTTACCTTATCAATAAATTCACTATCTATTACCTCAGTGCAATACACGACACTATCATTGATTACAAAAGTATGCTTATAATACACATAAAAATCTGATTCTTCGTCTTGAAACATAACATAGTTATATTTCTTTTTCATATTTTTATACAATGTGCATCTATATTTATCTATTATTTCATATTGTAATTTCAAAGGTTCACTATCAGCATAATTAGAAGAAAATGCATAAAAAGCATTTGAAATAATGTCTTTAGAATCAATCACAACGCACATAACTACCTCCACAATTCCTTCATATAATACATGCCTTTTTAAAAATGCTTACCTACAAATTTTTAAAAGAAGATAATCTTTATTTCCAATTCTCGAAACGCTATATATTGTGTAAATATAATTATACCATACAAAATGCCGTCCACAAAATCCATTTTAAAAAATTTTTGTACATTTAATCTTTTTATAGACATAATTATTTAATTAGACACATGATACCATAAATCATCCTGTTTCATTATCTAATAAAATTCATAAAACTATCCTTATTATCCAATGTGGTGGTATTCGGCCTCCCAAGATTACCTCTGGCTCCTATTGAACACATTACTTCTATAAAAGACAATTCATTTCCATTCTTTGCGTCAAACAGTGCTTTATCGAGCGAATTAAAATCCCGCACAGTAATTGAACCGTGATAACCACACGCCCTTGCTATCTCCGAAATATCTATAGAAGATGCAACTGTAGGCATTCCGCCAACCGTTTCATGTGCCCCGTTGTTAATTACTATGTGGACAAGATTCGATGGCTTATTAGATCCTATTACAGCCAGCGCTCCCATATGCATAAGAGCCGCTCCATCACCGTCAATACACCAAACCTTTCGATCAGGTTTATTTATTGCTACTCCCAAAGCAATCGAACTGGCATGACCCATACTGCCTACAGTCAGGAAATCATATTTATGGGATTGTCCATTTCTTTCCCTGATCTCAAAAAGTTCTCTGGAAGTCTTTCCCGTCGTTGAAACAATAGGATCCTCCCCGGAATATTTTACGATATGTTCTATGATCTCTTCACGTGTCATCAAGTTATCATTTTTATATTCAACTTTTGGCGCATCTGTAAGAGAGCCTTTTCTGATAACAAATGCCACATCTTTTCCGCTTTCAAGGATGACACGAAATTCGTTCATCCTCTCTTCCACCTCTTCATCAGCAGTGTCAGGGCCAACAACAAAAGCCTCTATATCCATATCTTCGAGGAGTTTTAGTGTCACCTCTCCCTGATATACATGCTGTGGCTCATCATGGACACCCGGTTCTCCCCTCCATCCTATTATGAACACCATAGGAATGGCATATACTTTTTCATTCAAAAGAGAGGCCACCGGATTGATGATATTACCCTCTCCGGAATTCTGCATATACACAACAGGAACTTTACCCGTTGCAAGATGATATCCTGCTGCCAGCGCAGCGCAATTTCCTTCATTTGCGGCAATAACATGATGCCGAGAATCTATCCCATATCTGACCATCAGATAATTACAGAGTTCCTTCAGCTGGCTGTCAGGAACTCCCGTATAAAAATCAGATCCTATTATCTGTATGAGCTTTTCTACTTTCACTTAACGATCCCCCTGTATGAACCATCTATTTCCGCAAGTTCTCTTACGGTATCTATCTCTGTAATCTGGGAGCCTTTTACTTCATGAACCGTCAGAAAGAGTTTATCAAGATTGTCATTTACCACATCATCCCAAAACAGATCCTTATATCCATCTCTGCCATAAGTATCCTTAATAAGCCTTCCAAGCAGTCTTGCATCATCTTTAAGGAACCTGGATACCCCTACCATATTGTAACGATCATCACCAACTTTCCCAACTCTGGTTATACGGCCGGTTTCATCCATATCAAATACCCAATCATCGGAATGCCCTGTGACCATCTTACCGAAATAACATGATTTCTGAAAGTCACCTTCAAAAAGGGAAGAATCGCTCACATACAGATCCGCCTCACATATAAAGCATGGAGAGTCAGAATCCATCAATTCATCACTCACTGCATAAATCGATGAAATGTTATTAACAGTTCTATAGTCATTATTCCTGACAAGCTTTAAACCGGTATATTTCGAAGCAAGGTAATCGAATCGATCGCCAAGATAACCTGTCACCACATAGAACCGATCCACGCCACGATCTCTCAATCCTTCAATCACAGTTTCTATCATGGGTGTACCGTTTACTTTGATCAGAGGCTTGGGAGTATCATTAGTAAGTGGTTGCATTCTGGTCCCAAGACCAGCCGCCATAAGTATTGCAAATTCATCCATGATCAGCCCTCATTATATCTGATTGGAATCCTGATATTATATTCCCTGAGTGCAGCTTCAAACACGCTCCAAAAATCTTCTATATCATCTTCATCTATGGCACCCAGTGCACAAAGCCTAAAAGTACCTTTTTTCTCAATTTTACCGGGATATATGGTAAATCCTCTTTCATAACAATAGTCATGTACCTTATCAAAATCCCAGTTCGGATCATCAGGATACCTGACAGCGGACACAAGTCCTGACTGAACGTTTCTGTCCAATATCTCTTTCAGGCCAAGCCCGTCTTCACCTTTATGGATAGCAGACATAACCCTCTGATGTCTGTTCCATTTATTCTCTTCTCCCTCTTCCCAATACTCGATAAGTGCCTGCTTTGCAGCATATATCGTCTGAACGGGAGGTGTAAAATGCATCTCTCCAGTACGCTCAAAAAAATCATACTGCATATACAGATTACAGTAATAGGATCTCTTTGGATAATTCTTGCTTTCTTCTATAATGCTTTTTCTTCCGATCACATAGGAAAGTCCGGTCATTCCCATAATTCCTTTTTGTGCTGAAGCCATGCAGAAGTCCACGTTATCCTCATATACATTTATGGGTATCATGGCATATGACGACGTAGTGTCCGTTATGAAGAAAGCTCCATATTTATGTGCCAGAGCTCCAACCTCACGGATAGGATTAAGAAGACCGCTGCCGGTCTCATGATGCGTCATATACACATACCCTATATCATCATTAGCCTTAAGAACATCTTCTATAGCCCCAAGGTCAGGCGTGGTATAAATAGGCTGCTCCAGATTTATATAAGGCATCCCATAGTATTCAAGGACATCTGCTGCTCTCTGAGAATATGATCCGTTATTGATGATAAGCGCTCTCTTGCCGGCATCAAGTAATGAGTTAAGTGTTATATCAATACAGATTGTTCCGGATCCGCAAAAAAGCACTGCTGTATAATCATCCCCTCCATGAACGATCTTCACCAGATCCTCTCTCATAGGAGCCATGATGGATTGAAACTCCTTCTCACGAGGGCAAATATCCGGCACAATCTGTGCCATCTTAACGGTATCCGTTGTTGTTGACGGTCCGGGATTCAGTAAAATATTACGCTTAATCTGCATATTCTTTTCCATTCCTATATCTCATCTATAAGCGTGATAATATCCTTGATAGGCATCAGCCTGTCATCCACTTCCTTGGCTCGATGATATCTGAGTATATCCTCTGCCGTCTGCTGCATTGCAGGGAAAGCCGCTCTGGTCAACTGGTTAGCATAAATGACTATGTTCACACCATGCTCTACAAGTTCGTTCTCTGTTATCACATTAAAACTGCTCGGGACAACAACAATAGGAGTTTTCTTATCCTCTGACCTGAATCTGTCACAGAATTCCAGGATCTCTCCAGGATCCTTTTTACGACTGTGGATCATTATCCCATCCGCACCGGCTTTAACAAAAGCCATTGCTCTTTCAAGTGCATCTTCCATTCCTTTTTCTAGAATGAGTGACTCAATCCTGGCTATGATCATAAAATCATCGGTGAGCTGAGCCTTTTTTCCGGCAGCAATCTTTTCAGCGAACTCTTCAATCGTAGCCTGAGTCTGCACAACTTCCGTACCAAAAAGACTGTTTTTCTTCAGCCCTTTTTTGTCCTCTATTATCACAGCCGAAACTCCAAGCCTTTCGAGACTGCGGACCGTATATACAAAATGTTCAGTCAATCCGCCGGTATCACCATCAAAAATTATAGGTTTGGTAGTAACCTCGGTTATATCCTCAATAGTACGAAACCTCGAAGTCATATCAACCAGTTCGATATCCGGCTTTCCTTTTGCTGTGGAATCACAGAGGCTCGATATCCACATGGCATCAAACTGATCCAGTCTCCCATTATCACCTTCAATGACAGTCTTTTCAACTATAAGGCCAGTCAATCCGGAATGTGCTTCCAAAACTTTGACTACAGGAGTCATTTCAATCAATTGTCTCAATCGTTTTCTTCGAAATTCAGGCATAGAAAGTCGTTCTTTTAACTGAAGATCAATTTTCCTAACCTCTTCATTATCAGTATATGGAACATCAATTATCTCACCGCCATATGAAGACAAAAGTTCTAACACATGATTACGAATGGTCGCCTCTACTCCACGATTCCAATTATCTCCATGAATTATATAATCGGGATGAAGGTCATTAATCACATCATCATAAAGCATATCATTTTGAATTACAACCTGATCTACTCCATCAATATTTTTATATAATTCCGCCCTCTCACTTTCTGAAACAGTTGGAAAACGATTAAACCTAATGGAAGCCTTATCGCTAAGACAACCAACAATAACCTTCCCATACTTACGCGCTTCATTAATGATATTTAAATGTCCTGCATGTATAATATCCGTACAAAAACATGTATATACTATCTTCACAATATGCCTCCATGCCAACCAGAAGTCATTCTATAATGCTTAATCTCAAACGAAATCGTAAAAAATAAGTAATTATATAGTTTTTAATGAAAGAAAATCACGAACAGTATCTACATTAACTTGCACAAGAGAAAGTCTAATAAGTTCTTTCCTTTCCAATTCACTTAATCCAACACCGCGAGTTCTCTTAACACAATCATCGATATCAGTTTCGTCATATGCAATCATCGAATTTGCCACTCCATCAGGAAGAAATAAATTCATAAGTTTTCCCTTAGCCATAAAAAAGATAACTGAACTTCCTCCTAACAGCAACTCAACTCCCGAAGTGGTTGTACCCGCAATTACCGTAGAAACTTTCTTCGTAATTTCACTTAATGGATCAGTTATAAATCTATACTTTATTGCTAGTATATCTTTTTCATCCATCCCATAATCACTCAAAGTCAAGTTGCTATTTTGTGGATGGTTTTTTATCAAAATTTCTTCAAAAGAATTTATACAGTTGGACTTGAAGAACGTCTTAACCAATTGCGTTGCTTCATCGAAAAAATAAGGTAGAACCAGTAATGCTTTATTTTCCCTTTTTTCATCATTCAGAGAGTTAGAAGAAGCCAAATCAATGCTCTCATTATATCTGAAAGAAGGTGAGTGAATTAGCTTTACATTGTCCGTAAATTGAATCACCCTTTTCATCCAACCATCTCCTTGTATAGCATAATATTCTGCAGAAACATGATTTTCCACCTGTTGAGATGAAGGGTATAACCCCAAACAGTTTTCTCCACAAGGAGTTGCAAGATAGGCAACCGTTGAAACATTTTTATATATATTTCTAAATTCAGATATGAATATATTAGAGCTAGGTTGTCCCTCATACCATTCAATAAGCATTTTCGGATTCAGTTTACACAATTTCCTCATCCTTTTAAGAGCTTCGCTTTTTAATATCCCCTCCCAAACATTACTATCTATACTTCCTTTGTGTACAGAAGCCGTCACAAGGGCAGTAACATCCATACCGTCAAATAATATATGCTCAAATTTGTTTGCAAAACATTTTTTCATATATAAAAATATATGAAACAAATCCGTACATTTAGAAAAAACCAGATATGGAATATACCCTCTCATTTCCAAGAAATTCTTTACAACTTTTTTTCCGCCCTTGCTACATATAGGCGTGCTTAGAAAATAAAGGCAATCGTAATCAGTAAATTTTTCAATTCCGGGGAAATAGCGGTCTTTAAATCCGTTTTTTTTAAACTCCGACTCCTCTCCATACACCGAAATCATTATGGGATTAGTATTATCCAAATAACTATAATCAGTTTTCTTAAACCATGTGTACTGAATTACATTACACGCATAATACATTAACCGAAATATCCCACGAATTCTGAAGAAATTATGTGATAGAACATATTTTAATGAATGATTTTTCTTAGACTTAATTTGCAGATTCAATGATTCCCCTAGACATTTTTTTAACGAAACGACAAACTTTTTATCAGGAACAATCACGACAATCTTTGGAGATTTGTTGTTAACACATTTATTTATATTATGAATATTATGGCTATCTTTAGAACAGTTTCCAATTTGCTCCCCTATTTCATCTAGCATCAATCTCAAAAGACAAAAATCACAAAACGATGAATCAATAAATGTATTTCTGCTGGCAATGGGCGTTTTCCACCACCATTTCCTGTTTATATCCCCACAGTCCCGAGAATAATCATCAACAAACGATGAGTATTTTGTGCGATAATTTTCAGCGTATTTATTTAATTTTTTTGTCTGCTCAGATGATAATTGAGAAAAATCTAATACTTTGCACATTTCTGTTATCTTATTGCTTGTTTTTCTGATATGTATATTATGATTTATTGCCACAACAAAACCTACTTTTCTTTTACAGCAACACCATTTTTCACTCTGTATATCACATCGCATTTTTCAATGGTACTAAGTCGATGCGCTATTATTATCATCGTCTTGGTTCCTGCCAAACAATTGATAGACTCCATAATCACCTTTTCAGTTTCGTTATCCAATGCCGATGTTGCCTCATCAAAAAGCAGCACCTCAGGATCAGCATATAACGCCCTTGCTATACCTATTCGTTGTCTTTGTCCACCCGACAGCCTTAATCCACGTTCACCAATTTCTGTATCTAATCCATTAGGCAGAGATAATACAAATTGATCTAAGGAAGCTTCTCGCAGCGCTTTCCAAACCCTTTCATCATCAACAGGATAATCAACAGTACCAAACACTATATTATCTCTAACTGTTCCATCTAACATAAAAATAGATTGAGAAATGTATCCAATTCGATTAAGCCATCCAGGCAAATCATCTTGAATATTCACCCCATCAACGCAAACAGTCCCGGAATCAGGCACAAGAAGACCTAACATCACATCAACAACAGTGGTTTTGCCCGCTCCAGATGCACCAATAATGCCAATGGATTGTCCACGTTTAATCGAAATGCAAAAATCTTCCAACACGTTGTTTTTACCAGTAGGATATCTGTAATTTACGTGAATCATCTCTATGTTGTTATGGAAACAATTAATCCTTTTCGTTTGCGGGTCAGCCTTATCACTTTCACAACAAGGAATATCTTGACTATCTATATTATTCGAAAGGATATCACAAATTTTATCAAGAGCCGGTTCAGAAAAAGCAATCGCCACTAAAGAATTAGATATCCTATTAATTGCCGGAAGCAGTCTAACAGCAGCCATAGCAACAGCAGATAGAATTGGAATAAGGTTATCTATGGATTTCCCATAACCGATCATAAAAGCAATGACAAAGAAAAAAGATGCCATAGACACGCTTTCAATCATAAATCGAGGCACAAGCCCTAAAGTGTTTGAAATGTATGTCGTCCTTACAGCAACCGTCCCGTAATCATTATATTTTTTTTCAAAATACTTTTCAGATTGTTTTACTTTTATATCTTTTATTCCATTTATTGCTTGTATTAACCATTGTTGAGCTCCCGCATTTGCTTTTCTATTTTCATTTCCAATCCGTTTTAACAGTGGGCGGACAAAGACCTGGAGAACGCAAACAACCGCAGCCATAAGCATTGCAACCGCCGCGGTTATTCCAGGCGACATAAAAAAGACTGCCATTATCAACGCACCCGATACAACCGACTCCGAAAACAAAAAAAGAAGGTTTGATAGCAAATAAAAAACAGTCTCCGTATCCCTATTTATCACCTGAAGTACATCTCCAGATTTTACGTCTAAAAAAAATTCATATGGGCGCATCAAATAATAATGCAGCAAACCACGTTGAGTATAAAAACGATTATTGAATACAAAGCGATTCTGAACTAGCATTTGAAGCAAAAGAAATACATTCTTAAAAATGTATAGAATCGCTATAAATACAGATATTAGAACCAAAAATGTCCTGGAAGAATGAATACCCAATACATCACATAAAAATATCACATATGATTGTTTCATTATTTCATCAGGTTCTAACACAAATTTCATAAATGGCATCACAAGTGACACTGACAGCATTTCTAAAAAACCAGCAAAAACCATTAGAATCGCCAGTTCAATCACTCGGAATTTTTGATGACGAGATAATATTGTTTTAAATTTTTTTATTACACGTATTATTAGCATAAGACTATTTTATAAATCTCCAGCAACAACAATCTGACAACTAGATACAAAAAGTAAATTGTTCACAATTTATAGGTTGAATTATTCATTGAGTAATTTATCCATATTATCTTTTATACTCAATATTCCAGAACCAATTTCATCAAATCTCTTCTTTAATGGTACAAAAAGTCTTTCAATATGTTTATCAAAGCGCATTTTGTCAACTATATTAACTAATTGTTCGGGATCAATAATTAAATCATATATTTCATCAATATCCTCCAAACCAATTTTCGAATTTAATTTAGCTCTAATGGCGACAAGGTAATTCCGGTCAATTACTGACATCCAAGCATCGCGTTCCATCATATCTGGGCACCCTGGTCCCATATACTCAGTAATAACAAAATCTCTTCCGGACGGTAAATCAATGATTGACTCCCCACTAAATACCTCTTTCGATTCAATCCCAACTACATCACACAGTGTAGGCAATATATCACACGATTGATACATTCCATCATACAATCCGGCCATCTTATTATTCTTTTTCCATATCAATAAAGGAACCTTATAATTTTCAATAAAAAAATTATTGGTAACTGTTCCACGAAGCGGATATAGCGTGTAAGATGATCCGTGATCAGCCGTAATCAGCACAGTAGTGTCAGACAGAAGATTTCTCTTTTCCAATCCTTCGAACAATCGCTTTATTCCCAGGTCTACATACCTTAAGGATAATTGATATGTAAGATGCCCACGAAACTGTTTTCCAGGCTTCTCAACAAGTGGCAACAAATAATTCAGTTCTTCGTTCACTAATTTTTCATCATCTTGATCATATGTAAAATACGCTATGCGATTATGAGGTTCCTCAGTATGCATTGAAACAAAAAATGGAATCTCGCTATTATCTCTTTTGTCTAACGAGGATAAGATTGCATTTATCTGAGTCATCATGGAGACTTCTGGTTGCCACATTTGTCTTTGTGAGGCATGCCTCATAAACCTGCTTCCAAAAATACTCATTATCCAGCTGGCAACCAGTCTAAATTCTTCATTGTATTTATCGTCCACAAGGCCGCGTAATCCGCCAAACAGCATTCCAATATTTATATGATTATTTTTCAAATTCAAAAAGAACTCCTTTTTCTCTACTTCTGAAAAAAAGGATCTGTACTTCTTGAATATCGAAAGAACAAAATCTTTATCTACAATTCTATCTATATCATAATCGTTTATCTGGGCAAGTGGATGTTCCATCCCCAATCGCAACATCTCATCTATGTATTGCTTTTTCCCTTTCTCAAAGCATTCATATTCCTCGAGTAATAATGGGTATCCATCCTTATTATTGTCTTTTATCCTGAATATTATTTTTCTTGATTCGACATTTTCAGCATTCTTATAAAATAACAACCAACACTCAAACATCAACTTTACGGTCATCTCAAGAACAATATAATCCGTATCCGTCAAAGCATTCTTTTCAGAATAGTATTTCAGCTTACCAAACCAAACACTGCCATATATAAAACCGCTTGTAAATATAGAATGATCTATATACTGTTCGACTTTAGGTCCAATCAAATAATACGGATAATATAGTCCGAAGGTTTCATATCCGTTTTCTTTGAATAATCGATAGTGATTGTAATCAGACGAATTAATACTAAATTGATATCCATAATCATCCAGGGTTCTATTTCCACATAATAAGCCTTTCGTTGCTGCATCAGTATACGGGCCAAACGAAAACACATTCCTTGCTATCAAAGAATCCTTAATTATTGAATCAATAAACGGAGTAGAACTTTCATCTGTCCTACCCCTACCTAAACAATCGCTAAAAACCGAATCAACAATTATAAAAATAACATTATTCAAGTAAAAGCCTTCCGATCAATTTATGTTCTTCACTACTGCGATTTTGCAATGTATATATCATGGTTAAGTTTTATATGATATTTCATAAGAACAGCACATAACCACCAGCTTATATTCCGTCACTGGATCAAATAAAAAACTCATTATTCCAACCTACTAATGTATTCCTCGATATATTCGTATATTGTTTTACTTTTCATATCTCCATCTATTACATATTTTATTAAATACTCCTGCCTTTTTTGGGGATCAATTGGTTTGATATAATCCCAAGGATGTTGCATCATCTCATCATTATCCATATCCATAAAGCAAACACCCAATTCATCAGCTTCCCACCTAATAAAATCGTATGCGTTAGAGTATTCCACATGAGGATATTTGTTGAATTTAAAATATTTGTTTGCAATCTTAAGCGTCGGAATGTCATATATTTCAGCAAAGTTCATAGCAGTTGAACTATTAACCAAAAAAGCAACTGCATTCTTAGCAAGTTCACAAGTTTTTCCAAATATAATATCCCTTCCATGAAAATCACCTTTTTCATAACGAGCATGCGGATGGCCAGAAATCACAACGGGCACTTTATAATGATTTTCCAACATAAGAAACAAATTCTCTAATTGATCAAAATACTCGCTTCTATGACTATACACTGCATTTCTATCGATTTTTCCACTAAGAACTCCATCATAATCTAAATTTTCATATCCGGAGTCACAGTAAAGAATATGTTTGGCTTCGTTCAGCGGCTCAGTTCTCTCCACTTCAAGATATGAATCATAATCTCCCGCATGAACATACAGTACATTGTTTTCCAGCTCATCCTTAGAAAAAAACCTGCTTCCGCCATACCGTGTTGATGTGACAACCAAAATTGGTTTGCTTTTTCTAAATGTTTTTTTTACTTTTCTTCTATAGTTATTCAAAGTGATTTCAGTGAATTTCTTTGTTCCCTCTGCTTTTAATCTCCCCTTCATTTTCTGAACGAAGCCTTTAGCATCAGCATTACTATAATTGTATTCTGGCCTTAATACCGGCCCCAATCCACCCAACAGAATATATCGGCACTTACGTTTTGATAACAATAATGTGTGATCAGCCCATGAATCCATAGAAATAAAAACATAGTCCTCTCTATTCTTGATTCTCATATCAAACTCTTTGATGGTGTATTCGTGATAATTATCTCCAGAGTACATTTTTGCCTGAGTTTCTAAGTTGAAAGAATTTTTAGACATTATTCTCCAAACTTCTACATCATGGCCACGAGACACGAAATACTCACCGCCAAACCGATGCCAATCTCTTTCCCAAAACTGCTGGTTTACAACAAATACAATTTTCTCTACCTTAGACATTTTTCAATCAAGTTATCCCAATAGTTTCTATTAATAGTCGCATTATAAAAGCGGACAATGTTTAATAACATCAACAATATAATCTACATCATTATCACTAAGGCTCGGATGCAAGGGAATATTTAATCCCGTATCATTTAATTCTTCACATACCGGTAGATGCTGAGCACTTGCATACAACCCATTCATATGCAGCGGATGGTATCGTAGTGTGGTGTAAATTCCCTTATCAAAAAGGTATTTCGCCACTTTATCTCTATTATTTATTCTAATAAAATATGTAAAAAACGAATGTTTATCTCCGTTTTGAGCCTCTTGAGGACATTTAATTCCATCTACCTGAGAAAATTCTTTCTGATATATCTCCCAAATCCTCTTTCTTTTACTTTGGTTTTCAGGCAGTTTTTCGAGTTGGGCAAGTCCAATCCCCCCTGCCACATCCGAAGGACACATTTTAATAAATGGCTCTACAATATTGTATTCCCACCAACGATCTTTACCATGAGTAGAAGCCTCGAATCCAGATTTTCCGATTCCGCAATATCTCAGGTAAGAAGCCCTTTCCATATAATCCTCATGATTAGATACCAGGCCGCCTCCTTCACCTACGGCAAGGTTCTTTACTGCATCAAAACTGTAAACCCCAACATCGCCTATTGTCCCCAGCGCTTTTCCTTTATATGTTGAATCAACAGCATGGCAAGCATCTTCAATAACAGGAAAGCCCAATTCCATAATCGGATCCATATCTACCGGTAGGCCTCCATAGTGAACAACCATTATTGCCGATGTTTTATCTGTAATTTGATTCTTTATTGTCTCAACCGTAACATTTTGAGTGTTAATATCAACATCCGCAAATACAGGCTTGCATCCAACAAGTAATACCGCTTGCGCACATGATACCCACGTAAGAGACGGCACAATAACCTCACTATCTTTAGGCAAATTCATTAGTTTTAACCCTAAATAGAGTCCATTGGAGCCGCTGTCAACCATCAAGAATTTTGATGTTTTCAAATGATCAGCCATTTTTTTCTCAAATTCTTTGACTTTAGGCCCCATGCCCATCCATTGTTTCCGAATGCTATCCGTTACTTGTTCAATTTCAGCATTACCAACTCTCGATCCAAATACATTTATCATTTTGTCCTCCTACTACTAAACATATTTCCTCTATTTCTTCCAAATATGCATAAATACGCAAACAACGCAAATCTAGTGCTAAAAATATATAAACGCTCTCTCTTTTCACTATGTAAATACTCAAAAAGGATATTGATATTACATTTTTGTCCGTAACATACAACCGTATATAATTTTTTAGCGAAGTTTTGATCTTGCTTATTATCTTTATCCATGCATCTATCAACCCACGCGCTAAATGAAGCTGTAAACAATTTCAAATCTTCACTAGTACATATATTACCGGCAATCGCCTTTATCATAGCGTCATTGTATGGCAAATTAAGCTTATTCACATAATGTTGCCTAATCTGTGCGCCTTCGTCTTGATAAGTACTAACGATAGATAACTGTTGATCGGATTCCCTATAGGCCACTAACACATTAGGAAGTTTTATAACAGCCCCCACTTCTGAGAGTTCCAAAATCATATGCATATCTTCAGCATAGTTAAATTTTCCGTAACAGATATTATTATCCTTTAATACATCTTTCCTAATGAAAAACGTAGAGTGAGCAATTGGATTAGTAAAAAGCAATGCCAATCTCAATTGCCTTGAATTTGAATATTCCAAACTTCTAGTGCGAAAATGACGAATATTTCCATTATATATCAGATCTATTCCGCATCCGACCATTACTGTTTCATCATGTTCTTCCATGTAATCGTATTGGACTTTAAAACGTTGTGGATAGCATATATCATCATGATCCAGTCTGGCGATATATTTACCCCGAGCAAGGCTTATCCCATAATCCAAGTTTGCACACTGACCTTTGTTTTCTGTATTTCTAATAAAACGAATCCTAGGCTCTTCTTTTGCTATATTCTCTATAATGCTTGCGCTCTGATCCGAAGAACAGTCATCAATTATAATAAATTCCCAGTTGGTGAAAGACTGATCAATAACGCTATGAATTGTATCTGAAACATATCTCTCACAATTATAAACAGACATTACAACTGATATATCACATACTGTTTCGCTCAATCGTCCATCATCCTTTCTATATATAACATTTCCACACTATCATCATGCCAATCCCTATATCTCAACAATTCCACCGTTCAAAATAGAATCAGTCACAAATTCAATATGATATTTTTTTGCGAACATATTTAGGGCTTCAATCATTCCGCGGTTTATTTTCTTTACCATCTCACTAGAATTAGCAACCACCATCTCCTTTGTCTCAAAATTGGAATCATCGTCATTTCTATATCCATCAAACCCAGCTATATAAATATCTGAGCATTCTAGATTTGCAAACAATTTAATTGCCATCAATCCAGCATTATCTCTCACGCCATCGATTGGATTCAGCAAGCTATTATAATCAACCCTTGAAAAAGTACCAGAAAAGTCTATGTTAGAGGTGACTATAGTTTTCCCATACACTTCTTTCGGTAATTGCCTAAAGCGTCTCATATTGCTAACAAAATCATAATCACAATTCAAATAGGGATAATCATGATTAATCGAAACTATTATCGGTGAATGATTCTTAGCAAATGCTATTATTCTATCCTTTTGAAGCAGAGCATTTCTTCCAGGTGCTATTAACAATATCTTCTTATCCTTCACAGTATCGTGTAATTCGGAATTTAAAGATATGCTTTCACATCCATTTGACAAATAACGAACATATAATGATTCTATGTATGTTTCATCATATTCAAATCCCTTTTTAGAATCGACCATTCCAAAAATATCGTCCATAGCTTCATAAGTAAGAGTTTTTTTAGAAGATAAATACGTGGCATAATTTGGATGTATCATATGAATAGCCGACAGATAATTAGGCAAAGAATATCCCCATGGCTTTTCTTCATAAAAACGACTTATACTTTCATCCAAAAGCGAAAGGATAGATTTTATGTTATATTTACAGCACAATCTATCATTTAAATATTCTAGAAATAGCTCCGAATTCAAATTTCCCGCTCCACGCCCCATACCATGAACAGAAACATCAATAATCAATGATCTGTTTAAATCTGTCTCAACTAAATACTGGGCATTTGAGTAAGCCAATTGAAGGTTATTATGGGCATGAAAACCTAAACAGATATCCGGGCAAAGATGTTTATCCGCTAAAGTAATATAATGCATCAAATCCTTGCGTTTCATTGTTCCAAAACTATCCACTACGTAAAAAGAAGTAGGATCAATTTGATTAACCGCATCTATTAATGACACAAACTCATCATCCGAATAATTCATTGATACCATCGGTTGAACAAATACATAAAAACCCTTATTTTTAATTTCTTGGCATAGCTTTATAGCATTTATGTAATCCTTTTTATGGAAAGCAACTCTGATTCCATCAACGCAAGTCTCCGATCTATGCGGTATATCTTTGGCAGCATACTCGCCATAATTCACCATAACCAAACATTTCTTGCCATTTTTTTCTTTAGGAACAATGCTTTTAAGCTGTTCAAAATTTGTATATTTTGTTTTCTGGGCATTATATACTACTCTATCCGTTAAAAACCCGCATTCTACGTAGTCCACTCCGGATTCAATTAATCCATGAACTATTCGTTTGATATTACCATTACCAAATTCCCAATTATTACAATATCCGCCGTCACGCAATGTGCAATCTAAAACAGTGATTTTCTTCATTTTGTAGTCACCAAGCTATCTATGTCACTTTTTAACAGTTCAAGCCAGTATACCATCTATACCGAAAGAGCCCATTTTGTCATTTTTTCAATTCCTTCATCAAAGGTCACTTTAGGGTTCCATCCCAGAATCTCTATCGCTTTACGATTATCACCAAAAATACCAAATTGATCACCGGGGGTTCCTTCAACATATTCAACACAAACGTCAAACGGAAGCGAATTAATAATGGAATTCACGACAGTTTCAACAGTAACTGATCTTCCTGTACAAATATTAAATACATCGTAATCCGCATCTCTAGAAAGAGATCGAACAAAAGCATCTACTACATCATCAATATATACAAAATCTCTAAATCTATCTTTGCTACCCTTTACAGTAATCTTATGATCATTAATAGCCATAGCAAGGTATATGCTAGCCATACCTTGCTTTAAGTTTTTCATATTCTGTCCTATCCCATATGTATTAAACAATCTCAACGAAGTGCATATTATTCCATACTGTTTAGAGTAAATACGCATATAATGCTCACTACCAATTTTTCCAACTGCGTAAAAGCTTTTGGGAGCCAATTCCGTCTCCTCACTACATTTAGGAGGATTATGATCTCCATAAACGGACATTGTACTAGCATAGATAAATCTGTGACACTTTGTTTTTCTTGCATAATCCAAAAGCATAAGTGTTGATTGACAATTTGTTTGCAAATCATACACCGGATTATCAAAACTAATCTCGCCTGAGCTTTGCCCAGCGATATGAATTATTGCATCAAATCTTTCTCCGTTTAATTGACGAATCGAATTTTCATCAGACGTAGATCCCTCAATAAACTTAACTCCCTCAGGAATATGCTCAACGCTTCCAGTAGAGAGATTATCTATAGTAACAACCTCATTTCCCAAATGTATAAGTTTGTCTGCAACAGCAGCTCCAATAAACCCAGCAGCCCCTGTGACCAAATATCTCATTAATTCACCTCCCGAAATTACACGTTTCTCGCACCAACTATTTCTCTCACTCTAGCAAGGTCATTCGGAGTGTCCACTGCCACAGTGTCAGAATCCACTTCAACATATTGAACGCGGTAACCATTTTCAATAAATCGCAATATCTCAATATCTTCTATCTCTTCAATTTTAGCTTTGCCATATTTCTTTCCATATTCACAAAAAAAGTTTAGTGCATCAGGTTTATAACCATATACACAGACTTGCTTATAATATGAAAAATTTAAACTCCCTTTAGGGTAAGGTGCAGTCGCACGTGTGAGATAGATTCCAACACCATCTTTGTTAGTTATGACTTTGGGAACAGTAAAATTAATAGCATCAACAGGATCTTTGATTTTTGTCATCAAATTAGTTACTTGCAATTCTTTATCGGCATAAAAGGGCGTAATAGCAGCTCTAATAGTTTCAACTTCAAGTAACGGTTCATCGCCCTGCACATTCAGTATCAAATCAGCATCTATTTTTTGGGCAACTTCTCCTACTCGGTCAGTTCCTGTTTTATGTTCACTAGAAGTCATAATTACATTCATGTCCAGTTCCAAGCATTCTTTAAATATTCTTTCACTATCTGTCGCAACATAAACATCCTGCAATTCTTCTACTTTTTTGCACTGATTATATACCCACCAAATCATAGGTTTACCACATATATCGGCAAGCGGCTTGCCGGGAAATCGTGATGATTCATATCTGGCAGGTATAACAGCTATAGTTTTCATTATCATTTCCTCTTCTTTACTTTTCAAAATAAATTATATACAACACCGTGAAAGTAACTTATTCAATATTCAACATTTGAACAGTTCTATAATAATCTCCTGTTGGAATAACCACAGAATCATCTCTACATACTGTTTCTCTGCATCCCCCAGAATCGTATGTGATCACTTTTGTTCCACAAGCTTCTGCTTCCAAATTCACAGTTGGATAATTATCTTCATAAGTAAAATTGACAAATACATCTGCAGCAGAATATATTTCGGCCAATTCCATTCGATTATTTGTTTTTTTTATGCCTATAATGTCTTTAGGCACTTCTACCATCTGCTTGTTGGTCAGTCCAACCATAACCAACCTGAATTTACCAAAAGCCCTCTCTGAAAGTAATGAATATAATTTTAGAAAATCATCAAATCCCTTTTTTTTGTTCCATACGTTTGCTACTCCAAGTATCACTATCTGATCATCTTTAATTCCGTGAATCTGCCTGAAATTTGATGGTGTAGGTTTAAATATACTTTTATCAACTGTATTGGATCTGATTTCTGTCGAATATTCACCAAGAAAACTTTCTTTCACCAGCTCTTCAAGCCAGTGGGATGGTGTGAAAACAGTCATACTCCTCACACCGCAAAAAGCCTTATGTTTTCTTGTGTAATTATCTTCAGAGTTGTCCAGTAAAGAACTAGCCGGATATTCCCTTCTCTGTGGGCATTTTTTGCATCCGTTTTTCCACTTATCACATCCCACATAGGCAAAGTGAGAACAGTGTCCAGTAAAAGCCCAACAGTCATGGAGAGTCCATTTAACTTCCATAACAGGCAAGCCAGATTCGGATTGTTTTCTCTGACGAGTTTTGATCCACTCAAAGAGCATCTCGTAGTTTATGTAATATCCATGGATGTTATGGAGCCACAAGATATCAGGATCATATTCATCTGCCCACTTAAGGAATATCTTTGTGGCATTTGCCGATGCCAGTCCATGTTTATCAAATATTCTAGTATAAAGGGCATGGGTATATAGATCAAATCTGTTACCTATACGAACCGCATATTTCTCCGCGCCATCCCCTATCAGCCCGGAGCGTCCATAAGCAATCTTCACCTCATATCCATTTGCTTCATACTCATGGGCTATGTCTACGCAAATTTTTCCGGTGCTTCCTATACCACACACCGAATTGATCAGTAGCAATCTCTTCATACGGCATTACCATTCATTTCCTCAGGGCTGTGGTATGTAGTCACCACTCTTTTAACCGTCTTTATGATCAGCTCATCATCCTCTGCTCGGCTATAACTCTCAAGTTCCTTCATATCAGTCAGAAACTCATCATTATCAAACGCAATGGGCATACCGATATGTATCAGCTTATTTGGAGTAGTCTTAAGTCCCTCCTCTGCCATCAGTTTTTCTTCATATAGCTTTTCGCCTGGTCTGAGACCTGTATATTCTATCTTGATATCAACATCTGGCTTAAATCCAGAAAGTTTTATAAGGTTTCTTGCAAGAGTATCGATCTTAACAGGTGATCCCATATCAAGAACAAATATCTCACTTCCCTTTCCCATAACACCTGCCTGAAGCACAAGGCTTACGGCTTCCGGAATAGTCATAAAGTATCTGACTATATCAGGGTGGGTAACAGTAACAGGACCGCCTTCAGATATCTGCTTTCTGAAGAGTGGTACAACAGATCCGTTGCTTCCCAGGACATTACCGAAACGGACTGCAACATACTGAGTGTTTGCCTTAAAATCATCCGGCAGATCCGATTCCTTTCCGGCTCCAATATGGGCCGAGAGTTTGGTCAGTTCCGTCTCCCTGTGATTTTTGATCATATAATCGAAGGTCTGTATGACCATCTCGCATAAGCGTTTGCTGGCGCCCATGATATTTGTAGGGTTAACAGCCTTATCGGTACTTATAAGTATAAATCTCTCACAGCCGTTTCTCATGGCTGCATATGCTGTCTTATATGTACCTATCGCATTGTTTTTGATAGCCTCGCAGGGGCTGTCTTCCATAAGAGGCACGTGTTTATGAGCCGCAGCATGATATACAACATTCGGCTTGTATTTAGAGAAGACGGCCTGAAGCCTTCCGCTGTCTCTTACCGAACCAATCAGAACAACCAGATCCAGTTCAGGATATTTCTTCTTCAATTCATTCTGAATGTCATATGCGTTATTCTCATATATATCAAAGATGATAAGTCTCTTGGGCGAATGAGCAGCAATCTGTCTGCAAAGCTCACTTCCGATCGATCCGCCACCGCCTGTAACCATTACGGTTTTGTCATGCAGGAACTCAAAGACCGGCTCGAGGTCGAGCTTGACCTGTTCTCTTCCAAGGAGATCTTCAATCGCAACATCCTTCATGTCCTTGATCGAGACTTCTCCGCTGGCAAGCTGATACATTCCGGGAAGGTTTTTCAGTTCACAATCGGTTTCCTTGCAAATGTTCAGGATATCGCGTCTGTTTTCCGCGGTAGCCGTAGGTATTGCTATATAGATCTTCCTGATCTCGTACTTTTCTACATTGGCGAGAATGTCATCCCTTCCTCCAACAACAGGAATACCCTCTACGAATCTGTTCCACTTATTGGGATTATCATCTATTATACAGCAAACCTTTTCCTGGATCTCTGCAGAATTCCTGATCTCTCTTAGGATCATCTGACCGGCTTTTCCGGCACCGATCAGCATACAATTTATTCCGTCGGAATCACTTTTTGTGTTTCTGCTTCTGAGGAGCAATATAAATCTGTATGAGAATCTTATTCCCACTACAAATCCGAACTGCAGAACAGTACCAATGAAATAATATGTTATCGGCATTCTCTGTACGAATACGGTAATACCGATTATCTGAATAAGTGTGGTAATGAAAGAAGATAGGATACACTTTAGTAGCTCATCATAACTGGCAAACCGCCAAATGCTGTTATAGAGCCTAAGTCTCCAGAAGACAATCAGACATAAAATGGTATAAAAAGGCGCGAACTTACAGAATGAAAAAAGATATAAATCGGGAATATTGGAAAACTTGGTATCAAACCTGAGCCAGAGAGCCAGGAAATACGACATATTTACGACAAATATATCGTATATCACAAGGTATGCTGCGATCACTTTCCAATGGTCTATTTTTTTCTTCTCAGAAACTGCCATAAAACCCTTATTCCTTGCATAGAAAAAGATA
>JAEEGL012832746.1_pt1 | contig 23564 bp, 20 predicted proteins | sample 9134231 | NCBI WGS metagenome assembly JAEEGL01 (sample SAMN16246548, study PRJNA631951) | gut metagenome | biome: gut microbiome; feature: rumen; material: fiber-attached | host: Bos | place: Iran: Karaj | collected 2018-10
GACAAATATAAATAATATTCCTAAATTCGCCAACGCAAACGGATAAAAGATGGTCGTTCTGTATATTCATGGAATGGGCGGCGGGGGAGACAGCCGGATCCCCTCCATCCTCCGGTCGGTGATTCCCGCGCGGAGCGGCGTGGAAGTCGTCGTCCGGACCTATGATTTCGATCCCGAAACCGGTGCGGAGCAGATTGCCGGCTGGGTCCGGGAACTTCGGCCCGCCCTGGTCGTCGGAGAATCGCTCGGCGCCTTGCAGGCGATCCGGGTCAAGGGCGTCCCGCACCTGTTCGTTTCGCCTTCCCTGAATGCCCCGTTGTATCTGGGATACCTGTCCTTTCTGGCATGCATTCCGGGAATGACCCTGCTGCTGGACAGGATCTACCGCCCGAAAGAAGGGGACCGGCAGCGGCTGCACTTCTGTCATGGCACGTTGCGGAAATACCGGCAGCATCGGAAATTTGCCCTTGCAAACAGTCCGCGGCTGGGAGGGACGGACTACTTCTTCGCCTTTTTCGGGTACCATGACCATTACCGGAGAAGCGGCGTGGTGAGCGTACGGACCTGGAGGAAATACTTCGGCGATACGTACCGGATGTACGACGGAACGCATTTCATGGAGGAGGAATTTGTTATCGGAATGCTCATTCCGAAGATTTTCGAGGTGCTGAAAATCAAACTTTAACGTTTTAGTATTCGGAATTGTCTTTCGGATGCGCTAAATTTGTTTTCAGAACTAACAAATATCCATTATGGCAACATTTCGTCAGATGGCCCTGCGCGAGGCCGTCACCCACAAACCCGTCCGTTTCTGCAAGGAAAACCGTCCGGCGTCCGAGTATTTCGGACAGAATGTATTCGACCTGGACAAGATGCAGCGCTATCTTTCCCGTGCGGCCTATGAAGCGGTCGTGGCTGCGATGAATTCCCGCAAGAAAATTGACAGAAGCGTCGCCAACGAGATTGCGACGGCGATGAAGACCTGGGCCCTGGAGAATGGGGCCACGCATTATACCCATCTGTTCCAGCCCCTTACTGGTGCGACCGCGGAAAAGCACGAGGCCTTCGTCACGGTCAAGGAAGGGCGTGCCTTCGAGCGATTCAGCGGCGATGCCCTGGTACAGCAGGAACCGGATGCCTCCAGTTTCCCCAACGGAGGGCTCCGGAACACCTTCGAGGCACGCGGCTATTCGGCCTGGGATCCTACTTCTCCGGTTTTCATTCTGGACGAGACCCTCTGTATCCCATCCGTATTCGTTTCCTATACCGGGGAAGCCCTGGACATGAAGGTTCCGCTGCTCCGTTCGTTGCAGGTGCTGGACGAAGCGGCAACGGACGTGGCCAAATTGTTTGACGGGCATGTCCGGAACGTCTCGTCCAACATCGGCCTGGAACAGGAATATTTTCTGACCGATGCTTCGCTCTTCAACGCCCGGATCGACCTCAAACTTTGCGACCGGACGGTCATCGGACACAATTCCGCCAAGGACCAGCAGTTGTCCGACCATTATTTCGGTGCGATCCCTTCGCGCGTGGCGTCGTTCATGAAAGACTTTGAAACGGAGGCCTACAAGTTGGGTATCCAGTTGGCGACGCGCCACAACGAAGTGGCTCCCAATCAGTTCGAGTGTGCGCCTGTCTTCTGTGAGGCGACGCGGGCCATCGACCAGAACATGCTGCTGATGATCATCATGAACAAAGTTGCGGAAAAGCACCGGCTGAAGGTGATCTTCCATGAGAAACCTTTTGACGGAATCAACGGCAGCGGCAAGCACTGCAACTGGTCGCTCCAGACCGACACCGGCGTCAACCTGCTGTCTCCCGGCAAGACCCCGACCAAGAACCTGCAGTTCCTGGCTTTCTATGCGGCGGTCGCCAAGGCGGTCTACGATCACAACTACCTGCTGATGAGTTCGGTCTGCTCGCTGAGCAATTCCTGGCGCCTGGGCGGAAACGAGGCACCTCCCGCCGTCATGTCCATCTTCTCCGGATCGACGTTGTCGAAGGTCTTCGAGAGCATCCTGCATCCGGAATCGGCCAGGGAAGAAGGGGCGGCCATCGACCCGATCGCCATGGTCAGCGCCATCCCAGAAATCATGCCGGACAACACCGACCGGAACCGTACTTCGCCGTTCGCCTTTACCGGCAACCGCTTCGAGTTCCGGGCCCTGGGGGCCTCGATGAACGCCGCCGCCTCGGTCTTTGTCCTGAACTCCATCGTGGCAGAGAGTCTCCGGACCTTCCGGGCGGAAGTCCATAAGCGGGAGTCCTCCGGAGAGGAGCGGCGTTCGGCCATCATGGCCGTCATCCGGTCTTTCCTCTCCGAAGCCAGGCCGGTCATGTTCGAGGGCAACGGATACAGCAAGGAATGGGCGGAAGAATCCGCCCGTCGCGGACTTCGCAGCGTTACGAATGTGACGGAAGCGTTCAAGGCCTGCCTGGAACCGTCGTCCGTCGCGATGTTCGAGGCGACACATGTACTGTCCAAGAGCGAGATCGAGGCCCGATACGAGGTCTCCAACGAGTTGTTCGTCAAGAAACTGCAGATCGAGGCCCGGGTCATCGGCGATATCTGCCTCAACCATGTCATCCCCGCCGCCGTCAGTTACCAGAACATCCTGGTCAAGAGCATCCAGGGGACCCGTGAGACGTTCGGCGAGGAATATCGCGAACTCTGCAAGGCGGACATGGATACGTTCCGGAAGATTTCCGGCTTCGTCAACGCGCTTTCCCGTGACGTCGAGGCCTTGGTCGAGGCCCGGAAGAAGGCCAACCGCGTGGCAGACATGGCGGAACGCGCCCGCATGTATGGCTCGGAGGTACGGGAGTGCATGGCCAAGGTCCGGGACAGTGCCGACCATCTGGAAATGCTTGTCGATGACGAACTCTGGCCGCTTCCCAAATACCGCGAGCTACTCTTCTTCTAGGAATTGGTGCAATTCGTCGCAAAAGTATTATCTTTGCACATTGCACGTTTGATCATGAAGAAGTTTACTATAATTGCGATAGCCGTCCTCTCCCTTCTTGCCGTTTCCTGCCGGGAACGGGTTGCGGGCAGCCGTCCGGTCATTCCGTTTGTCGCGCAGATCCTTGCGGATACGACTTCCTATGACTATGGGATCCTGTCCATGTTCAATTCCGGGAACAAGGCGGGGACGATCGCTGTGATCGGAGAACCGGAAGATGCGCTTTTCCTGACGGAGCAGCTGCTGACTTCCGACCGGTATGACAACATCGACGGGTCTCGCCGTCCGGACGGGCTGCCGGATTTCTCCGGCGAAGTGTTCGCTCCCGTCCTGGATGTCGCCAATTCCCCGTACGTGGGATATTTCACCCATGACAACGAGGATTATCTGTCCGAGATCACGGCCCGGAATTTCCTGGCGGTCCTGGACACCGCCTGCTTCCTGAGTTCCTATGACACCGACCGCCTGGTGCACAAAGCCCCGGCGAAGATGGTCGTCCTCGCATCTTCCTATTCTTCCGCTTACGGCTACTTCAACATCGATACGCTCTGCCGTGTCGCCGGAAAGGATGTGCCCGTGATTCCCCTGACGAAGGCCATGCTGGACGTGGCCTGGGACCGCCATGGGAACGGACTGAACGTGGGCGTCTGGACGACCCGCGACGTCCTGGGAGCAGGCGTCTGGTCCGCCGTCTTTCCTTTCGCAGCCCGCCGTCACGGCGATGCGAAGGCGACTTACAGCGTTTTCTGCCCTGATTCTTCCGCGACCGTCATGGACCGGTTCATGACCTACATGCAGATGTATGCTTCCGCCGGCAACACGGCCAAACTTTCCACCATCGTGCTGGACGATCCCGACGTGCCGCTGGATTCCCTTCGCGAGGCGGTGTCTTCCGTCATGAAAGTGGACAGGGACAGTTACATTACCTGGAGGAACCTGCTTGCCGATGATTTCGAGGTCATCGACGCCGGGAGCGCCGTCGCGGCGACCTGCTATTCCTATCTGCGGAAATACAACCGGTTTACGCATAAGGTCGCCTATCCGGACGTGAAGGTCTATGCGACGGCTCCGGTCAACGGACTGCCCGAAACGGCTTACGGTCCGGACGGCTGGCTGACGGAGGACTTCCGCTATGGCCGGGCGTCCAACGTCGCGGATCCCACGTATTCGCTCGTCGAACTGAAAGACAAATATCTCACGGAATCCTTGCGGGACCTGATGATTGTCAAGACACCCAAACTGTTCTCCCTGTATGTTCGATAAGACGATCGATTCAACCGTCTTGGAGAAGATGCCGCTGGCGGCATTCGAGGGGGAGATCCATGTCATTGACAAGCCCGGCAAGGAGTTCGACCATGCCATCCGCTACCTCAAGACCAAGAAAATCGTGGGGTTCGATACCGAGTCGCGTCCTTGCTTCAGTCCTGACCAGCCGCATTACGGCGTGTCCCTGCTGCAACTCTCCGGGGCTGAGCAGGCTTTTCTTTTCCGCGTAAAGGAACTGGGACTGCCCCGTCAGCTCTGCAGCATCCTTTCCGATCCGGGTATCCTCAAGGTCGGTGCTGCCGTAACGGACGATGTACGCGGCCTGCAGAAAATCGCCAAGTTCAAGGCGGCCGGTTTCGTGGACCTGCAGAAAATCGTCTGGGAATACGGGATCAAGGACAAGAGCGTCAAGAAAATGTCCGCGATCATCTTGGGCGTCCGGATTTCCAAGACCCAGCAGTTGTCCAACTGGGAGGCGGAGCACCTGTCGGAATCCCAGCAAAAGTATGCATCGACAGATGCGTGGGTCTGCCGGGAAATGTATAAGAAACTGCTATCCAGCGAAAAGCATCCGCTGACGCCGGAGGAAATGATGCCGCCTCAGCCGGCAAAACAATAATCAGACATGGTCAAGGTTATCTTGAAAAAGGGGAGAGAAGAGTCTCTCCGGCGTTTCCATCCCTGGGTTTTTTCCGGGGCGATCGCCCAGATTGTCGGAAACCCCGCCGAAGGGGACGTGGTCGGTGTCTATGCCAGTGACGGCGAGTATCTGGCCGCCGGTCACTACCAGATCGGCTCCATCGCGGTCCGTATCCTGAGTTTCGACGCGGACGTTCTGTCTCCCGATTATTGGAAAGCGATGATCGGAAGGGCTTTGCAGGTCCGCCGGGCGGCCGGGCTGGCAGACGCGGAGGAGACGAACTGCTATCGCCTGGTACACGGTGAAGGGGACAACCTGCCCGGCCTGATCATCGATTATTATGACGGTGTCTGTGTCATGCAGGCCCATTCCGTCGGAATGTTCCGGGCGAAGAAGCAGATTTGCGAAGCCCTGGTCGCCGTATATGGCGATACGCTGAAGGCCGTCTATGACAAGAGTTCCGGAACGGCTCCGTTCAAGGCGGGACTGGACCTTGTTGACGGCTATCTGTACCGCCGGCCGGATTTCGCCGATGATGAGCAGCTGGTGTTCGAGAACGGCCATCGGTTCCTGGTGAACTGGACCGAGGGACAGAAAACCGGGTTTTTCCTGGACCAGCGGGAGAACCGGGCTCTGGTCGGACGTCTCTCTTCGGGCAGACGGGTTCTGAACCTTTTCTGCTATACGGGCGGTTTCTCCATCTATGCCTTGGGGGCTGGCGCCGTGCATGTGGATTCGGTCGACAGTTCCCGCAAAGCCATGGACATGGTGGATAAAAACGTCGCACTTAATGGTTTCAATCCGGACCTGCATACGTCGTACTGTGCCGATGCCATCGATTTCCTGAAGAATGCTCCGGAAGATGCCTATGATCTCATGATCGTGGATCCGCCGGCTTTCGCGAAGCACCGCGGCGCCTTGCAGAATGCGCTTCGGGCCTACCAGCGGCTGAATGCCGCCGCCATTTCGAAGGTGGCCCCGGGCGGTCTGGTTTTCACGTTCAGCTGTTCGCAGGTCGTGGACAAGGAAGCCTTTGCGCTTGCGGTATTCTCCGCCGCCGCCCAGACAGGCCGCAGCGTGCGGATCCTGGACCGTCTCTGCCAGCCGGCCGACCATGCCGTGAACATCTATCATCCCGAAGGAGAGTACCTGAAAGGTCTTCTCCTGTATGTGGAATAAGTTTTCCGCCAAATCCCTTGCGGTTTTCCGGAAAATACCTATCTTTGCGTTCCCATTGGTGCTTTGGCCGAGTGGTTAGGCACAGGTCTGCAAAACCTGCTACAGCAGTTCGATTCTGCTAGGCACCTCTTCATGACGTCCCGTTTTCGCGGGACGTTTTTTTATTTGTTTCCGTGAAAAAATATGCGTATCTTTCCAACATTATGCATAACTATCCGAAAATGAGACAGTTTTTGATCCCGGTCGTGGCTCTGATGATGGCTGCGGCCCCGGCTGCCTTCGCACAGCGCGGCAATGCCAAAACCGACGCGGAGAAACCTGCGGCGGAAGAGAAGACCCCGGCCCTTTCCGTGACGTCCGGCCTGTATGGGGTGTCCCAGAATGAAAAAGACTGGTATTTCGACATCCCGGATGAACTGCTTGGCCGGCGGATCCTCGCCGTGACCCGTTTTGTCAGCAACACGCCGGGTGCCTCCGAGTACGGAGGCGAGGAAGTCAACGAGGTCATGATTTATTGGGAAAAGGCCTCCAATGGCAATCTGTTGCTGCGGGCTGATGCCTTGACCATCGTGGCCGACGAGGATCAGGCTATCAGCAAGGCGGTGAAGATCAGTTCCGAGAATCCGATCGTCGCTTCTTTCAAGCCCGAGAAGGGAGGGCCTGCGGGAGGAACCCGCATCAAGGTCAACAGTCTCTTCGAAGGCGACACCCAGGTGTTCTCGTTCACGAGCCGTTCCAAGCGTTCGTACAACCTGGGCGGCATCAAGGCCGACGCCAGTTTTATCGAAAGCATCCGTACCTATCCGATCAACACCGAGGTCACGGTGACCAAGACCTATAGTTACAATGCACCGGCAGCCGGCGGTCCCGGTGGCGGTGGCTCCTCCACGGCGCGCCCCCTTCCGGCCGGCATGGAAGCAGGGACCGTCACGTTCGTGCTGAACACGTCCATGGTCCTGCTGCCGGAAGAGCCGATGCAGCAGCGTCTGTTTGATTCGCGCGTCGGTTTCTTCGCGGATGGCTACAGCAAGTTCTCAGATGCCCAGCAGGGTGTCGAATCGGTCCGTTTCATCGCCCGCTGGCGCCTGGAAGCCCGTCCGGAAGACGTGGAGAAACAAAAGCGGGGAGAACTGGTTGAACCGGTGAAACCCATTGTCTATTATATTGATCCGGCAACCCCGAAGCAGTGGCGCAAGTATCTGATCGCCGGTGTGAATGACTGGCAGGTCGCCTTCGAACAGGCCGGTTGGAAGAATGCCATCCATGCAGAAGAATGGCCCGAAGACAATCCCGACATGAGCATGGAAGACGCCCGTTTCAGCGTGATCCGCTACCTGGCCTCTCCGACGGCGAATGCCTATGGCCCCAATGTCCATGATCCGCGTTCCGGCGAAATCCTGGAGAGCCATATCGGATGGTATCACAATGTCATGACCCTGGTTCACGACTGGTACCAGATCCAGACGGGCGCCGTCGATCCCCGTGCGCGCAAGTTCATCTATGACGAGGAACTGATGGGCGACCTGATCCGCTTCGTGTCTTCCCATGAAGTCGGCCATACCCTGGGACTGCGGCACAACATGGGCTCCAGCAGCAAGACACCGGTCGAGAACCTCCGCAACAAGGAATGGGTGGAGAAGAACGGTCATACGGTCAGTATCATGGACTATGCCCGATTCAACTATGTGGCTCAGCCTGAGGATAATATCACCAAGGCCGGCCTCTATCCCCGGATCAATGATTATGACAAGTGGGCCATCGAGTTCGGTTATAAGCCGACCTATCTCCCGACGCCGAAGGAAGATCATCTGTATTGGAACAAGGTGATCATCGAGCGTCTGGCGGCGAACCCGCGCCTGTGGTTCGGCGGGGAAGGCAGTGATGCTGATCCGCGTGCCCAGCGTGAAGACCTCGGGGACGACGCGGTCCGTGCAAGCCAGTATGGCATCATGAATCTCAAGCGGATCATCGGACAGTTGCCGGAATGGAATGCCGAGGAAGGCGACCTCTACAAGAATCTCAGCCGGATGTATGATGCGCTGCTCGGGCAGTACAACCGGTATATGGGGCACGTGGCTTCCAATATCGGCGGCCGATACATCACGTACAAGAGCATCGAACAGGCGGGGCCCGTCTATGAAGCCGTTCCGAAATCCAAGCAGAAGGATGCCCTTACGTTCCTGAACGACAATCTGTTCCAGAAACCGTCCTGGCTGGTGGATGTTCCGTACATCTTCAACTTGACCGACCGTCCGGACAGTTACCTGTATACCCTTGTCGACAATGTGATCAGTGCGTCCGGACTGCTCCAGGTGGCGCGCCTGACCCGTTTGGAACAGTTCGCCCAGTACGATTCCTCCAACTATGCGCCGGAAGAGTATCTGTTCGACCTGACCGGAATGATCTTCTCCGAACTGGGGAAGGGGAAAGCCGTTGACAGTTACCGCCGGTATCTGCAGCGTCGTTTTGTTACGACGGCCTTGGATGTGGCTGGAAGTGCCGCGGCCGCCAACACGGACGGAAAGACGCTTCTGATGGGGACACTGCTGGATCTCCAGAAGCGGATGGCGAAAGCGAAATCCTCGGATTCCGCGACGCAGGCCCACTGGCAGACGCTGGCCAATCAGATTGACAACGCCCTGAAGAAATAGCAGGTCATCCTGCTTTCAGATCGTGTCCTGTCCGTTACCCGGGCATGACATTTTCATTCACAGGGTACAGGACTCAAACAGAATGGCTTCTCCCTCTTTCAGTTTATTAACTATTGCAACCATACTGCTTATAATTTATAATTAAAATGTTTAATACCGCCTGATATCGTGAAATATAACCCTTGATACAAATCGTTTTACGGCATTTTCACCCTGAAGCGGAGAAATCAATTTACAATTTTACTAGCATATAAATATCTATATATCAATGATATATGTTTGAAATTGTAAAAAAGATTAAAATTTTAGTCAAAATAAATTTGCGTTCTTTTGAAAAAAACGTACCTTTGTATCGAGTTCTTGATGGGGTTCTCCCACAGGCAGCTCATTGGTTATTAGTTTTAGTGTTATTAATTATGTGGTTAGTATGAGCGTTCACGCGTGATGCGTCAAAGCTCATGAAAGTGAAGGGCACTTGAATCTGTTTCAAGCGCCCTTTTCTTTTTTGGTTCCCATCCTTCTCAAAGGAATCGCAGCAGCCGGTCGTACACGAGGTGGACGGGGAGTCCCATGATGGTGAAGAAGGAACCGTCGATCCGCGTAATGCCGATATAACCGATCCATTCCTGGATACCGTAGGCACCGGCTTTATCAAAAGGCCTGCAGTGGGTGATGTACCAGTCGATTTCCGCTTCCGTCAGATCCTTGAACCAGACATGGGCGACATCCGAAGCCGTCTCCATCCGCTCCCGGTCCCGCAAGGTGATGGCCGTCACGACCTGATGGTCCCTTCCGGAGAGCAGGCGCAGCATCCGCGCGGCGTCTTCCGCATCTCGGGGCTTGCCCATGACTTCCGTTCCGCACAGGACCACGGTGTCGGAAGTCAGCAGGATTTCATCTTCCTCCAGGGGACGGTGGAAACCGAGGGATTTCCCTTCTGACAATCGTTCCGGAATCTCGAGATGCGGCGTCCCCGGGTCATAGTGTTCCTCGAAGTCGTTTCCGGTATCTACTTCAAAGTCAATGTGCAAGCCGGAGAGAAGCTCCCGCCGTCTCGGGGAATTGCTACCCAGGATCAACCGTTTGCCGTGCAGGTCCATCTCTCAGAATCTCCGTTTGTATTCGGCGACATCGAACTGCCAGTCACCCCGGGCCTTCATGATTGTTTCCACCGTATTCCGGACACAGCCTTTGCCGCCGGGGAAGTCGGAAACCCAGTCACAAATGGCCTTGACTTCTGGGACGGCATCGTTCGGGCACACGGCGCAGCCGCAGACCGCCAGGACCGGCATGTCCGGCACGTCGTCGCCGATGAACAGGACTTCGTCCTGCTGCAAGCCGTACCGGTCGCAGAAGCGCTGGAAGTCGGCGACTTTGTCCCGCGAGCCCAGGAACACGTCGTCGGCAGGGACACCGCTGGTGAGGAACCGCTGCCGGATGGATTCGGACCGTCCGCCGGTGATGATGGCGACCGGATAGCCGTTCATCTCGGCCATCCGGATGGCGAAGCCGTCCTTCGCGTCGAATGTCCGGTAAAGCTCACCTTGGAGATCGCACAGGATGCCCCCGTCGGTAAACACTCCGTCCACATCCATGGCGAATGCCTTTATCTTGCTAAAATCCATTTAGTTATGATTTCGGACCGTTATTGAAAGGACCGAAATTTCCCAGGTCGATCCCGTTCCCTTTGTTTCCTTCCAGGTCGATGAATCCGAACTGGTTCTCGAACTTGATGATGTTGTCCTGCAGTGCATTGAGCAACCTTTTGGCATGCTCGGGGGTCATGACGATCCGGTTGCCGATCTCCGGTTTCGGAAGGCCGGGAAGCATGGTCGCGAAATCCACGATGAATTCGCTGCGGGAGTGGGTGATGATGGCGAGGTTGGAATAGGTGCCTTTGGCAATCTCCGGCTTGATTTCCAGACTGATCGGATTCGGTTTCTTTTCTTCCATATGCGTGAGAGGTCTTTTGTATCGCAAATTTAACAAAAATTGCTTACTTTTGTAAGTTATTGTGAAGTAGAATCTCATTTAAGACTGCAGTGATGGAACTTTCTGCGAAATACGACCATTCCCTCGTCGAGGACAAATGGTATGCCTACTGGCTCGACCATAAGTTCTTTCATTCGGAACCGGATGAAAGGCAACCCTATACGATTGTCATACCGCCGCCGAACGTGACGGGTATCCTGCACATGGGACATGTGCTGAACAATACCTTGAACGACGTGCTGATCCGAAAGGCCCGCATGGACGGCAAGAATGCCTGCTGGGTCCCGGGAACGGATCATGCCTCCATCGCGACGGAGAGCAAGGTCGTGGCCAAACTCAAGGCGCAGGGCATATCCAAGGACAGCCTGACCCGCGAGGAGTTCCTGCAGCACGCCTGGGCGTGGAAAGAGGAGCATGGCGGTATCATCCTGCAGCAGTTGCGTAAACTGGGCGCATCCTGCGACTGGGACCGCACCCGCTTCACGATGGATCCGGACCTGTCCGAGGCCGTCATCAACACGTTCGTATATTTCTACAAGAAAGGCTGGATCTACAAGGGTGTCCGTATGGTCAACTGGGATCCGGAGGCCCTGACGGCCGTCAGCGACGACGAGGTGATCCACAAGGACACGAAGAGCCATTTCTATCACCTGAAATACTATATTTCCGACGGGCAGGGGAATCCGACCGACCAGTACCTGGTCATCGCGACGACCCGTCCGGAAACGATCATGGCAGATGCGGCCATCTGCGTGAATCCCGCGGATGAACGGCATCACTGGCTGCGGGGGAAGAAAGTGCTGATCCCGCTGATCAACCGGGAGATTCCGGTCATCGAAGACAGTTATGTCGAGATGGATTTCGGAACCGGCTGCCTGAAGGTGACGCCCGCCCATGACGTACATGACTATGAAATCGGTCTCCGGCACAACCTTCCGGTCCTGGAAATCATCGATGACCATGGCAAACTGAACGAAAAAGCACAGATCCTGGTCGGGGAAGACCGCTTTGTCGCGCGCAAGAAGATCGTGAAGATGCTGGAAGAAGCCGGCAACCCGCTCAAGGTAGAGGAATACGTTTCCCCGGTCGGCTATTCCGAACGCACGAATGCCGTCATCGAACCGAAACTGTCCGCACAGTGGTTCCTAAAGATGGGTGAACTCGCGAAGATGGCCCTTGAGACCGTCGACAGCGGAAGGACCCGCCTGATCCCGGAACGCTATGCAAACACGTACCGCCACTGGATGGAGAAGGCCCGTGACTGGTGCATCTCCCGCCAGCTCTGGTGGGGACAGCGGATCCCTGCCTGGTATCTCCCTGACGGACAGATCGTCGTCGAACCGACGCCCGAAGCGGCGCTCGCTGCCGCCCGGTCTATTGATCCGGCGCTGACGATGGCGGACATCCGGCAGGACGAGGATGTCCTCGACACCTGGTTCAGTTCCTGGCTGTGGCCGATTTCGGTCTTCGATCCGGAAAAGCCCGGCCATCCGGAGCACCAGCCGAACAAGGACCTGGCCTATTACTATCCGACCAACGACCTGGTGACGGGCCCCGATATCATTTTCTTCTGGGTGGCCCGCATGATCATGGCCGGCGAGGAGTTCATGGGCCGCGAGCCGTTCTCCAATGTCTATTTCACCGGCATCGTCCGCGACAAACTGGGGCGGAAGATGTCCAAGACGCTCGGCAATTCTCCGGATCCGCTGGATTTGATTTCCAAGTACGGTGCGGATGCCGTCCGTATCGGCATGTTGCTCTGCTCTTCTGCCGGCAACGACATCTTCTATGACGAAAGCCAGATTGAGCAAGGCCGTAATTTCTGCGCGAAGATCTGGAATTCCTTCCGTCTCATCCAGGGCTGGAAAGTTGATCCGGAACTTCAACAAAGCCCGGTCAATCAGATTGCTGTCAAGTGGTTCCAGAACAAGCTCAATCAGGTCGTCGAGACCGTGGAGGACCATTATTCCAAGTTCCGCATCTCGGATGCGCTCATGGCGATCTACAAGTTGTTCTGGGATGAATTCTGCTCCTGGTACCTGGAACTGGTCAAGCCCGCCTATGTGAACGGACAGGCACAGCCGATCGATGCAGCCACCTACGGGCAGACGCTCCGCTTCTTTGAAACGCTGCTGACGATGATCCATCCGATCATGCCTTTCATCACGGAGGAACTCTGGCACGCCGTATATGAGCGGAAAGAAGGGGAGACCATCCTCTTTGCCCCGAGTCCGAAGGTGCAGCCGTATGACACGGATGTCCTGACCCGGTTTGAAATGGCGCAGGAGGCGGTCAACGCGATCCGCAGCATCCGCAACCAGAAGAACATCGGGCCGCGCGAAGGCCTCGTCCTCAAGATGAAGGCCGGGTTCAACGGTGAGTATCTCCCGGTCGTGGAGAAACTTGCCAACCTGTCTTCCGTGGAAACCGTTGCAGATTTCGGATCCGCCGCCGGTGTGTCGTTCATGGTCAGGACCATCGAAATGTTCATCGAACTCTCCGGTCTGGTCAACGTGGAAGAGGAGATTGCCAAACTTGAAAAAGAGCTGGCCTACCAGCAGAAATTCCTTGCCGGTGTGCGTGCCAAGCTCTCCAACGAGCGGTTCACCGCCCATGCACCCGAGGCCGTGATCGCGAATGAGCGCAAGAAAGAGGCCGATTCGCTCTCGAAGATCGAAAGTTACGAGTCTCAGCTGAAAGCATTGAAAAACAAATAGTAAAACATAAGTGTTTAGAGTGCAAACATTTTTGTTAATGCCTCTTGGCACCCAAAATCGCCTGTCTTATGATGTATTTTGAGACCTCTTTCCCGATCCGCTATTATGAAACGGACCAGATGGGGATAGTGCATCATTCCAACTATATCCGTTTTTTCGAATGTGCCCGAAACGGCATGATGGCGGACGGCGGATATCCGATCGAGCAGTGCGAAGCGGACGGCGTGACGATTCCGATCGTGTCCGTCCAATGTCGTTACAAGCATCCCGCGAAGATGGGGGATATCGTAACGGCCTCGGCGGCCATCGACAAGGTCCCGCTCGCAAAAATGGTCATCAGGCAGGAAGTCCGGAACCAGGACGGCGTCGTCTGTGCTTCCGGTGAAGTCATGCTGGGTTTCCTGGACAAGGAGACAGGACATCCCGTCCGGTGTCCGGAAAAACTGGCCCGTTTGATTGAATCACGTTTAAACGACAGATAACTATGTTGACGTATCCGCTTTTTATCGGTACCTGGGAACTGGTAGTCATCGTTCTCATTGTCCTTCTGCTTTTCGGCGGCAAGAAGATTCCGGAGTTGATGAAGGGTCTGGGCAAAGGCGTCAAGAGCTTCAAGGAAGGGATGAAAGAGGTCGAGAACGAAGTCTCTGACATCAAGAAGGATATCGAATCCGAACCTGCCAAGAAAAAAGAAGAATAGGAATGGCCGGACAGACCGAGATGTCCTTCTGGGATCATCTGGACGTACTGAGGGGGACCATATTCCGCTCGGTAGGGGCCATCTTTCTGCTGTCCATCATCTTCCTCTGCACCAAAACCTGGCTGTTCAAGGTCGTATTGTGGCCTTCCCAGGCAGATTTTTTCCTCTATCGGTGGCTCGGACTCGATTTCCGGATGGAACTGATCAACATCGACGTCTCCGCGCAGTTCTTCGTCCATCTCAAGATGTCCGTCCTGGCGGGCGCCATCCTGGCATTCCCTTATATTGTCTATGAAATCTGGAAGTTCGTCGCGCCGGCCTTGTATGAGAATGAGACAAAGCCGGTCCGCCAGGCTTTCCTGATGTCTTCCGGCCTGTTTTATCTGGGATGTGCCGTCGGTTACTGCATCGTCCTGCCGGTCTGCCTGCTGTTTTTCATGAACTATACCGTCAGCGACGCCGTAATCAACACGATTTCGCTGAATTCGTATATCTCCATGTTCATTTCCATGGTCTTCCTGATCGGCATCGTATTCGAGTTCCCGACGGTCGCCGTCGTCCTGTCGCATCTGGGGATCGTGACGCGCCGGACCTTGCAGGCAGGGCGGAAATATGCTGTGGTCGTCATCCTGGTCCTGGCTGCGCTGATCACGCCGTCCGACCCGGTCTCCATGATCGTACTGGCGCTTCCGTTGTATGCCCTGTACGAGTTCTCCATCCTTGTCAGTAAAGATAAACCTGCTGAAACAGAATGATTTCCATCAGTAATCTGACCGTTGCATACGGAAGTTTCACCTTGCTGGACGGAATCAGTTTCCATATCAGCGAGAGTGACAAGATCGGCCTGGTCGGAAAGAACGGTGCAGGGAAGTCCACGATCATGAAACTGATCTGCGGGCAGCAGAATCCCACCTCCGGCCATATCGACAAGCCGTCTCATGTGCAAGTCGGCTATCTCCCGCAGATCATGGAGCACCACAAGGGTGTCAGCGTGATGGAAGAGACGATGACGGCTTTCCAGGCCTTGACGCAGTTGGAAGAAGAACTGGCTTCCATCAACCAGGAATTGGCGGAGCGGACGGATTATGAATCCGCTGCCTATGCGGAACTGATCGAACGGCTGGGTGCGATCAATGATGTCCTGGCATTGGAACAGGCGGAGCCCCCACGGGTACAGGCAGAAAAAGTATTAATTGGTTTAGGATTCAGGGACAGTGATTTCGATCGTCCGACCGAAACCTTCAGTCAAGGTTGGAACATGCGGATCGAACTGGCGAAGATCCTGCTCTCCCGGCCGGATGTCCTGCTCCTTGACGAGCCCACCAACCATCTGGACATCGAATCCATCGAATGGCTGGAGAGTTACCTCAAAGGGTTCCGCGGGTCGCTGATGCTGGTGTCCCATGACCGGCGCTTCCTGGATAACGTGACCAACCGGACCATCGAGGTCATGCTGGGGCATATCCATGACTACAAGGTGTCCTACAGCCAGTATGTCGTTCTCCGTGCTGAGAGGATGGCCCAGCAGGTCGCCGCTTACGAGAACCAGCAGCGGATGATCGACAAGACGGAAGAATTCATCGCGCGGTTCCGATACAAGCCGACCAAGTCCAACCAGGTCCAGTCCCGGATCAAGGCGCTGGAGAAACTGGACCGGATCGAGGTGGATGAGACGGACCATGCGACCCTGACGGTCAAGTTTCCGCCTGCTCCGCGTTCCGGAGACGTCGTCTTCAAGGCGACGGACCTGGAAGTCGGTTATCCGCAGAAGGTCGTGTTCCGTCATGCGGACATTGAGATCAAGCGGGGAGAAAAGGTGGCGTTGATCGGTCGCAACGGCGAAGGGAAGACCACGCTGATGCGGGTGATCATGGGCCAGTTGGAACCTTTTGCGGGCGAAGCCCGTCTCGGTCATAATGTCCAGATTGGTTATTACGCACAGAATCAGGAGGATATCCTGGACAGGAATGAGACGGTCTTCAGCACGCTGGACCGGATCGCCGTCGGGGACATCCGTACGAAACTCCGGGATATCCTGGCACAGTTCCTCTTCCGGGGGCAGGATATCGACAAGCGGGTATCCGTCCTGAGCGGAGGGGAGCGGGCCCGGCTCGGCATGGCCAAGCTGATGCTGCAGCCGTACAACCTCCTCGCGCTTGACGAACCGACCAACCACATGGATATCAAGTCGAAAGATATCCTGAAACAGGCGTTGAAAGCCTATGATGGCACACTCCTTGTCGTGTCCCACGACCGGGATTTCCTGGACGGGCTGGTGGATAAGTTGTATGAATTCCGCGACGGCCATGTCAAGGAATTCCTGGGCTCGGTCCAGGACTTCCTGGACACCCGGAGGTTGGAAAACCTGCAGGAACTGGAGAGAAGGTTCCATCCTGCGGATAATCCGGCGCCTGCCAAGGTGGAAACAGCGTCCAGGCAAGAGTACAATCAGCGTAAGTCCGTTTCAAAGGAAGAACGCAAACTGCGGAACCGGATCGATTTCCTGGAAAAGGAGATCGGGAAGACGGAGGACCGGATGAAAAAGATTGAAGCGGTGCTGGCTGCACCGGGACCGTCCGATGACATCATGGAACTGACGCGGACCTACCTGGAATGTAAACGGGACCTCGATGCCTGTACGGCGGAATGGGAGACCCTGATGATGAAATTGGAAAGTTAATCAGACTCAGTCATATGAGAATCAAAAGAATGTTGGCTGCCGTGGCAGCCTGCGGTTTTGCCCTGATGGCGCAGGCCCAAACTACGACCAAGACGAACGATTTCGTATCTTTTGACCGGATCGAGGTCGCCAGCGATTTCGAGGTGACCTACCATGTCTCGGATACGTACAAGGTAAACTGGACCTTCGATACGATCCTCAGCGACCTGGTCAGCGTTTTCGTGACCGGAAAGACACTGTACATCGATTTCAACCGGAAAGGCATGTCCTCTGAACTGAAAAAGACGTACAGAGGCCGCAATGCGCCGAAGATGGTCCTGAGAGTGGCGGTATATGCTCCTTTCTTCCAGGAACTGTCCCTGCAGGACAATGCCACCTTCGAAGGCGGCGGCAACCGGTTCGAGACGAATGTCTTCTCCGTTTCCGTGACGGGTAAGTCGAAGGTCTCCAACCTGATCGTAGGCGCGAACGAGGTTTCCGTCGAGGCAACCAAAGACGGCAATGTGTCGATGACCGCCGAAGCCGGCGAAGTCTCGCTCAAGACCGACAACAAGGCCGTCGTGAACCTGATCCAGGATTCCGACAAACTGACCGTGAATGCTGCCGGCAGTTCTTCCGTCATCCTGACGGGCAGTACGCTTGACATGGTCACCAACGTGCAGAACTCCACGAAGGTACAGATGACCGGCTCGGCGGAAACCCTCCGTCATTCCGGAAAGGGTTCTGCGGAAGTCGACCTCATTTCGGTTCCGTTGAAGACGGCGGAGGTCACCATGACAGGCGGCAAGTTGAACGTCAATGCCTCCGACCTACTGAAAGTTGACCTGAAGAGCGGTGCAGACGTGTATTTCAGCGGTGATCCGAAGATCGAGGTCGTCAACATTTCCTCTGCAACGCTGATGCATTATACCGGATCCAATTCCAGACGCCGGTAAGATGTTCGTCCTGGATTCGCATTGTGATACGCCGTCGCAGATCGTGCGGAGGCGGGATCTGGGTATGGATAACCGATATGGGCATGTCGATTTCCCCAAACTGCAGCGCGGGGGAGTCGACGCCTCTTTCTTCGCCCTGTACACATCAAAGACACTTTCTCCCGACGAAGCGACCCGTTCCGCGCTTGAAATGATGGCCGGCGTGTATGATGCCGTGGAGGCACATGCGGATATCGCCGCCATGGCGTTCAGTACCGAAGACATGCTCCGAAATAAAGAGAAGGGGCTGATTTCCATCTTGTTGGGTATGGAGAACGGGGCTCCGGTCCAGCATTCGCTATCCTTGTTGCGCCTCTTCTGGCGGATGGGCGTGCGATACATGACGCTGACCCACAACGGCGACAACGCCATCGCAGATTCCGCGGCGGAAGGAAAGACCTGGCATGGATTGAGTCCCTTCGGGCGGGAAGTGGTGGCTGAAATGAACCGGATCGGCATGCTGGTCGATGTCGCCCATGCCTCGGACGAGACCTTTTATGACTGCATCCGGTATTCCCGGGTCCCGATCGTGTCGACCCATTCGTGTTGCCGGGCGCTGTGCAACCACCGGAGGAACATGACGGATGACATGCTTCGGGAACTGGCGGCCCACGACGGGGTCATCCAGATCAATTTTTATCCCTGTTTCCTGACGGACTCTTTCTCGGAGGTTCTTGCCGACGCCGGGCTGGAGGATGAAGGAGAGCAGCTGGAGGCGGCTTTCATCGCCGATCCTACGGATCCTGCCCGGATCGCGGCATGGCACCGTGTGCAGGACCGGCTTCTTGCGCTGGACCGGCCGTCATACAAACTGGTCGTGGACCATATCGACCATGCCGTGGCGGTCGCAGGCATCGACCATGTCGGAGTCGGATCGGATTTTGACGGGATCGCCGTTCCTCCGGCCGGGCTGGAGGATGTTTCCAAGATCGGCGTCGTGTTCGAAGAGATGCGCCGGCGAGGCTATTCGGAACAGGAGATCGAAAAGGTCGCAGGTGGCAATTTCCTGCGGGTCATGCGGGCCGCAGAAGCCTATGCAAGGGAAGAAAAAGAGGGTTAACAAAAATGTTCGATGATTGAACAATTATGTTTCTTACTCTCTTTTTCAAATAGATAGATCATCTTTAACCGCTGAGAGCAAAAAATGCAGCGCTGAGGCGGCAAATCGCTGGATATTGCGTTTCCGGTCGTTGTGATACTGGTATTTCCGGGTCAATGTCGCCTTGGGTGTGGCAACTGCAACCCATACGGTCCCTTCCGGATTGACCGCATCGCCACCTCCCGGGCCGGCCCATCCGGTCGTCGCCACGGAGTAGTCGCTCCCGGTGAGTTTTCTGACTCCCTCTGCCATGGCTGACGCCACTTCGCTGCTGACAATCCCGAATCTTTCGATGGTCTCGCGAGGAACCCCGAGCACTTTTTCCTTAATGGGAACGGCGTAGGAGGTCACCGAACCCAGATAATAGGCAGAAGAACCGGCAACCTGCGTGATCAGGTGCGAGATTTCTCCGCCGGTGCAGGATTCTGCGGCCGATACCGTTTTCCCTTTTGCATTCAGGATCGTTCCCAGGGCATGTTCGAGGGTGTCATCCCCATCGGCATAGATCACGTCGCCCAGAATGGCCTTCAAACGGCCGATTTCGGCCTCTACGCGCGCTTTATCGTCCTCGGGCGTGCCTCCGTATACCGAGAGACGCAGACGTACGCCTGTGAGCGGATTCGGCAGGTAGGCGAGGTGCATGTCGGCAGGCAGGGCGGTCTCCCAGGATTCGATCTTCTTGGCCAGGGCTGACTCTGCCATTCCGTAGGTCATCAGGTTGCGATGGTAGATGGTCTGGAGTTCATGATGTTCCCGGATATCCGCCATGACGTCCGGCAAGGCAGCTGCCGTCTCGAACGGAACGCCCGGCATGGCATAGAGGACAGCAGGGTGCCCGAACCGGCTTTCCGGGAAGCGGAATACCATAATCGGAGCCGTTCCGCGTTGATTGACAATTACTTCACATGTGTCGGGAACCAGGGCTTGCGCCCGGTTGATATCCAAGACGTCCAGGCCTCTGGCATGGAGGATTTCGTAGACCTTGGCCAGTTGTCCGGCATGTTCGACATAGCGGTCCGTACCGCTCAGTTCGGCGAGCGCCGCTTTCGTGATGTCATCCCGTGTCGGTCCCAGGCCTCCGGTGGTAATGACGATCCCGTGGGTCTGCAGTTCCTGGGTGAGGGTTGAAAGGATGGCATCGTGGTCGTCAGCGAGGGAGACCATCCGGTCGGTATGGATACCGAGTGTTCCGAGCGCCCGTGCAATCTCGGAAGAATTCGTGTCGACAACCTGTCCGATCAGGATTTCATCGCCGATCGTACAGATGGAAGCTTGAATCATAAAGGATTATTATTTAGATATTTAAGAATCTTTCGCGGCAAAGCGGGACCTTCGTAGATAAAGCCGGTGTAAATCTCGATCAGGGAGGCTCCGGCATGCAGCATTTCCCATGCCTGTTTCGGGCTCATGATACCGCCGGAGGCGATGATGGGGAGTTTGCCTTTCGTCTTTTCCGCCAGATAACGCACCATGGCCAGGCTCTTTTCGAAGAGCGGAGCGCCGGACAGGCCTCCGTTGCCGATGGCATCGACTTTCTGGGCGGAAGTCTTCAAACCCTCCCGGGAACGGGTCGTGTTGCTGGCGATAATGCCGTCCACGCCGTTTCTGAGCGCATAATCGACGATTTCATCGACCTGTGCCGGACCGATATCCGGAGAGATCTTGATCAAGATGGGGCGATACTGGTCCATATTCATCCGTTTATCCAGTACAACGTCCATGATATCAGACAGATAGGAAATATCCTGCAGACTGGTGAGCCCTTCCACGTTGGGACAGGAGACGTTGATGACAAAGAAATCGACGAACTCGTACAGCATCGAGAAGGCGTAGTCGTAGTCACGGGCGATCTGGTCCGGATCATCAGACGTGGTGTTCTTGGCGATATTGGCGGCAAGCAGGACCCTGGGGCGTTTGTCTCTGAGGTGCCGGATGGCATTGAGGATACCTTTGTTGTTGATACCCATGCGGTTGATCATCGCCTGATCCTTCGGCAGGCGGAAGATCCGCGGACGCGGATTCCCTTCCTGGAACTTCGGGGTGAGGGAACCGATTTCGACGAATCCGAAGCCATAATCCGCAATTTCGTTATAGCACTCGGCGTTCTTGTCAAAACCTCCGGCCAGTCCGACAGGGTTGGGGAAATGAATGCCGAACACATCTCGTTCCAAAGCCGGATAGTTCCGCTTGAAGAACAGGCGCACCAAGGGACGGATGAGGGCATAGAACCGGGACCGGCTGATATACCGGACAAGCATCTTGTGGATGGATTCCGGATTGAAACGGAACAGAACGGGCCGGATGAGTTGCTTGTACATGTCTAGAGGTTTATCGCAGGACAAAGGTACAAAAACTCTCAGACTTATGACAGTTCCTGAAAAGTATTATCATCGTAGAAGACGATAATTTTAGATATTTTTCGCTGATTATCAGTGTTTTCCGGTAGGTTTGAGAAGGGGGGATTCGTCGTTGGGAGTGCCGGATCCGGCATCCGGTCGTCCACCGGTGCGGCCACAGGCTCCTCTCGCGGAGATATGGAGAACAGATCCGGCTCCGTCTCCGGCATGTCAACCGGTGATGCAGGAGCAGGGGAAACCATGGGATCCTTGTACATCTTTCCCTTGCCCACAAGGAGCCATTCCATGTTCAGCCGAGGATACCGCAGCATCATTCCGGAGATGAAATCGAAACTGGGCTTGTTCCTGCCGGCAATGATATGGGATACGCTTGCCCGTGCGACGCCGATGGTGTCCGCAAATTCTGCCTGGCTGATGTTTTCTGCTGCCAGGAATTGTTCCAGCCTTGTGTTCATATTCTTGACCGTTTGTTTTACAAATGTAATGAAATCTTACATATGAAACAAATGTAACAGACAGGGGGCTTTGGACGGATACGGCAGGGGAGGGAAGTCTGCAACGTCATAATAGTTTGACTAAATATTAAGATGAAAATATATAACACGCTGAGTATTCGTTAATTATATTCATATTATCATTTTAAGTCTCCAGCTGTTTTATAGAGATATCCTCATGTTACAAAATTTAGTGAGATAAACCGTTTAAGTAACTTTTGATAAACTAACTGATTTACTGCATATTATACGTTTTAATATACTTTTATAATTTTTACTTATTTCACAATTGTATATTTTGCAAGGTGTAAATTTACAAAAGTTGTAAACAAAAGTAAATTCTACAAGGGGCGACACAATTGAACAGATGTGAACGGCCAATCATCAACATATTGCAAGAATCACATATTTACAGAAATTTCGGATTGTCTGCCAGAATATGTAATTTTGCAGCATGATACCAGACCTAAGGATAGAAGACTATAACTACCCGCTTCCGGACGAAAGGATCGCAAAATATCCCCTGCCGGAACGTGATGCCTCGAAACTGTTGATATATCGCGCAGGAAAGGTTACTGAGCGCATTTTCCGGAATCTCCCGGAGGAATTGCCTGCAGGCAGCCTGATGGTGTTCAATGATACCAAAGTCGTTCCTGCCCGTCTCCATTTCCAACGTCCGACGGGAGCCCACATCGAGATATTCTGTCTCCAACCGGAGGCGCCGAATGAATACAACCTGGCCTTTGCAACCACGGAACGCTGCGAATGGAAATGTGTCATTGGAAACGCAAAACGTTGGAAATCAGACATACTTACACTCTATAATCCCGAAAACCGCCCGGATGTGGACGCTATGGGCCTGCAAGCCCGGCTCATTTCCCGGGAAGGACAGACGGGTAGGGTGGAGTTTTGCTGGAAGGACGGATCCCCTTTCTCACGTGTCCTGGAGATCTGCGGCTCGGTCCCGATTCCTCCTTATCTCAATCGGGATACCGAAGCAATTGACCTGGAGCGCTACCAGACCCTGTATGCCCGCTTCCGCGGTTCCGTCGCCGCTCCGACTGCCGGCCTGCATTTTACGGATGACGTCCTGACCCGGATCCGGCAGAAAGGGATCGACACGGAAACGGTCTGCCTGCATGTCGGTGCCGGCACGTTCCTGCCGGTGAAGTCTTCGGACGTTTCCGAGCACCCGATGCACCGGGAACCGTTCGTCGTCAAGAAAGCGTTCCTGGAACGTCTTCTCTCCGTGAAAGGGAAGGTCATCGCGGTCGGTACGACGTCTGTCCGCACCTTGGAATCCCTGTATTATGTCGGAATCAGCATCCTGGAGACCGGATCCCCGAAAGATGTGGACCAATGGGCTCCCTATACCCGTGATTATACGGCTACGACGGAAGAGGCGCTGCATGCCATCCTGGACTTCCTGGACAGGCAGGGCCTGGACGAACTGAAGGTCGGAACCCGTATCATCATCGTCCCCGGTTTCCGGTTCCGGATCGTCGATCTGCTGATTACCAACTTCCACCAGCCGGAGAGTACGCTGATCCTCCTGGTCTCCGCCTTTGTGGGAGGGGACTGGAAAACCATCTACCGGTATGCCCTGATGCATGGTTTCCGCTTCCTGAGTTATGGGGACAGTTCTCTTTTGGAGCGGGTAGCGTCGGACTAGTATTGTAGCATTGACGTATTTTTATTAAATTTGTACATTATTCGTGTACACCATGAGCGACCTTACCAACGAGTTTGACAGCATCAGCCCGTATACCGATGAAGAAGCCGTCAAGGCGTTCTCTGTCCTGGCCGAGCACCCCAGCGTTGCCGTCATCTCGAAAACCCTTTTCCCCGA
>JAEEGL013456357.1_pt1 | contig 23564 bp, 11 predicted proteins | sample 9134231 | NCBI WGS metagenome assembly JAEEGL01 (sample SAMN16246548, study PRJNA631951) | gut metagenome | biome: gut microbiome; feature: rumen; material: fiber-attached | host: Bos | place: Iran: Karaj | collected 2018-10
ACCACCTCCAGCAAGGGAAGGATCAGCTCCCATAGCGTCGACACCCGCACCTTGATCTGGCGGATTAGCATCTAAGTTCATTTGTGAACTTTCATCATTAATTTGTTCACTTCCAGAAGCCATATCTGAGCCTTGAGCACCACCTGCCGGAGCTTGGTCTGCAAGTCCGGCGATGCTACTCTCGCTACTCTTTTGACTTCCGTAAATTCCTAAATCTTTAAAACCCTTCCAAAAATTTACGTCTAAAGTAGCTTTCATTTTTCACCTCTATTAAAGGGCGTCGAAGTCAGTCACCTTCTTTAAAGGGACTGCTATAAGCTTTTTGATAGTAGCTTCAATACCGTAGCTACCCATATTATCTTCAGCAATACCAAAGTCAAAGTAGTTTCCAGTATTAAATTTCCTTAAAAGCATATCGATAGTAAACCAGTAAATGCCATAAACAGCTACTGCGTAAACTTGTGGATCATCATACACAGCATCACGAATAGAGTATGAATAATCAATAACTCTATCGATGTGATTGATACCAGTATAGCGATTGGGTTCTTTCGAAAGAGACTTAATAGCTTCTTTCGGAATATTGCTATTTTCAAATTTCTTAATGAGCTTTGCAAAGGTCTGCCTTGAGACAGACTTATCTTCCTCAAGCATAGCAAACTGAACGATGCTACGACCTTTCTTTCCAGCACAACAAATGATGAAAGTTCCATCATCATTATACGGGAAGTTCTCATTAATCCACTCAGGCTTAATAGTAAACTCGTTGAGATACTTCTCAAGATAATCGTAGTAAAGTTTCTCTTCACTGTTCGGAATATCCTGAGTTCCGAACTTCACAAACTCAAGATAGTTTGCAATAATTCCAAACGTCTCATTCTTAAGCTCAGTCAAAGTTGTATTGATGTTCTGGTCCTCTAAATACTTTGGCCTCTTGGGCTGAATAAAATACTTATTAGACTTGAACCAAATCTGATAAAGTCTCAAGATAAGAATATCAAGGATATCGATTGCACCGTTAATCATCTTACGAGACTTGTCACTGTATCTCGTGCTCTTTTTATCAAGAACGCGGAATGTAGAAGCGGTAAGAATGAGTTGAAGAATAAATCCAGGATCAACGTTTGAGAAAAGATTAGCATCTTCAATTCCATTAAGAAGATTTGTAACAGAGCCAAATCCTCGCTCGATATCTTCCTCACTGTAACTAGACTTAAGTCCTTCCTCAAGATACACCTTGATAGCAGGAAGAATCTCGCCAGAATTATAAAGTTTTGGCTGATCTTCATCTACAGTATTCTTCGGATTATAGGCCTTAAGATACTCAAGACCAAACTCAAAGATGTTAGTATTATCACGATCCAGAACACAACAGCTCCTGAAGTACTGAGACTCAGTAAGCTGGTCAACACTTGAAGTAAACGATTTAAGACACGGAGCTGAGGTGTAGCTTTCAGTGATATCAGGATCGACCAAAGACCTAAGGTTCACAGCAGCTTCAGAATCAGAGTTCTTAATCTTATCGACAAAAGTCTCACAGACATCAAACAAAGTTCCAACAACAGGATCCATCTTCTTAAGACCAGAAGTCTTCTGATAGAACTTGGTCATAATATAGAAACAATAGACTAAAGAAATCATATGCTTCTTCTCATTATTTCCAAGCTGAATCTCCTTCAAAATTTTATCATAAACTGTGAATACAGACTTTGACTTAGGCGTTTTGAAGAAAGAAAGAACGTCGTAGTCTCCACTAACAGAAGAAAGAAGAATAAAAAGTCCATACAAAGAATACATAAGTCCTACGTATGCACAATAGAAAATATCAGTATTCTTCATATCCTTGCTATCCCGATATGCTGCAGCAACCTCTTTGTACTCAAGAATCTTGAAAGCAGCATTTCCGTATTTAAGCTCATACGGAAGATAGTCTTCTTGGCTAATGGCATCTTTCTTAAAATGATTAATAACGTCATGAAGCTTCTCACCTGAAAGCTTAAGAAGCTGATTATAATAGTTAGCAACATACTGTGCTTCACCATTACTATCAGTTGAAACTGAGTTCCAATCAGCTTTACACAGACAAATCATCAAGTTTCCAAGGAGAGTACGTCCATATTCATAGAAGTACTTACCATAATCCTCAGCAGTAAACACTGAAGAATCACTCATAACGAGTTCATTAACGTAATTGTAGTTTAAATCGCCGAATTCAAACTTGTAATCAGAGATATCATTGCACATCGTGATCGAATCGATACCTCTCTCTTTGAATACCGGCCGTCCAGATCCACCACAACCTAAAGCGAAGTCAATAGCCGCTTTAAAAGCTTTGAATGGATTATCAGCGTTTATATCTCGCATGACATGCTCCTTTTATATTTTCTAGAAAATAATAGTCATAAAAATGTCAAATTAAGATAAATCGTATAAATACTTATATATTTAATAACCAGATTCTATACAAAAGGAGATTTTATATGGGAAAGATTTCTAATGGTTACGACGATGAGAGACTTGCATCTAACGGTGTCGTCACCTATCAGAAAGACAACAAGGGTAATCAATTCTGGTACAATAGTGACGGGGTTTTGACCCACGAGCGAACCTACAATGGATTCGAGCGTTGGTACAATGCCAGCGGAAATTGCATCAGAATGACAACTCCGACCGACGCCACTGAGTGGTTTGACACTGAGGGTAATATAACTCTCAGGACTCGGATAAGCTGGGATAAACCAAAAGGTGGGAAGTTTGCAAAGATGGTCAACGTAGAAAAGTACGTTGAAAACCGAGATTACAAGGTACCTGAATATTTCGGGTACAACGAGGAGCTTTACACAACTAAGGGATTTACTGAAGAAGACTAAGCTCAGCGTCTAAAGTCTAAAATAAGCCCACTTAATAATATAGTGGGCTTATTTTTTTATATTAACGTATAATAGATGTACAAAATTAATAACGTAGCTTCCAAACGTGAAATCTTGAATGAGTTTACTATATAAAATAAATGACCTGGGTTTTAACCCAGGTCATTATTCACATGTCAAAAGTTTTTATCTTCTATAGTTGATGCTACCCACTTTTGTAGTTCCGGATTTCACTTTAGCACCAGTTTCGTCTTTACGTATATTCACTGATGTATTACTTGTGGTTATTGAAACGGGTCGGGCCGGCGGCCGCCCCCCCCATTAGAAGTCCTATTTTGGGGCGTAAACACGCTCTCAGACTCGGTAGCAGTTCTAACTTGTTTATACGTTTCCAATTGTCCACAACAAATTGGAACGCTCTTTATTTTCGATTTGTTTTTTCCTTCATATACATAAGCGGTTGCTACTAGTAGTTTTTTAAAATACGGTACTGCTATCTCACTAGAAGCTCCTGTAAATAGGCTTGTAGTATCCAATCCACAGATCGATACAGTAATTCCATTTATAACTTTAAATACAAGGGAAGAAGTCCCAACTTGATTAATGAGTTTTTTGTCAAATCTATTCATAAATATCTTTTGAAGGAAACTTGTCTTAACGTCAGTTCTACAATCATTCTTTACTTCTTGTTCTGAAGGATAATCGCCGGCATCACCATATTTATTCTGAACTTTTTCTTTGAAATATTTAAGGAACAAAGGTGCGTTAAACATATCTTTTGCACTGCTGAATGTTCCTAAATCTTTTTTTCCAAGTACTATATACCCAATAGCTTTGACTAACGGAAGAAGATTAAGTCCAGCTCCTACTACAAATCCTGATACATTCCCATTTTCTTCACTTTTAATAGTTTTTTCTGGTACAGTTCTAATAGTAATAGGATTCATTCCTTCTTGACTAATAGTTAATTTCATATTTACACCTCATATAATAGGATAATCTATATTAATGACATTAATATAGATTATTCTATATTCATAAGGAGATGTTATAAATGAAACTTACTATATCACAAGAAGGCGCTAATCCTATTACTATACGGACTAATGATGGTGTTAGGTCTGAAGAAAAACTTGGTAATCTCGAAACTTCTCGCATTTTTACACGTGGAGCCCAACTTGCAGGTGGTACTGTAGCTGGAGGCATTCAAGGAGTACAAGCCGGTGCAGCTTTAGGAGCAGCAATTGCTGCTAAAAAAGGCACACATATTGCAGCTAAAACTGCTTTAGGTGGAGTTCTCGGTGGAGTCGGAGGAGCCGCTTTAGGTGCTGTTGCTGGAGCTAGCGGCGTTGCTGGTATCTTAGTTAATACAATATGTAATAGTATTCGTAGCATTGGAAATTTTGCTTCAGGTAAAGAAATGCTTGAATCTCCCAAGCTCCATGATAAACTTGTTTCTATAAAACACAAATATTCAAGTTATCCGACTATCGCTGAAGTAGAACGTTGTTCCAAAACTAAAAGCAAGAGTGGTTTCTTAGGATGGCTGCTTGGTGGAGATGTTTCCGGTAAAACAGTTAAAGATAATATACGCACTTCTAGTATGATTGTAAAAACTGTAGATGGTATACCTGTTGCAGTTACTAAGCTTACTCCTATACTTGGATCATATGACGCTAGACAATTAGTAGGACAGCGTGTACTTGTTGCTACAGCTTTCGTTCGCAAACCGTCTGATGACGGAATTAAATCTATTCCTCTTTGTCGTGGATATCTTAAGAGGTCTGCTAAAGGAGATGTTAATCCTACTAGGGAATGTGCAGATATCTATTGGTCAGAAGATGGTAAAGCACATGGTAAGAAAGAGATACTTAAGTATGTAAAAGCTATTCGTAGTGGTGAGAGCTCTGGTCCTATAGACGTCAATGAAGCTATGAATATTATTGATGAATTAAGTGTGTAAGTGAATTATTGAACCTGGGTTAAACCCAGGTTCAACATTTATATTTATTGTTCTGAATTTAAGGAAAGGTAAAACTCTAGAACCACCTTTAAGAGTTCTAAAAAGGAGATTAACATGAGTAAAACCAACAACCAAAGTCTAGAAGACCCTTTCGACTTCAAGAATATAGCAGAAACCTGCAATCATTTCGCAGGTGAAGCTGTAACTCTTGCTGTCAGTGAGTTCGGAAGTGCGAAGAGATTAGCGATGGCTTGGTCGGCGAGCAAGTCTCGTCCAAACGGTTTCAGGCTGTCATTCAAAAATGGCAATAGAATCCTTACGTGCGATAAGTGGTTTGTGGCTCTTGTTGAATATCACAACGAGGAATTCGTTGGGAAGATCAACAACATGTGGAAACATGTCTTTGCAGAAAAAGACCCTGACAATAAGGGACGCGTTGAAGTAACCGGAGTCGGAATAGACGATTTTGAAATAGACGGTGTTGGAAACGTTCTCCGGCCTTGGATGGAATTCTGCTTGGTTGAGTAACTAACATCACGCCAATACTACCGAGGGCAATACCTCGGTAGTATTTTTTTTCACACTTAGATACAGTACTCGTTGATGATAGAAGTCTCGATGGACTGAATCGGCCCAAAAGACTCAATCGTCTTCTTAGCAAGATCACGAATGTGTTCCTTCTTGAAGCAGAATCCATCAGCATCGAAGTAGATATCAGCAGCCTCACGAGAAGCGTTGACAACAGATCCCTTAGCAAGGAATCCGCGTGCCACAGGAACGGACGTAAGCTGTCCTCCCTTGTTTACGAAAGCAGTAGCAAGCATAACCTTAAGACCGCCAATACTCTGGGCGGTCATAGGAGTCATCGTCGTGATAGCCACAGTGATACCGTTAATATTCTTAATCAAAGTACCAACGGAACCAACCTGGTTCATAATACTCTTACCAGCTCCGCCTCCACCAACGAGCCAGCTGACAAATCCAACCTTACTCTGAGCCCTCGGGTCAGACTTAACTTCCTGCGGACTCGGATAAGGTCCAGGGAACTTAGACATGACATTCTTGAGTTTAGCCTGGAACTTAGGAGAAGCAATCATCTCGTTACCGGAATTAAACTTTCCGATGCTAGCAACAGCATTGAAAATAGTTCCACCAAGGAAACGGGCAGCAGCAGCAGCTGCAACAGCAAGAGTTGCACCAGCTGCAAGAGATCCAGCATTCTGTCCAACCGCAACAGCGCCATCTTTAACGGCATTACCAACATTTCCAGCAAGATTTTTAGCACCACTAATAAATCCACCGCCATTTGCAGCACCATTTGCGGCTTCGCCATTCTTTTTAAATCCTGAGGTTACAGCTTTTTTAACTGCACCAAGACCATCCATAATTCCTTGGTTTGTGGCGTTTACAGCTTTACCCATAAAAACATTCTGCATGGCTCCAATATACTGTTTACCCATATCTTTAGCATAGTTACCAACAGCACTCGTTGCACTCTGTAAAGCACTAGGTCCATTATCAACTGCTGCTCCTGCAGGCTGTTCAGTTCCACCAGTAGGCTGCTGTGTGCCTTGCTGTTGATCAGGTGCAGCGGTAGGTTGTTCGATAGGCTGGCCTGTAAGCATTTTAACTTGCTGTATAGCTGTATTAAAATCACTATCAGCTTTTTGGATTGCCATGGCAAGTTCTTGTGTTGCACCACTTTGTTGAGCTTGAGCTCTAAGACTATTGGCATATGCTTTAGCTTGATTTGCTACGTTTATCCAATAATTAGGATCCTGTGGATTAGGATTCTGTGGATTCCCACCACTAGATCCTTCAGTACCACTTTCCCTAGACATATATCCATATCCATTATAGTTCTGATTCATATTATTCTGATCAGTACTAACAGTTATAGGATTCATTCCTTCTTGACTAATAGTAATATCCATATGAATTTACCTCTTTACTTTATACAGTGTAATATTCTATTAAGATGTCTTTTATGAAAAAAATGACCGGGATTAATCCCGGTCATTTTTATTTTAATTTATTTTACCAAGTTCGGTTTTACTTCTATCACCAGCTTCACTTAAGTTGTATGACTTAAATCCGCCATCAAACTTTCTTATATTAAGCTGAGATATATTACAATCAAGTAATGACACAGGTTTATCTTTAGCATACTTTTTAAGATTCAAAAGTATAGCACCAGATCCTCTAATCGAAGAGTTAAACCTAGTTTTAGTATTGACAAGATTTTCATCAGTATCACAATAAGATATATTAGATTCACTCAAATCTATATCAATATACTTACAAGCAAACGACACATCTTTCATCTTAGAAGTCTTTTCAGTATAAACAATCGGATAATAATCATAAGTTTCAAGTTCAACAATACGACCATTCTTGTAAAGTAAATACACTTTAAGACTTCCACTCTGAGAGATTACATCAACTAATTCATTTCCATCCTCATAATCTATTTGTGATACAATAGTTATAGGATTAACAAGTGCACTATTATAAGACACTACCTGGCAAGCATATCCATCACTTACAACAAAATATGGAGTATACTTATCGTTATATAAATATCCTGCAATAGGATAAACTTTTTTAAGGTTCTTAAGTATAACAAGGTTAGCATCTTTATTACCTTTATCTCCAAATTCAGATTTCATATTTGGAGTTTTCCATCCTTTTATATGAGACGAATATTCTTTTTCAGTAAGTTCTGTTTGGTTATAATAGTCTCTGAATACCTGAGTATGAGTCTCAGCTATTCTCTTATATCCAAACAAATCGTCTACTTCTTTTCCTTTCTCATAATACAAAGCAAAAAGCTCTTTATCTTGACTAAGTCTTGACGTCATCTCTTCATCATATATTCCAAATCCGAGATTACTAAATGAGAAGTACCTGAATGTATAGCGAACCCTTTCAATCTTATAAATCTCAAAAGTCACTTTAGCATCATCAGGATACATATTGTAAGTCTCACGAGTCATAGGTTTACCTTCACGATAAATCTCATATTCACCAGGATCGTCTTTTGGTATAATAAACCCTTGAGTGTAGACTCTAGTCTTAAAGACTTCTTCAATTTCTTTATCAATGTCAAGACTATCTATATCTTGAACAGCCCAAGCATAACTAACAGAATACTTAGGATTTAAGTGATATTTTTCTTTATTATAATCATTTAAAAGCTTATATTTTACATCTCCACAAGTCGCAGGAAGATTCTCAGTAGGAATTTCTCCATTATTTAAAATCCAAGGATCTTCTTTTATATTCTCAACAGGCTTTAATGTGGTAATAAGTTTAACTATACCAGAATGATCATCAAAAGCACTCGTTCTATCATCAAGCTTTATTCTTCTCCTAGAATCGGCATTAGCTTCTTCTTCGTTATTGAAGACATCGGCTTTCTTTCCAAGAGTTTCTCCTTCTATAGAAGTATTACTAATCTCAGTGCCATTTTTGTATATATTGATGATGGATTTATCGACTTCATCATTTAATGCATCCTCAAGATTCATGAAAGCAATATCATCTTTATTAGAAACAAAAATCAGTCTATTGCTTGAACTATAAGGATCGTGTTTACAATCAGCTATTTTGTTATCATTACCAAATATTTTAAAGCTTTTTATAATCGAACTTGCTTTGGTAATCCATTTGTTAGTAACTACATCAAAGAATCCCATTCCAGTATCGTATACAAAAGCAAGTAAGCTTTCATACTTAGAAGTACTAACAGGAATAACAGTAACAAATTTTGATTTAGTCTCTCTTATAGGAATGAAAGTATAAGGAGCGAATTTACTTGAAACCAAAGAAGGTCCGCCATAAAGTTCATCAAGCCATCCTTCATCCAAGAACGAGTATATTTGACAGGTGTCAAAACTTTCAGAGTATTCAATATAATATTGATTTCTTACAGCACAACCTGTAGTTTCATCATATTCAAGCGACCAAGGTTTAGTAATGAAAGAACCTACGTATTTAAAGCCAGGATTTCCTTCCTTTCTCATAAGTTCATACTCATCTCCTGTGGATTTAAAGTAAGTCTTAACTCCACCATGCTCATCCCCAACAATAGCGAAATCTCTTTCGTATGCTAAGAAGATAAACATATAGCACATAAATGCTACTGGGAGCATAAACTGTTCATGGAAATCAGAAAGAATATTCCCAAACTCTTCTATAACTCCATCAGGTCCATTAAACCATATAAGTCCAAGGTCATCTTCAAGGTCACACTTTATATAAGCTAGATGATCTTTATTAGTTATAGCTTCAAGTATCCTATCAGTAAGAATAGCAGGTTCACCTTTTTCATTCACAGCGGTAAACACTTGATAAAGTGTTATAGACTGTTTAGCTTTAACAGCTCTGATTCCCATCTCTATCTTACTCTTAAAGTTAATAAGTGTTTCACCAAACTTATCTTTAGACCATCCAATATTTACAAATCCATTAAGCTTAGGATCATCTTCTAACATCAAAGCATTAATAAGATCTGTGAACGACATATCTTTTTTAGCAGTATATGGTCTTTCAATTACTATCTTATAAGCTTTATATCCAACAAATGGCTCGATATTATCTCTCGTTATTTCATAGGTGTAATTCTTATCAAGAATCTTTCTGATAGCAACTTTAGCATTCATATCAGACATTTCACCTATATCATTTTCCATCATATACTTAACGTATTCAACGTTATAATCGTAGAACATATTTGGCTTATCCCAATATTTCTTTGAGACAAACTCAAATTCATTCCATTTATACATAAACTTAAAGACTTGAAGCTTCAGTTTAGTATATTCATTTTCAGATGGAACTTCATCACGATACTTATCTTGCCAACCAAACAACTCTTTTATAATCCTAAGAATTATATTTATATCTTCTGTCTTAAACGTGACATAAGGATTATGACCTGCTGCATCAGAATAAGCTCTTCTAAATGAATCAAAGATAACTTTCTTATATCTATTCTGGTATTCTTCAATAGGTCTATCACGCATTGGAACTATATCACTACCGTGAATTTGCTTCAAATCGTCTTGGAGAAGCTTTCTACGCTCTTCTTCTCCACTAAGTTCAAATGTAGATTTCTTCAAAGCAGAATATTCATCAGTAGCATACTTATATTCAAATTCAAAACGCTTATACTCTGCTTCACCAGAACCTCCACGATGTAGCAGATACTGAGTATTAGAATTTCCAGCAGTTTCAGGATAATTCCAATATTCCTCAGCAGGATATCCGTATAAAACAGCAGCTAAATCTATCTTACCTTCTTTAGCATCTTCGTTTGAATATTTTTGTAAACCAACGTTTCCTAAAGCAAAAGGTTTATCCTTCTTATCTTTTTTATCAATCTTATCAACGATAGACTCACCTCTAAGATTAACTATATTTCCACTAGCACCTTTAAGTAAAGCCTTCCAAGGACTTGCAACGCTAAGACTCTTAGTAAGATTCTCTGTTCTAAGATAACCTGTGGAAGGTTTATGATCGTCTAATGAGAACTCATACAAAGCATTAGTAGCTATCTTTCCTTTATAGTTAGTGTAGTAAGACTCGGAAAGCCTTAAAACATCTTCTCTATTACGAAATGACCACTTACTCTTATCATGATATTTCCTAAAGCAATAGCACGCAAAGTTGCTACAATAACGAAGTAATGCTATAGGTTCATCAGTTTCAGGATCAAGAACAAGTTCTCCATCTTTTGTATAGTACGATTTATTGTAATACTCTGGGAATATAATACGAGGATACCCTAAAGTTTTATAGTCTTCAGGATAATCAAATGGGAATGATTCAACAAGTCCTTTATAAGAAAGAATATGATAATCATCGTCACCAGGTTTAGCCCAAGGATTAGTCCATCCTCTCCAACCCCATCCAGAAAAGTTAACACCACCTTTAGCAATATAATCGTTTTTAGCTTCACCTTCAAGAATGTGACCATACAAATCTTTCCACGTCTTATCGTCAATCTCTTTGACTTCAGGATCAGCCATATCCTCAGGTATCTTCTCTATTCCAATATCTTCGTTATGACGAGTTTTAGCTATGAGAGTCTCATTAGGATCAGCAGGATTATATTGAGAGATATTAGTTTCTTTCATCGTTGTAGGATAATACAACAGGTTTCCATCTTCGTCAATGTCCGCAGACTTAACTCGCTTCAAACCTTTCCAATATCCACCAATAACAGTAAGAACTTTTCTCCATCCATTTAAAAGCTTTTCCATGAACTCAGAATTACTAGCATACTCATATATAATAAATCCAGGATCATCAGTAAATCCAATCTCTTTTTCAGTAAGATTTACATCTTCAGAATATTGAACAGGCACATCTTTGTTCATGTAAACATTTTCTATATTACCTGTGTAGAAAACTGAAGTTGTAATATTAGGTCCTGTGATATCGATACCATAATTTAAATTATAGTATTCTTCTTTAGTTATACTCTCTTTCTTTATACCTATTCCAAAATCGACTACGACAGAAGTATTATACTTAAGAGCGAGTTCTGCAAATGTGATACCTATTTGCCTCTTATACTCTGGATATTTATTACTTGGAGTATAAGTATCTGTAAACCTATATCTAGGGCCTGCGTATCTACTCGGACAATAAAGAAGGTAAGTATCGTTAAAGAAATAGACTACCTTATAAACGTTTGTTACACGGCAATTGTATTTATTTACAGCTTTAGCATCAGCTAAAAACATTCTCGGAAGAATTTTATTTTTATAATTCTTAGTAACTTTTTCTACATCACTTGGATAAATATTCAGTTTTGGATTCTTACCACTAATCCATTCACCAAGTTCAGAAATAGTATTCTCATCAGGTATGAATACCCAAGTATTACGAACTGAACCTACTTCAGGATGTTTTTCAATCCAATCACCAATTTCCCTATCAGGATTAATAATATCATCGTAATCGTCACCGACACTTTCTCTTAAAAAATCGTCTCCAGCAGCACTATATTGATAGACACGATATGTAAGTTTTTGAGTATCAGCATGATGGTCTTTTTCAATAGCATAAGTACCATCTTTTATACCTGAAGTTCTAGAGAAATCTCTAATGGATTTTATATTTACGATTTCAAGAATCCCATCAAGTTCTTTGTTGATAGGAAGACCATCGCCATTGTATTCTTTATACTTATTCCAAACATAAGTCGGATAGATTCTATATATCTCACAGTTATGACGCTTATCATAATCAGATAGATTAAAGTAATCACTTATGGATATAGTAGTTTCGGTTAAGAAGAAACCATAATCAAGTTTACCATATCCCTCATAATCATACTCACCATATCTATTAGTCTCACGAGTAGCAATACTATCATCAGGAAGCTTTGCATAATCGACAAGTGTTATTTCTTTATCAAGGTTAAAATCTCCATTATATTTAATGAATCCGTTAATACCTTTGATAACAAATTTATACTTTCCAGTATTTATAACGTTGCCTTTCTTATCTATATAATAAGCCATCTTTATTTGGGCTTCAGTCATCTCATCTTCGTTACACCGTTTATAAATGCAATACGTTCCAGGAGTAGAGTCATTTATAATAGTTCTAAAATCGTTATAAGGCTTATACATAACCCTAACGTCTTTAAGTCTTTCACATTGAACTATTCTAACTACATCGTCTTTTAGATAAGACTGCATTCCGTTTATAACCTGAAGATATCCAACGTACTGGACAAAGCTAATTATCTCTTTATACTTCTTCTTGTCTGATTCTTCAAGGAATGTGTATTGTTCTTGGCTTAAAACGTCAGTACCATCATCTATATTCTGATATTCTTTTACATACTCTTTAGAGTATGATTTAGTTATGCCTTTATATTTTCCAAAACGACTTTCGTAGCAGTCGTCATCGTAAGCATACTTACCGCCATTTTCAAGATCATAATAAAAATAACCGTACAGATCTATCTTAGAATCATTTTTAATACTTTCTATATCACGTAAATAAGTATTCCTAACTGGAGTATATTCTTTCCAATATTCAGGATGATTAGCAGGATCATGTCCAACCTCGAGATTTGAAATACACTTATAATACGTGGGTTCAAACTCTTTAAGTTTGATAGTCCAAAGCTCTCTAACATTAGACTTCTTTCTAAAGAATCCGAATATCTCAAGATATGTCTCGGTTATACGAATCAATTCCTTTTCAATTATACGATACTTACCAATATAATCCCTACAGTTTTCAGGAGTAACAATAACATCTTCAATTACTTCACCAGAGAATTTAATGCAAGTATCTCCGTAAACATAAATAGAATTTTCATTCCATTCATTTTGGCTTTCTATAATTGGAATGTGACCAAGTTCGTGTAAAGACCAATGCTTAAGTTTGTACTTACCAAGATTGTAATCAGTTCGTTTACCCTCATCAAGATGATCGTAAACTATATCCTCAACTAAAGGCTCTGGTATCTGCTCAAGGATCATTTCACCTAAAGTTCTATCGAAAGACGAATACACAACGTCCTCATTTTCTTTAAGATCTATTTCATCTTTATTCTTTGCAATATAAATGATTTGAGCATTAAGTGTTTTATCAGTATTAAGATACGAATAAACTCTTTCAGATTTCTTTATAGCATCTGGCTCTGGGTAAATCTTATCATCATAACTTGTATCTTCAGGTCCGAGGGGTTTATTTTTTTCTTCCGGTAATGAGAAATAGGCAAATTTATAATACTTTCCATGTTTCTCAAGGAAATTAAACATCGGTTTATATGTCTTAGTCTCATCACCAAACTTATCTTTCACAAAAAGGTCTGAGTTTAATTTAAAGATATCTCCGATAGTTATGACAAAGTTCCAGTTAATACTCATCTTTTTCTTTTTATCAATATCGTTTGTATAAACAGCGTATACTGATAAAACAGAATTCTCATTAATATTCTTCAAAAGAGAAGTTTCGTATAACGGTAAATATTGCTCCTGAGTGGTTTCATCCAACCGCTCATACACTTTCTTTGAAATAACCGATTTATAGTCATTCTTACTGACTATGATATTTTTTGAGTTCTCAAGAGCATCTGTAAATGCCCAATAGCTAAAAGTATATCCTGTATATTCACCAAGATCTTGTGCTTCAAGATAGTCACATACTCTAACGTCAAGAGTTGTTAACTCAGGTATTGTAGAAAAAAGAACGTACTTGGTATATTTTCTGACAATATCATCGAAGTGTGACTTAGGAAGTCCTTGCTTCGTTCCCATTTGAGGAACTAACTTTAATGGAGATCCACAATAAGGACACTTATTATCATCTGTATAGATAGCTTTCTTTGGAATAAGTTCATACTCATCAACGTTATAAGCGAATGAATAAGTTTGAGCCATAGCTACACGATACAAATACAAATACCTACGTACAGTTTCTATATTCCTAAAATCTTGTAACTGTTCAAGAGAATAATTACTTCGATTGTTCAACTCTGTATTAATCAAATCATACAGTTTGTATTTTCCATAACGATTGTAAGTTTCTCTGCATTGAACGATCAAGTGATGAGGTAAATCTATGTTATCAATACATGGTATCGATAAATATTTTTTCCGTTCTCTCATAATATACCTCCAGAGAATCATAAAAATGTCAAAAATTGCTATTTAATCAAAAAAGAACTGGGGAATATTCCCCAGTTCTTTTACACTGAATTACTTAGCTTTCCAGGCGTTTCTTCCATACGTCTCATCGTATATCTTTTTCGGCACATAGCTATCGTCTGTGCGAGGCGTAAGATATGCGATTTCATTCTGAATAGCATGCTTCTTTATATTAAGCCGCTGCCTATAAAGATTAATCTTATTAGGATCATCCATATCAGTAAGCGAAACAGGCTCAGTATAAAGATCGTACTCAGTAAATGCATCCATAGTCTCAGGGAACTCTGGCCATGTAAGCATATACATGGCAACAGCATATTCAAAGATTTCTCTCTGAGCATGGTTATCCATGCGAAGCTTAAGCAGATGCTTAAGATTGCTAAGGTCCATAGACCATACAAATTCAGTGTAGGTTCCGAGAGACAGAACAGTTCTTGCTATCTCTCTTGGAACTTTAAGAGTGTCATCTTCTTCACGACGACGGTTGACAAGATCAACGTACTTTTCAGCACTGTAATTACACTGATTCTCGATAAAGAGCCCAATCTCTTCGATATCCTCTTTACTAAGGTCGCCGAAAGCAGGACCTAAGTCTTTACGCATTTCAAACGTGTGATACGACGGTTCAAAGAACTCACAATTGCTCTTAGTGTAGCGAAGACTAGCCTCATTCACGGATGCAGTCCTGTGTCTCAAAAACTGCCTTGCAACGAATATCGGCATCTTGAATCTGAACTTTACGATAGCCTGCTCGAAAGGAGACGTATGACCACTCTTAGTCATACTGATTATCATATTCTTAACCTTTTCAGGTGTAAGTTCAGCTGTTCCCATATTATAGGACTGGCGTGCAGATTCTACAATACTAGTGTCAGAGCCCATGTAATCTAAAAGCTCGACGTAACCAGCATTGCCTATAGCTATGCGATGACCAATGTTCTTAACCTTTCCTTCAGCTGTGTTAAGGACGTCCTTGAGATCATAACGAATTTCCATATTAACCTCTCAAATATATGTGGTAGTGTCAATAATAAGATATACAATCTTTGCTAGTTTTGATAAAAATCTCGTGTTTAGAATTTAACATTCTTATGACCTGAAAAGCTTTTTACCTTTTGTTCTGCAAGGTATTAAAAAGTAAAAGTTTTTAAGGTTAAAAAAATATATTTTTTTAACTTCAACCAACCATTGGAGGTCAATATGATTATATATGACCCTCACTTCGATTTTAAGGTTATCGACGAGTCGATTATCGAGGAAGAGTATGAAGTCCCCAGCCTTGATACTAGTTTAGGCACACTCTTCGCCGGTTTTACAAGTCGTGGTCGTCATAACAAGATTATCGAGTGTAGAACAAAGAATATGCTGAAGTCCACTTTCGGTGACGACTTCGCAAACTTCAAGAAATATGGGCAGGTTAATCAAGAGGCTATGCGCGTGGCTGCTTCTAAGGGTCGCGTGTTCTACTGCTCCTTGATCCCGAATGATGCTAAGGTTTCTTATAGCGTTTTTGGAGTAGGCGTTAGGAAGACCAACAACATCCCTGTCTATAAGAGGACTGACACGCTTCTGTCTGAGGACGGAACTAGTATAGTTAACTACGGATCTGGAGAGTTCGTGCTGGATGCTGACGGTAATCAGATTCAGGTCGTTCTCAAAGAGTCCGCAGGCGATACCGAGGCAACTAAGCTTGCTACAGTTTCTGGTGTTGCTCTCACCAATATGACAGTCGATCTGTCTAAGTACTCATTCGACAATAGCACTGGTGAGCCGACTGGTTACAATCCCGAGAAGAGGATCATTACGGATGAGGAAGGTAATGAGACTCATTTCTTCCCGCTGTTCCTGGTCTACTACTATTCTCGTGGTCTTGGTGGTAACAATTTCTGCTATCACATCTCCCGTGCTACTCAGCGCGATCGTAGGGCAACTGATGGACGCCGTTATGCACTTAACTTCTACGAGATTCTTTCTACGGGAAGCTATAAGAATTTGTATGATGGTGAGGAGTTTGAATTCTCCTTCAATCCTGATGCCGTGTATTCCGATACCATCAACGACTCAGAGGCAATCGATAAGATCTATCTGAACGTTATTGGTAGCGGTGAGAACCGTCGTCCGCTTCAGCTCATTCCTTATGCTAAGATGTACAACGACCTGCTCGATTATATCGTCAGTTGTGGTGCTAGCGAGGAGAGCAACAAGTACGACATCGACATTCTTAACTGTATCTACAAGAACGGAATGCCTTACAACAAGATTATCCCCGATACTGCTAGTATCGATGTTGAGAACACAATCATCTCTCTCGATCACGGTACCGACGGAAGTCTTCAGCTTGGAAACACCCTCGATGACGGAACGGTTGTTGATGAAGAGCTTGTCGCTAAGACTAAGGAGACTCTCCTTATCAACTTCTTCAACTGCGACGTTGATGATGATATTTTTGACGAAAAGAGGACTGATATTGACATCCTTCCGGATGCCAACTATCCTCATAACGTCAAGCGTGCTATTCTTTCTTCGTTCTCTATGTATCGTCCTGATATCCATCTTGCTATGGATGTTGGTATCACGTACACTCCTGAGGAGACGATGCTGATGGCCCGTGAGATTTCTAGCTATGTGAATAGTGATTGGAGCTTCATGGTGTCTATCTATGGTCAGTCAGGATATATGAACGACCCGCAGATTGATAGCACTCCGAACGTCGTTACTGGAACGTACGACTGGATTGGCGGTATGGCTGACAACTTCAAGACTCCGTCTGGAGCTTTCCAGATGCGTGCTGGTGTTGGTCGTGGTATGGTACGGTATTTCTATCCGTTCTGGATCGCCAAGAAGAATAAGAAAAATACTATCGAGCGTCTTGAGAACCTGAGTATTAACAATATTCAGTACCTGAATAAGAGGGGTGACCTCGTCTACATGCTTGAGGATACTCAGTATGAGATTGAGTCTTCTAAGCTCCTCAGCGTCCGTAACTCTCTGGTTATTGGCCGCATTATTCGTATTTGTGCTGGTGTTCTTGTGTACTTCAAGTTCCGTGAGGAGAACATCACGACGACGATGGCTAATGCCAAAGAGGCACTTGAGAAGGCCGTTGTTGATGCTCGTATCCCGAGCACCATTCATGTAACGTTCGATCTCTATCAGACCAAGAACGATGTAAGGAACGAGAACTGTACCGTTGAAATCGTTGTTAAGTTCCCGGCTTATATCAAGAAGTTCCACGTGGTTATCAAAGCACGTCGCGACGAGCTTACTGGCTATCGTGCCGCTGCATAAGGAGTAGGATATGGCTGATAATACAGATAGGTACATATATACTAATCACGACAGTTATGGAGTTAACGGTATCAAGGGAGACCGTTTTAACTCAGTTGCTGGATGGGAACATGGAACTGTAGGATTTGCTGGAAACATTTATACGCGCCTTGCCGCTGAGAATGGTATCCAGCCGGTCGACCCGAGTATCACGGCTAGCCGCGAACCTTTCAAGGCTGGTCGCTTCCTGCTTAAGGTACTTAGGTCAGTTCCGTTCTTTGATCCTAAGGTTAGTGCCGCTTGGCGCTATATCATTGAGGATACGGCAACAGAATTCTCTGGAATCCAGAGCTACCAGATTGAGACGTGGCAGAAGACCCATGGAGTTATTCGCCAGAATTCTACTTATGTAGGAACCTACAAGGAGCAGAATGGCGAGTTCTCTATTAAGGTTCCTGAAACTGCCGGTCAGCTGGTTCGTAAGGCTATCGACTACTGGCACTACGGAATGTCTGATCCCAAGACGGGCGTTACGCACTTCTATGGAAAGGATTTCCGTGACCTTCAGCCGAATAAGTCAATGGATATTCTCTATGTCATGCTCGGACCGACTTGTCGTCCTGAGGACATTGAGTATGCTGCTGTGTACCACCAGTGTGTTTGTACGACTCCTAAGCACGACCACAATAATGCGGGTACTCTTGGAGAGACCGGTAACGGTGTAGATCATGATCTTACCTTCTCCGGAATCTTCGACCGCGGACCTGAGGTTGACCGCTTGGCTGCAGTCGTTGTAGACCGCGAAGGACTGTATGAAGAGCGTGCACAGAACGCCCTTCTGCCGGCCTATGTGTACGAGCAGTATCTGAATAGTACTTACCAGACGCAGCTTGATCCTGCCTACATGGGTTACACGCTCGCCGATAAAATTAACGATGCTCAGACGCAGCTTGCTAAGGATAACAGTCCCTACAAGCGTGATATTACCGATGATGGCAACTATCAGCGCAACATCGAGATCCTCAGTAAGCGCAATCCGTATAACAACACTGGTGAGGCATATAATAATGCCGAGGGTGAGGCACTCATGCTCGATCGTGGATACCAGGTTGATGAGACTACGAAGAAGGTTCAGATCGCACGCGATTCTGAAGCTAGGATTCCTGAGTACAATTCTTCTGAGATTACGTCACTTAATAACGGAAAGGTTACTTCGCCGATTTCGATGATGGGTAAGCAGAACGACTTTGGACTTCCGTCAGGAACATCTGGTGTAAGTGGTGAGTCAGCAGGCTCCACTAGTCAGTAATGTAACTTAGATTTTAAAAAGCATTTAAAAATATTTGGCTGGGGAGAAATCCCCAGTCATTTTTTATTTATATATAACAATAATGATAGAAACTTAATAATATAGGAGATAAACACATGTCTGGAGTTATGACATTCAATCCAAACAGTAACGGTGGTACTTTACCTATCAATCAGCAACACCCTGCTGGATCACCTACAAACATATTTGGAGATGTAACCATAGTATCATCACATCAGTATCCAATTAATCCAAATTTGTACTACGGTAACAGTCCTAACGGAATGAATCCAATGGGAATGCTTATGAAAATGCAGCAAGCTTTAATTGAAACTATGGCTGTCGCAAAGAGTGTTCAGCTTTTAACAGAATATGCTAAAGAATCTAGTGGTAAAGTTGAGAGTCTTGAAGGTCCAAATAAAGATGCTCCTAGACTCATTGGGTTTGACAAAACTGATGCCGTTGATGTGACTACAGTTGAAAATAAACCCGACCACATTGAAGCTGCGCTTGAGGTAATACCTAAGAACAATCGTGTCCATTACATAAGCCCTAACATATATCTTTCCCTCCTTGACAAAGCCAATTATGGGCATTTTGTCCAAGAGCATGAAGGTGGACCTGTGATGCTTGCACTTGACGCATCAGACGATAAGACAGATAAGATGTGGAAAGAAATCTTTGCTGAAAAGCTCACAAAGCATTTCAATTCAGTTATCAAGAGTGGAAAGATAAAGATAACTGATAACACAGAGTTTGTAGTCTTTAGGGTGGATAACGAAGGTATTCAGGTAGAAGGAATCCAGAAGAATATAGATGGAAATTCAGATGATATTATTATCGAAAAATTCCAGAACTATGGGTTCCTTAAAGGTCTTGGCAATTGGATAAACGACGAATCGAGTAACTGTGAGGATATAGATCCTCTTGGGAGAGGATTATCATTCTCAATCAATGCGTATACTATCGATTCTAACAAGAAAGTGGTCGTAAATCCAATTGCCGATATAAAGTAGGCTTTAAGCCAAAAGCAAATATAGCCAGATTCCGAGTGTTACTCGGAATCTGGTTTTTTTTTTTGGAATATTTAAAAATTTGACATTTTTATGATTTATATAAAAGGGTACTATTATGAGTGAGAATATAAATAAAAACAGCATACAATCTGCTATAAACAGTTTTGCTAGTGACCTCGAAAACTGGGTTTTAAACCCTGAAGATAAACTAAACGATGAACCGACGAGTTTTATCTCGTTACTTTCCAGTACACTCGGTAAACTCTCAGGTTATTCATTCTTCAATATGATGATGAGTAAGCGCGAGCTTAATCCTAATACTGCTATTATGACAAAGTCTTTGTTAAGGCAGCTTAGGTCAGATTATCTTAAAGGAATATACGGAACTCCCGCAAGCCTTTCAGTAGTTATGGCTTATCCTGAAGATGATCTTATAGCTAAAGCTTTACCAACAGGTATTCCTAACCAGTATAAACTTACTCTTGGAAAGAATACTTTATTTGGTGTTGGAACTAATCCTCCATTTACTATCGATTATAATATCGATATCTTCATCCAAAAGTATGTATCTGCTAATGGAGGTACACCAAGATATTCTATCTTTGCTAAATATAATCTTGATGACCCTGAAGGTGGAAGTCTTTTAAAGGTTACAAATCCATTCTTGACTTCAAGGAATGATATAGTTAGATACGGAAAGAGAATGTTTGTTATGTACATCGATGCAAAACAATACACTCGTTCCGTAGTCGTTAAGGAGATGTCTGGTGAAGCACAGAGTATTTCTATAAACTATACTCATAGTCTTATGGGATTTGTAGTTCTTTATAAATCACAAGGTTCTAATAAGTGGTATGAAGTCCCTGTTTACCTTGAAGGTGAGCTTTATACTGATGGGGTTTGCTACACTATCACTAATTACAGCGGTTATAGAACTATAAGGCTTAAGTTTTCTAAGCTTCCTGGAGCATTCAATCCGAGTACTGGAGTTATTAAAGTTATTGTCTATACCACATTTGGTAAAGATGGCAATTTTACTCTTACTAACGTTGATGAGACTGCTGTTGGAGAACTTACGGGTTTAACCGAACAAGACCTTTCAGATCGTTTCCAAGAGGCTTTGAATCCGCTTGTCGCAACTTGTACTATTGCTGGAAAAGAATCTAGTGGTGGTAATGACGATAAGAGTCTTGAAGAGATTAGGGAACTTGTAATCGAATCTAACAAGGGTGAAGTTATAACTCCAGCATCACTAGCATATGCTGCAAAACAGCGTGGATTTTCTGCAACTAAGAGACAGCACGATTTACTTGCGTTCTCTTATTTACTTTCATCAACATTAACCAATCCTGAAGATTCAGGTATTATGCCTTCTCGTATGATAAATGGTTATTTTAAACTCAAGGATGTTCCAGTTGATACCGAGAGTAATTCTCGTATTATCTATCCTGCTGATGTGTATAAGTATGATGAAAGTGATCAGAAATATGATCTTATAAGGGATAAAGATGTAACTCCTTACAAAGATTATTATGAGAAGTATCTTAGTGATTTAACTAAGATAGAATACTCTTTCCCGTTCTTTATTCGTGTCAAAAATGATGCGACTATGAATGTTAGGATTTACGACCAGAGTATAAACGAAACTAAGCCTACGCTATTTACATATATGGCAACGTCTGTCCTTGATAAAACTAGTATAACTTCAGTTCACATTGAACGTAATCCGTTGTCTAGTATCGAAGTTAATGATGCTGATGGAAGGACAGGATATGCTAGGGAGTTCTATGCTATATCATTTACAGTCAATATGAATGACGTTCTTTATGATCATTTGAAGCATCTTTCAAAAACTGAACTTCCGTATGCCAAATTCCGTGTGTTCTTAAAGGATAAGACTGATAAGAATGTATATGCTCGTGATATATCGTTGGCTGATTGTATCTTCAAAGATGGGGTTAAAGATATAGAGTGCATTACCTATTTGAAGACTAATTCAAACGTTCTTGACAACGAAAAAATAAATCTTTGTGAGAATAGTGTTAAGAAGCTTCCGTTCTCTAATACACAATATCCGTTCAACTATGTAGATAACAAAATTGATCTTGAGTGTTGTGTCTTGTTTAAAAATATGGAAGATGAGAATATCGGAACAGATAAGAGATACGAAGATTATCTTACTGATTTTGAAAAAGATCACGGATATTATGTTGGAATTATATATGCTGCTAATGATATAGAACTTGCACAAAATATCACAGATTATATCAATGTAGTTGGAGATTTAAAGCTCACCCAGCCTATATACCAAAGAGCAGACGATGATATACCTGACCTTTACGACAACGATGTATATAAGACTGACACGGACGGTATTCCGATAAAACAAACGTTCATAACAAAGCTTCCTAATGGGGCTAGTATAAGTAGCGAAGAGTATGTCATTCTTCACCATGCAGGAGACGTTAAACGTTCTCTTGATGGTAGAGTTGGAACTCTTAATACTCTTACATCTGTGTGGTCTAATGAAAGAAAAGGTGTTGGAGTATATGATATTGGGTCGGTATTAGGTGGAAATGCTATATATTGTATGTGTATGTATAACGGCCTTATAATATTTGGTGGCGATGAAGGTCGTATAGGATGCTACGATAAGACTTACGGAGTCTGGCACGTATATAACGAAGATGGATTTAATAACCGTGGTGGGAGCATTAAGACTAGTAATGAAGAGAATGGCCCTGTTATAAAAGGAGATGCTGTTCTTGGAACCTATTCTGTAGATGGTAAAGTTAAGAAAGCTTCTATTCGCGGAATGATAGTTGAATGTGATGCTTTAATCGTTTATGGAGATTATGGACGGGTTACAAGTATTAATCTTAAGACTAATGGTAATACAAGTACTTGGAAGAATCCTGTTACTGAAGCAGGTGGAGATGTAAACGTAGCTATCTATTGTAATAATGGAACTGCTATGGGATTTGAGCCTATATACTCTTGTGTTGAATATACTACTTCTGGTAATATGAAACACTTGGTATTTGGTGGAGGTTCAGGTCGTATTTGTAGTTTGCATCTTGGAACTGGTAGAAATGAATGGACTCCTTACGATACTGATAAAAAAGAACTGTCACACCTTGCTGTATTCTCTGATGGAGAAGAACGTGGATTTAAAGCTATCTTGAGTATGAATAAATACCTTGAGTCAGCTATTTATGCAACAGGTGTAAACGGTATTTCATCTTATACTGATCTTAGTACTGGTAAGAGTTTTAGTCTTAACGATGGTAGCGTTGTCAATAATAAGACCATGTACACCAGTGCAATATTTGGTAACAACTTTATACAAGCAGGAAAAGACGGATATATAAGTAGTTACGATATTGTTCATGCAACTTGGCTTACATCAGAATCAGGGTCTAAACTTTCTGATAATGGTAAAGCTATGGGTAATGCCGA
>JAEEGL010210804.1_pt1 | contig 23562 bp, 20 predicted proteins | sample 9134231 | NCBI WGS metagenome assembly JAEEGL01 (sample SAMN16246548, study PRJNA631951) | gut metagenome | biome: gut microbiome; feature: rumen; material: fiber-attached | host: Bos | place: Iran: Karaj | collected 2018-10
CTGGCCCTGCAGGGTGTGCCACGGGAAGGGATGCGACCACTGCCACGGGAAGGGGAAGATGTATCCGACCTCCGTCCAGGAGATCATCGGGGACATAGCCCTGGAGATGACCGGCGGCAAGGAGCATTTCTTCCACGGGATGGGCCGCGAGGACATCGACGCCCGCATGCTGGGGGACGGCAGGCCGTTCGTGCTGGAGATCAGCGACCCGAAGATAAGGGGGATAGACCTGGACGAGCTTGCCGAGCGCGCCAACAGAGGCGGCCTGGCGGGATACCGCGACCTGCATTTCGTCAGGCGCGAAGCCGTCGAAAGATACAAAGGAGCGGCCTCCGACAAGGTATACCGCGCCCATGTCGTCGCCGAGGGGAAAGTTAATAAAGATAGAGTAGTTGACGTTGCCTTATCGTTCAAGAACGCCAATATAGATCAGAGGACTCCCCGCCGGGTCGAGCACAGACGCGCCGATCTGGTGAGGAAGAGGATGGTCCACTGGGTAAAGGCGGACTCGATCACCGATGATTCGTTCGATCTCGAGCTGGAGACAGACTCGGGGACTTACGTCAAGGAGTTCGTGTCCGGCGACGATGGGCGCAGCGTTCCGAGCTTCTCCGAGAGGCTCGGGGTGCAGTGCAGAGTCGAGGCTCTCGATGTGTTGGCGATAAACTACTATGAACCATGAGGGATCAGAATGCAGGCATCCAGAGGAACAAGGACCAAAACCCGCAACCTTCTGAAGAAGAAGGCGAGGGCTCGCGGGCTTTCCCCCATCACCAAAGGCCTCCAGACCTTCGAAGAGGGGGAGAAAGTCAACATCATAATCGACCCGAGCGTGCACAAGGGCATGCCCTTCTCCAGATTCCACGGGCTTACCGGGGTCGTCATCGGAGAGAGGGGAAGCGCTTACGAGGTCAGCGTCAAGGACGGAGACAAAGTCAAGACCGTCGTCGCCCGCCCCGAGCACCTCGTGAAGAACAAAAACTGAAACATCAAACAGAAGGAAGTGGGACTATGTCTGAGCGTTACGTTACACTGGCTGAAGTGAAAGAGCTCCTTACGGAGGAAAGCGAGAGGAGAGAGCTTCTCATGTCGCAGAAGTCCGCGCTCGAGCACGCCCAGAAAGTCTCCTACCTTTCTGCCGAGGACACGCGCAGGCTCGTCGAAGAGGTCAGCGCCCTCGACATCGTGGACGACCGCATCGCGGCCAAAATCGCGGACATCCTTCCGAAATACCCCAACGACGTCCGCGCCATATTCTACAAGGAAAGGATCGAGCTCACCGCCGACAGGATCCAGTCGATCCTGGATATCGTGGCGAAATACATCGGCTGAGACTTCCGGGGGCGGTTCGTACGGAAGAGTTCGCTTACATCCTGGATTTCCTGCCGACAGGCATCTCCGGCCAGGGCATGGGCAAGAAAGAGCCCGTGGCATATGCCGTCGGAGACGAGGAGTTCAAGCTTTTCATGCTGGTCCCAAAGATGAACGCCATATTCGGCGTCGGGGACAGGGTATACATCGGGAAGGACACCGCGGCGAAGAAGCGCGACGTCATCGACCATGTCAAGAGCCGCATCGGGTACGGGGAGCTGACCAACAACGCCCTGGCCGAGCTGGAATACGCCGTCGTGGAGATAGTGAAGCTCCACGAGGACAGGTTCATCAGGTTCTTCAACGAAGCCCAGGCGATCAGCCTCCGCAAGCATCTTCTCGAGGAGATACCGGGGCTCGGGAAGAAATCCGTCGAGGAGATCCTCAGGGAGAGGGAGAAGGCCAAATTCACCGGATTCGCCGATCTCACCGAGAGGGCGAAGATCAAAGTCCCCGAGAAGCTCGTCGCCAGGCGCATAATCGAGGAGATCGAGAGCCCCGACCTCAAGCGCTACCTGTTCGTGTCGAAATGACCGGGGCGGGGAGGCCGGATCCCGGGTTCGTCCCGAGGAAGAGCAGGGGCCAGAATTTTCTGACAGACGGCAGGGTGGCCGACAGGCACATCGGATACGCCGGGATAAGGGAAGGCGACAGGGTCCTGGAGGTCGGCCCCGGGTTCGGGGTCCTGACGTCGAGGCTGGCGGAGGTCTCCGGGTCTCTGACCTGCATAGAGCTGGACGAGAAGCTCGCCGATTACATCGAGGGCGAGTTCGGGGGCCGCCTGACGTTGATCCGCGGCGACGCCGTCAGAGTCCCGTTCCCGGAGTTCGACGTCTTCGTCAGCAACCTGCCCTACAGCGTTTCGACGCCGATCATCTTCAAGCTTCTGGGATATGATTTCAGAACGGCCGTCGTCATGGTCCAGAAGGAATTCGCCGACCGCATGGTCGCCGACGTCGGCAGCCCGGACTACTCCCGCCTGACGGTCGATCTTTTCTACCGCGCCGAGTGCGAGATACTGGAGACGGTGCCGGCGTCCAGGTTCGACCCCAGGCCCAAGGTGGATTCCGCCCTGGTGAGGATAACCCCCAGGAAGGCGCCGTTCAGCGTCTTAGACGAGGGCACATTCTTCAGGGTCGTAGAGACGGCGTTCAACCACCGCAGGAAGAAGATAGGGACGTCTCTGAAGGCATCCCGCATGATCGGTTCCGCGGACGGCATCCCTTATCTGGACGAGAGGATAGAGAATCTCCGCCCGGCCGAGATAGGGGAGCTGGCCGATGCGGTCTACCGCGCCAGGCATCCGGACGATACAAACTAATCCGATGTCGGATATATGCCACCGATCGCATGCAAATCGGAATAGTAGGGAAGCCGAACGTCGGGAAATCCACATTCTTCGGGGCGGCAACGATGGCCCCGGTGGAGATCGCCAACTATCCCTTCACCACCATAGAGCCCAACAAGGGCGTCGGATACGTCCGCGCGCCCTGCCCATGCAAAGAGCTGGGGGTCGCCTGCACCCCGCACAATTCCCTCTGCGTCGGCGGGACAAGGATGATCCCGGTCGAGCTTCTGGACGTCGCCGGGCTGGTGCCTGACGCATGGCAGGGGAAAGGCCTCGGGAACCAGTTCCTGGACGACCTCAGGCAGGCCGACGCGCTCATCAACGTGGTTGACGTGAGCGGGTCCACGGACATAGAAGGCGTCCCCGGGGAGCCAGGATCCCACGATCCCGCCGAGGACATCCTGTTCCTCAGGACCGAGATCGAATGCTGGATGAGGGAGATAATCAAGAACGGGTTCTCCAAGATCGCCAGGCAGGCGAGGATGCAGGGCAGCAAGCCGGAGGCCATCCTCCATGAGAGGCTCGCAGGGCTGAACGTCACCGAGCAGCAGGTAAAGGACGCGCTCAGGGAGGCCCCGCTGCCGGACGATCCCACCCAATGGGATGACGAAGTCCTGCTGAGGCTGTGCAAAGAGATCAGGAAGAGGTCCAAGCCCATGATCGCGGCCATGAACAAGGCCGACATCGCCCCCGAGGGCTTCATAGAGAAGGTGGAGGCGGTGAACGACATGTGCGTCGTGACCATGGCCGAGACGGAGCTGGCCCTGAAGAGGGCGGCTGCCGCAGGGCTGGTGGAATATGTCCCGGGGGATCCGTCGTTCAAGGTCGTCGAGGGGAAGAAGCTCACCGACGCCCAGAGGAAAGGGCTGGACTACATGAAGGCGAACATGGACAGATACGGCGGCACGGGAGTGCAGAAATGCCTCGAGGATGCCGCATTCAGGATGCTGGACCTCATCGTCGTCTACCCCGTGGAGGACGAGAACAAGTTCACCGACCATTTCGGCAGGGTCCTGCCGGACGCGTTCCTGGTCCCCCGCGGAACCACCGCCAGGGATTTCGCCTACAAGATACACACAGACCTGGGCGACAAATTCATCCGCGCCGTCAACGCTCGCACCAAACGCACCGTCGGGGCGGATTACGAGCTTCAGGACGGCGACATAATAAGGATAGTCGCGAACAAGTGATCCATATGGGAACCTGGGACCTGAGGCTCATCGGATCTTCCTTCGTCCAGGAAGGGGACAGCGCCTGCATAGAGATCTTCGGAAGGGCGAGGACAGGGGAATCCGTGACCGTCCTGGCCCCCGGATTCAAGCCGTATTTCTTCGTGGTGGATCCGGCGCCGGAGCTCCGGGACCTTCTTCCTAGGGAGGAGGGCATAGAATCCGCCGAACCGGACAGGCTGCTGTACAAGTCCGAAATGCATGACGTCCTCAGGGTGACCTTCAGCGACCCCCGCAAGATGGCCGAGTGGAGGAACGCCATCAGGAAGAAGAACAGGATCCTGTCGGGGGACATACCGCACCACCACCGCTTCTTCTACGACAACGACATGGGCGCGTGCATCAGGGTGACCGGGAAGCCTTCCGACAGGCCGTACGGGACCGACATAGTCATCGAGATGGAGTCCTTCGAGAACATCGAGGCGTTCGATCCCGGGCTGAGGATACTCTCGTTCGACGTGGAGAACAGCGTTGAGCACGACACCCTCTACACGATATGCTCGGTGATTTCGGACAGGGACGGGATTAGAGCCTGCGAGCCCGCCTCCGGGACCGAGGAGGAGATCATAAAGGCCTTCGCGGAGACCGTCAGGAAAGAAGATCCCGACGTGATTACCGGGTACAACATTGACAACTACGACATCAGGAAGATCGACGAGAGGGCGAAGGCCTGCAGGATCAAGGAGCCTATGCCCTGGGGCCGCGACGGGAGCCAGCCCAGGCTCGTCAGCGACAGGTTCTGGAGGGTCAAAGGCAGGGTTGTATGCGACGCCTGGTGGGCGGTCCGCAGGGAGCTCAGGCCGAAGCAGGAGACGCTGAACGCCGTGTCCATGCAGATCCTCGGGGAGCAGAAGCTGGACGTGGACCCGAAGCACATGGACAGGGAATGGGCGGAGAACCCGGGGAAGGTCAAGGAGTACTGCATAAAAGACGCCGAGCTGGCGCTGCGCATACTCCTGGAGGTCGGGACCGTCCGCAAGGGCATGGATCTTTCGTACGTGTCCAAGCTGACTCTGGAGGATGTGCTGACCTCGGGGTCGTCGCAGCTGGTGGATTCCCTTCTGATACGCATGGCCGACAGGAACAAGGTCGGCGTGCCTCCGATGGGCGCGAGGACGGCCTCGGGGGAGCAGATAGAGGGCGGATATGTGCACAGCATGACGCCGGGGCTGTACCATTGGGTGTGCGTCCTGGACTTCAAATCCATGTATCCGTCGCTGATAATAGCGAAGAACATCTGTTTCACCACCCTGTCCCAGGACGGGGAGATCCAGAGCCCGTCAGGGGCCAGGTTCATGTCGAAGGAGAGGAGGGTGGGGCTCCTGCCGCAGCTTCTGTCCGATCTCATGGGCGAGAGGGACAGCATCAAGAGGAGGATGAAGCAGACTTCGGACGAGCACGAGAAGCGTTATCTGGACGGTCTGCAGGCCGCCGTCAAGGTCCTGATGAACACTTTCTACGGGGTGTTCGCCTCGTCGTTCTACCGCTTCACGGACAAGAGCATAGGGTCCGCTATCACTTCGTTCGCAAGGTCCAACATCAAGGGGATAATCGACACGGTCGAGTCCGAGGGCATACCTGTGATTTATTCCGACACCGACTCGGTGTTCATGCAGTCCCCGGACCACACCCTGGAAGGATCCTTGAGCTTCGGAGGGAAGATGGCCGACCGTTTCTCCAAGGACGGCGGCATACTGGAGTTCGAGAAGCTTTTGGAGCCGATGTTCACCCACGGGATGAAGAAGAGATACGTGGGGAAGGTCGTTTGGCCGGAGGCCTCCGACGATCTGCTGGTGAGGGGATACGAGATACGCCGCTCGGATTCGTTCGATCTGCAGAGCGACCTTCTGACAGGATTATTCGAGAAGATCCTGGCGGAGGAGAACGCCGAGGCGCTGGAGACCGTCAGGCGCACGGTCCAGAGCACGCTCAGGGGCGAGGTGCCGCTCGGGAGCCTGGTCATATCCAGGACCTGCAAGGGGCTGGATGCCTACGAGAACCCGGAGAGGATGGCCAACGTCCAGGCCGCCAGGAAGATGGTCGAACGCGGGTACGAATTCATACCAGGTATGAAAGTCTCCTGGATAGTCACCGACGGCAGCAGCACCCCCCAGAAGGTGGAGCCTTACGTGAGCGGGACTCCGTTCGTCGGCAGGCCGGATTACAGGTATTATGCCGAGCGCATCGCCCAGACCGCGTCGCGCATCACAGAGGTCTTCGGATGGACCGAGAAGGACCTGATGACCGGGAACCAGCAGGCGGATCTGTTCTCGTTCGCCCCGAAGGACAGGGGAAACAGGCCGAAGAAGACGGCGCCCAGCAAGAAAAAGACGACTCTGGACGATTTCTTCCGATACAGGCCCGGATAACCGCGGTCGGAGAACGGGCGACAGGACGATCCTCTGCCTGTCTCCGATGCGGTCCATGCCGGAGCAGTCGCCGATCATCCTGCCGATTCTGATGACCGGGTACGGGGCGACCGGCTTCCCGTCCTCCCCGCTGAGAGGCGTCGGGCCGAAGAAGACGCAGAATGCCCCGGGGCCGGGCCAGTAGGCTATGTCCCCGGTCTCCAGCTGCGTCACGCGGTTTTCCTTGGGCAGGACGGCATCCAGCGGGAGCTCGCAGTACATCATGCCGCCCAGCATGTTGGTCTCCAAGGTGACGGGCGGGGAGAGCCAGATGGCGTTGGATATGTCCGAACCGTCAAGATCGCCGAGGAATTCCCCGGCGTGGGCGCATCTTATGGATATCCTGCTCATCTTTCTCCCCTTCCGCCTCAGTTCTTTCTCTCGAAGAGCTTGCGGATCTCTCTTCCGGTGACTTCGAGCTGGAGCTGCTTCTCCTTCTCTTCCATTGCCTTGAGGTTGACGAGCCCGTCGGCCCACTCCTGCCTCCACTGGTTCTTGAACGTCCCATCTTCGATCTCGGTGAGGATCTCCCTCATGGCTTTCTTGGACTGGTCGGTGACGACCCTTTCCCTTCTGGTCATCCCGCCGTATTCCGCGGTGTTGGACACCACGTGCCACATGAGCTCGAATCCGCCCTTGTTGATGAGGTCTACGATGAGCTTGGTCTCGTGGAGCACCTCGAAATAGGCCATTTCGGGGGGATATCCGCCTTCGACGAGGGTCTCGAATCCTTTCTTTATGAGCTCGGTCTGGCCTCCGCAGAGGACGGACTGCTCCCCGAACAGGTCGGTATAAGTCTCGTTGTCGAATGTGGTCTCGAACACGCCGGCGCGGGTCGCTCCGAGCCCTTTCGCGAGGCCGAGGGCAATCTTCTTGGCGTTGCCGGTGACGTCCTGGTGGATGCAGATGAGGGCCGGAACCCCGAATCCCTCGGTGAAGACGATCCTCTCCATGTCTCCGGGGGCTTTGGGCGCCATCATGATGACGTCCACGTCTTTGGGAGGGACGATGAGCTTGTAAGTTATGGCGAATCCGTGCGCGAACTCGAGCGCGGCTCCCTTCTTGAGGTTGGGTTCCACGTATTCTCTGTAGATATCAGGCTGGATCTCGTCAGGGAGAAGCATCAGCACAACGTCCGCGCCTTTCACGGCATCGGCGAATTCGGCGACCTTGAGGCCGTCTTCCTTGGCTTTCTCCCAGGATTTCCCTGTCTTTCTGACGCCTACGGTGACGTCGATGCCGGAATCGTGGAAGCAGAGGGCCTGAGCCCTTCCTTGCGCTCCGTAACCGAGGACGGCCACTTTTTTGCCGTCGAATATCGAAAGGTCCGCATCTTTGTCATGATAAAGCTGCATATTCGCACCTGAGGGGTGGTATGAAGCAATTCGCACATAAAGATTGATGGTTGTTTTTATAAACCCATATACGTTCCATGAATTATGGACGGTTATTCGCCTGAACAATTCCACCAGTACTTAGATAGGGTATCCAGGTGCGTTCGTTACGTCAGTTCAGAGAGGGCTGAGGAGTTTGGGTTCAAGTATTATTACATACCTTTTTTGCTGGCTATCAGAAATCAGCCGGGCATATCCCAGAAAATCCTGTGCGAGAGCATACCGCTAGACAAATCCAGAGTTTCCATAGTGGTCCGCGAGCTGATACGCAGCGGCTACGTCAGGAACGACAGCACCGGAAAAGTATGGTCGATAAATCTGACCCCGTCGGGGGAGGCGGTATCCAGGAAAGCCGAGGAGATAGTGAACGATCTGAACGGGAAGCTTTTCGAGGGCATCGGCAGGGAAGATCTGGACGTTTTCCTCCGCGTCATGGGGGAGATTTCGGAGCGCGCCGATGCGATCTCCGCCGGAAGCATATACGACCCGGCGGATCTGCCGTTCCAGGACGCAAGCGGCTGACAGTGCCGTCTGATATCCGGGCGGATCCCCAGGTTATCTACAAATATCAGAAGGGAATGTCCGTCCGTAATTCAGATGGCTGCCGAACAGATAACTTATAAAAACATAGATCCCAAGGTCCGCAGGATGATAATGCTGGGCCTTGGGCTCGCCATGCTCATCGCGTGCTTCGATGGGACCATCGTAGGCACGTGCGCCCCCAGGATAATAGAGGATCTCCACGGGGCGGAGCTTTACGCATGGATGATCACGGCGTATATGCTGTGCGAGACCGTGATGATCCCGATATCGGGCAAGCTTTCCGATCTCTACGGAAGGAAGCCGCTTTTCCTCGTAGGCCTCACTATCTTCGTCTTCGGATCGTTCCTCGCAGGGATGTCCACCAGCATGGAGATGTTCATCGCCTGCCGTGCGATCCAGGGATTGGGCGGAGGGATACTGATCCCGGTGGCGACCGCTGCCGTGGCTGATCTTTACTCGCCCCGCGAGAGGGCCAGGATGCAGGGGATACTCGGAGCCGTCTTCGGAATCGGAAGCGGCATAGGGCCTCTCATCGGCGGATACATCACCGAATACATCAGCTGGCACTGGATATTCTACATAAACATCCCGATGGCCATAGCCTCATTCGCCCTTACGATCAAGAAGTTCCCCACGCCCATCAGCGATGCGGGATCCGTGAGGATAGACAAGGTCGGCATAATCCTGCTGTCGGCGATGCTGATAGACGTCCTGCTCTTCTTCCAGTTCGGAGGCGACAAATTCGAATGGATAAGCATAACATCCTTAGTGATGATCGCCGCCGCTCTGGCGCTCATCGCGCTGTTCGTCTTCAATGAGAGGAAGGTCTCAGAACCCATAATCGCCCCGCATCTCATCCGCAACGGGGTCGTCGTCAAAGCGGCCCTGTTCATGTTCATCTTCGGAATAGCCATGATGGGGGCCATGACCTACGCGTCCATGTTCTCCATCTACGTCCTTGGATTCAGCGTCCTGGATTCTGCGTATTACTCTTTGGCTCTGGTCGCAGGAATAATGATCACCTCCATAGCCAGCGGAGCTCTGCTCGAGAGGACCGGATACAGGCTGTGGCTCTGCGCAGGCCCCCTCATCGCCTTCGCCGGGCTTTACATGATGTCCGGGATGACGGTCGGGACTTCCGTGGAGTACTATGTGGCATCCCTGTTCGTCCTCGGATTCGGGCTCGGGTGCCTCGGCGGAGTCATCATGACCGCGGTCCAGAACAGCTCCGAGAGCTCCGAGATAGGCATGACCACTTCCGCGGTGAACCTCATCAGATCGGTCGGGGCCACCATCGGAAGCGCAATCTTCGCGATGGTCATAGCCAACAAGATCGACGGGGAGCTGTTCAAGCTCCTGCCCCAGGCTGTATATGACATCATCCCGCACAACACCGGCGTGCTGGATTCGCTGTCCGACCCGAATTTCTGGGTTCAGGTTGCCATACTGGTTCCGGAGCAGGCCGGCGAGATCGCAGGGGAAATCCTTCTGGCTTTCGCCAACAGCGTGGACTTCGCGTTCCTCACCGGAGGCGTTCTCATCCTTCTGCTGGTATTCATAGGCATCATCTTCAAGGTGAAGAAGCCCAGGGAAACCGGCGTTGATGTCGTCCTACCGGAAGAACCCCGGGAAACCGAATGAAACCCGGCCCTGCTCCGGGACGGCCGGGGCAGGATCCCTTTTTTTGCGCGATCTGCGGTTTATTGCGTGCGGACCGCAGGCGATACCGCAATATCCTATCTCCCGCATCCGGAATCCATGGAGGACATGAGCATAGCGCTTTCATGCATGAGGTCCGAGGCCGGGAACATCGCCGGCAATCTGGAGTCAATGCTCAGGCGGGCGGAGGAAGCGGAAGCACTCGGGGCAGACATGATAGTTTTCCCGGAGCTTTCTCTGACGGGATATGCGGTGTCGTCCGGCGGGATATTCCGGGCAGAAGAGGATTCGCCCGAGTTCAGAAGCCTGGTGGCCGCTTCCAGGGGCATCAGCATCTGCTTCGGGTACGTGGATTCCGGGCTCCATATCGTCCAGGCGATCGCGGAGGAGGGAAAGATAGCCGGCGGATACATGAAAACCCATCTGGGAGACGCAGAGTCCAAGAGGCTGGTCCCGGGGAATTCATTGGGCATCATACGCACCAGGAAGGCGGCCATCGGCATACAGCTGTGCTGGGAATCGCATTTCCCCGACATCACGCGTACATATGCATCAGAAGGCGCCGATCTGGTGCTGATGCCGACCGCCTCCGGGCTATCCCCCGCACGCAGGATGGACATCTGGAACAGGATCCTTCCGGCGAGGGCATACGACAATTCGGTGTATGTGGCGGCCGTGAACGCTTCCGGGGACAACGGCTTCGGTGTCGGCTTCGGCGGATGCGCCATGGTCCTGGATCCTCTGGGGAAGGTCATCTCCCAGGATGCTGCCGGGGGCGATGCTCTTGTTTTCGCGGATCTCCCTTCGGAGCCTCTGGAAAAAATAAGGGAAGGCGACGGATACGCCACGATGAAAGGGGTCCATTATCTGGCTAAAAGACGTCCGGAGCTTTACCGGGAATGAGTTTGGTATACGGCCGGCCCGTGTGATACTACTTATGCCACTGGACTTTCCGCGGGCCGGACAGGTCATGTTCGTTCCTCTTTTCTATGCGCCTCCGTTTGTTGTTTCTAAATTTAGGAATACCTAAATAATATTTAAATTTAGTTATGCCTAAATCAGAATTCCAATCATCTTATAGTCTGACCGCTTATTATGGGCATGGAAGGATTCGTCGGCCGGAAAGCTGATCTCGATTTCTTGGAAAGCCTGTACAGAGCCGTCCCGCAGAGCTGCGCCATATACGGCAGGAAGCGCCTGGGCAAGACTGCCCTTCTGCAGAAATTCTGCGAATACAAGCGCCACATATACATATCAGGCTTCAACGGCCCGAGATCGGAATGCCTCCGCAACATCGAGGAATCCGTGCATAGGTTCACCAACGAAGAGGAGCATTTCGACGACGTGGATGAGCTGTTCGACCGCCTCAAAACGATATGCGTGAAGCGGACCGTAGTGATCCTCGACAATTATTCCGAGCTCCTGAATCAGTTCCAGCATCTGTACGGCGAGATCACCAGATTCCTTTCCCGCGACATAAAGAGCACCAAGATCCTGCTCATCGCGTGCGACACCGACGGCTCCATATTCGGCAGGATAACGAACCCGAAAGAGATCAGGCCGATGAACTATCTGGAATGCGTCGGGTTCCATCCTGAATTCGGGCCGGCGCAGCAGCTCCAGGCTTATGCGATCGTCGGCGGGACGCCCGCATACCAGCATCTCCTGATCGGAAGCCCGGAAGAGGTCATCAGAAGCCAGTTCATCGGCAAGATGTCGGTTTTCTCCCTGGAAGCGGAATCAATAGTCTCGGAGCTGTCTTCCAAGAGCGATTGCGACAAGATATTGTATGCCATGGCGTCGGGGGCGGAGACGCTGAAGGAGATCCAATCCAAGTCCGGGCTGACATCATCCCAGTGCCAGAAGGCGATCGCAGAGATGGAGAACAGGGGGATGGTATTCCGCGACCACTCCGATTTCGACGAAAGGAACTGGCTGTGCGGCTTCTCGAGCAACATCCTGAAGTTCTATTATACCGTGATAACGAGGTGCAGGCTAGGGGACGATTTCTTCTCGGAGGAGAAAGCCTTCGCCAGAGCTCTGATCGCGATGGATTCCTATCTTTCCGACGTGTTCCGGAGCATCTGCAGGGAATACATCAGGATACACTACGACAACGCTTCCGTAGGAAAAATACACGGCGGAGGGGCTTCAGGCCCGGACGTGGAATACGTATCTGTGGCCAGGGATGCGGAAGGGAAGAGGGTCACCATATGCTCCCTATCAAGGTTCCGCGGGGATCCCATGGATATGCGCGATCTGAGGAGGCTGCAGAACGGCTCCAGGAAGCTCAGGATAGAGCATGCGCCTCTGTTCATGCTGTTCTCCGGATGCGGATTCGCCGACGACCTCAGGGAGACTGCCGGTTCAAAGGGGGACGTGGTGCTGCTGACATTGGAGGATATGTATGAGCCTTTGGCTCTGGAGGCGCAGGAATGAAAGCTGATTCGATCTGGGGGAAGAAGATGGCGATGGTCGTCGTCGATCCCCAGCGCAAATTCTCGCTCCCGGTCCCCGACTGGAAGGACCGCATGGAGTCTGCCGTGGAAGCGATCAACAGGTTCGCGGGGATCTTCCGCAGTCACGGGGCACCCGTGATATTCGTGGGCTTCGTCGGCCCGTCCCATTGCGGATACGAAGGGGACGACGGGGACGAATGGCTCCCTGGGCTTGCCGTCGAGGATTCCGACATAATCGTCCTCAAGGAGCATATGAACTGCTTCAAGGAGACCGATCTGGAGAAGATTCTGGCGGACAACGGCATAGATTCCATCCTGTTTGCGGGGATGCTCACCGAGTTCTGCGTCATCACGACGTATTTCGGGGCGGGGGAAAGGGGCATCAGCCCGTACCTGGGGAAGGATGCGACCATCCCCTACAACCAAGAAGGAAATAAAGCCGCCGAGGTCATCTGCAGCGTAGTCAGCGCCGATGTCCTGGAGAGGTTCCTGTCGGGGGAGCAGCCGGAGCCGGTCTGGCCGTTCGAAGAGGGCCATCACCGAGGGCAGCCTGAAGGTATGTCATTGTAAGACTATAGTTCTGCCAACCCGGTTTGGGATTCAGGGCGGCAGGCAGACATGCGTCTGTTATCTGCAATACTATAGTCTTACTCCAATGTGGTCTCAGCCGCGCACACATCCCTTCCCGGCCAGACGAGGATGGGCATGGCTGCCAGGCACAGCGCTATGCAGAGGGCGGCAAAGGCCGTTCCCATTCCGTCCGGCTCCGGCGACATTTCCGAGAGGCATCGCCGTTAACCTGTCTGGATCTGTCGAACCGAAGGTCATATCCGGCATCCGGTGCGGCGTTAGGCGGCAGAAATATTCCTAAGAAAAAATTAGGAAACACAAATTTATTCCTAGGAAAAAATTAATTAAATACTAACTTTTACACAAAATAATTTTATATTAATTCGTTCAATATAAATATAGCATGGAAAGGAAAATAACCCACGACATGAAGCTCTGGAAGGAGTGCGGAAAGAGAGAGGCCCTTCTTGTCAGGGGTGCGAGGCAGGTGGGGAAGACGTACATCATCGACGAGTTCATTTCCTCGGAATTTCCGGTCCATTTGAGGATAGATTTCCATGAGCGTCCCGATCTCAGGGGCATATTCGAGGGGGACCTTTCTGCGGAATCCCTGATATCCAAGATGGAGCTTATGATCCCGGGGTTCAGGATGGTGCCTTTTCAGACGGCTATATTTCTCGATGAGATACAGTTCTGCCCCAATGCCAGGGTTTCCTTGAAATATCTGGCTTCCGACGGCCGGATACGCGTGATAGCTTCAGGCTCCCTTCTGGGATTGGATTATTCCAAGGTCGACTCATATCCTGTGGGGTATGAGAAGACTATAGTCCTCCACCCGATGGATTTCGAGGAGTTTCTTTGGGCCGCGGGCATAGAGAAGGGGGCAATCGACTCCATGAAGACCCGCATATCGGAGCGGAAGCCGCTTGGAAAGGCGCTGACGGCTGTCATGGAGTCTTATTATCGCACTTTCGTAGCCGTAGGCGGGATGCCTGAAGCGGTGTCCAAGTATCTGAAGTCCAACGATTGCCATGCCGTCAGGGAAATCCACAGGAAAATCGTCGAAGGCTATCGCAATGATATCGGAAAGTATTCCGGGGCGAAGGATCGCAACCGCATTTTCGCAGTCTTCGACTCGGTCCCGTCGCAGCTGTCGAAGGAGAACAGGAAGTTCATGTACGCCAGAGTCGGCGCGGCCAAGCCGGCGACATCCGGTTCCTATGCCGCGGCAATCCAATGGCTCATCGATGCCGGCGTCTGTCTGAAGTGCGTCCGTCTGGAAAATCCGAATCTCCCGTTGGAAGCGGGCGCCGATCCGGGGGCTTTCAAACTGTATCTCAATGATACGGGCCTCCTGATATCCATGATGTCGGAGGACGTGGCGCATGCAATCCTTACAGGGGACGTCCGCACGAACAGGGGCTCCGTGATGGAGAATGCGGTGGCTGAGGCATTGGAGTCCAAAGGCCATAGGCTTTATTATTTCTCCAGCAAGAGCTTCGAGATAGATTTCATCACGGCGATGAGGGGGACGGTCGCCGCGATCGAGGTGAAATCCGGGAACAACAGGAAGTCGAAGTCTCTGGATCCGATGAGAGAAAAGTACGGGACTAAGCGCAGGATGAAGTTCGAAACCACCGATATTGAGGTCACGGAGGATGGGGTGGAGCATTACCCCCTGTTCTGCTGCCAGTTCCTGGACAGCCTTTACGAGCCGTACGGGACCGTCTCGGGGATGCCCGATGCGGGACAGGCCAATGACCTGCTGAAGAAGGCTTTCCGAGAGGAGTCTGCATGGGAAGGGCCCTTTCAGGGGCTGGACAGTTTTTTCCTGGAAAGACAGAAGGCCTCGTACCAGGGCGGCCCATCGACTTATGGAATTTCGATGCATCCGCTATCATAGCACCCCGTTGGCAATCATAGAATGGTGGCAAGACCTTCAGCATGCAGGGAGGAATCGGAATGGCGACCAAATCATTCTACGAGATTATGGTCATCGACACGCCTGAGACCGGAGCGAATCTAGCTAAGGCCATCGAGGATTATGAGAAGTATGGGCCGTACGCTCTGGGCCCGGTCCAGGGCACCACCGACAATCCCGAGATCCTGGATCGGATCATGGGCGTGGATCAATGAGCGGATACACACTCGTCAGGCTGTCCGCCCCGCTGTCCAAGTACAGTGAGGCCGCGGTGTCCGATGTTCTGTACTCCTTCGATCCTGCTTTCGATTCCTCGGTGGACGGGTTCCTGACGGAGAGGTCGATTTCTATGAAGAAGAGATGTGAGTGCAGGACGTACCTCCGCAGGGAGAGGAGCGAGACCGTCGCATCCCTGGCGGAGGCCTATTCGATCACTGAAGACGAGGTCATGGCGGCTGTAGCGCCCGCCGAGGCGAAGGCTGCGGAGGCCGAGGCCAGGGGCGACCTCTTCCACGGGTACGGGCCTATGTATCCGGATCCCGACGAGAGTATAGACTGGCGACGGTGCCAGTTTGCTTCAACGGCATCGTAGGCGGGAACCGAAGAATCGGGACGCGTCGCGAGGCGCTCTCCAAGACGTGAGCGCAGGAGGGCGCGGGCCCAACGACAATAAGCCGGACCCATACCTCCCAGAAGACCCAAAAAAACGACTTAGAAAAACACAAGCGCCATTAGCCAGACCGCTAGAAACAAGGTCAATAGTTATGCTGGATGGCATAAAACAAAGGTGGGCCTGCCCGGATTTGAACCGGAGTCAACAGCTCCCAAAGCTGCAAGTATACCAAGCTAACCCACAGGCCCTCTGGCGCGTCATATCAGCGTCGGTATTAATTGGTTGCGTCAGACTTCCCAGGGCAGCTTCGGATCCAGCAGTTCCGTCATCATAAGGGGGTCGGCGGTCGCGAGGGTCTGCAGATGGCTGAGGACCTGCATCGTGTTGGGGTCTATGTCCCTGCCCAGGCCGGATATGGCCGCTTCGTCGTACAGCATCTCCTTCGCCGTGAAGTACATCCTCTCGGCTATGACCGCCCAGGTCCCGTTCTCTATGAACGGGCTCCCGTATTCGTTGCTCTTCCAGCGCTCCAGGAAAGTGTCCGAATTGCTGACCCAGACCGGCGGCCCGCAATGCTTGTGGGTCTTCGAGAGCATGTCGCGCTCGATCTCGTACATCACGACCAGTTTGTCCCCCTGCATGTCGTGCACCGCGCGGAGGACGTTGAACGAGAACTCGTTGAGCTTCTTTTCGAGGGCGTACTGGGTCTTCCAGAGCTGGGAATACAGGTTGTCCTCGATGATGCCCTCGGGCCTGTCGAACAGCACCGTGACCAGCCTGGAGCCGTGCTTGTCGGCGATCGCCGCCAGATCCTCTCTGGGAAGCGCTTCCCTCTCCTCCGGGAAGAAGAATCTCTCGCCGGGCTCCGCCAGATATGCTTTCGCAGCGGCTATGAAAGTCCCCATGGTGTCCTCGTGGACCGCGGACGCGACGTTGCGGCGGGAATCCACCGGGTCATACACCACCAGCGGGGCGACCATGGACGGCCCTTTCCCCTCGATCGCGATGGTATAGTTGCTCTTCCATTTCTGGGAGCCTTCGAGGACGCCTCTGAACGACCCGTAGTGGACGACCAGCACTTCGCAGAGATATCCGGAGAATCCTCTGGCATCCTGCTCCGCGCCGTACGTGCCTATGCCCTTCATGAACTTCTTCAGAAGGCGGACCTCGTTCTTCTGGCCCGAGTCGAGATGGGACAGTATGTACTTGGTGTGGAACGGGGTGCGGTCTACGGCGCTCCTGAGCTTGTCGGTGCTCTCGAGGCGGTAGCAGGGGACCAGATCCACGTCGGTCCCTTCGAAATTCCCTCTGGTATAGGGGTGGTCCGAGAACATCCTGGTGCCGTGGAGGATATCCTCGCCGATCTTCAGCCCGATCCTTTCGAGCTCGTCGTGGGGGACGGTGTTGGGGAACATCATGAAGACGTCGAAATCCGGGTCCGAAAGGAACGTCCCTTTGGAGAACGATCCGGCCAGCGTGACTTCGACGTCGATGCCGTGCTCGGCCGCATACTGAGTGACTTTGGCGATAAGGCGCTCCGATCTGCTCTCGAGCTCGGCCACGTACTCCTCGGAGGGCAATATCCTCTCCAACACGCGCTCCTCGACGTCCATGCGTGTCCCGTACTTTGAAACCCGATATAAGGGTTGGTACTCCGGTTCCGAGGCCGGAAGCGTCCGCATCCCATCCATCGGCGGAGGTCAGGCATCGGCGCGGAAGCATCCATCCGCAGCAGAGCGCGCATCTTCCGGCTTTTTTCAGGATAGAAAGTTTTGGACTTGTGCTTTAATCATTCATTTCACAGGATCCTATAGTACGATTCGAAACGCCCTGAACAGCATATCTGGTACGATTCGGGTGTCAATAGGCGCAATGCCCTTTGGCGATCGGCGCGTTCGGATCGGCCGGGAGCATAGGGAGGACATCCTCTTCCCTGTCGGTCCTGACCTCTACCAGGCAGGTCCTGCCGCAGTCCCTGGCTTCCTTCAGCGCGTCGGCGATCTCGCCGGGCTTCTCCACCAGCAGGCCTTTCGCCCCGAAGGATTCGGCAAGCTTCACGAAGTCGGGGTTCCCGTTGAGCGTGGTCCCGGAGTATCTCCCGTTCCAGAACAGCTTCTGCCACTGCCTGACCATGCCGAGGACGCCGTTGTTCATGACGATCACAGTTACGGGAAGGTTTTCAGACATGGATGTGGCCATCTCCTGCATGACCATCTGGAACCCTCCGTCCCCGGTTATGGCGATGACGTCGGAATCCGGTTTGGCCGCTTTGGCGCCGATGGCCGCGGGAAGGCCGTATCCCATGGTCCCGAAGGTTCCCGAGGAAAGGAGCCTGCGCGGGTGCTCGAAGTTCAGATGGTGCATCGCCCACATCTGGTTCTGGCCCACGTCGGTGGTGACGATCGTGTCGTCTTTGATGATTTTATTGATCTCATGCATCAGCTTCTGCGGCGCGATCGGATAATTGCTTAGGTCGGTGTCGCAGCGGCATCTCTTCCTGAAGCCTTCCGCTTCGGCCGTCCACTCTTTTCTGGGGGCGTATCCTTTCAAAGCGGCGGTGAGCATCGGGACGATCTTCTTGCAGTCTCCGAGGAGGTCTATGCGGCTCTGCTGTCCGTGCTTCCCGAATTCCGTCGGGTCGGCGTCGATGTGGACCACCCTCCCTTTCGGATCCTGGATCTTGCTGCGGGGGCTGTAGGTCCTGTCAGAGAATCTGCTGCCTATAGAGATGACCAGATCGGCGCCGTTCATCGCGCTTTTGGCGGACATCCTCCCGTGCATCCCCAGCGGGCCCATGCACAGCTCGTATGACGACGGGACTATGCCCATGCCCATGAGCGTGGTGTCCACGGGAGCTTTCAGAAGGCGGGCGAATTCCATCACCTCGTCCTGGGCGTTCGCCGCTCCTCCTCCGACGAGGATTACCGGCCTCTCGGCCTCGGCTATCCATCTGGCGGCTTCCTGGAGGTTGGATACGTCTTCGAAATCCGGCTTGATGCCGTAGGTCTCGCTGAGATAGGACTCGTCCATCTCGGAGTTCATCTGGTCCACCGGAAGGTCGATGTGGACCGGCCCGGGGCGCCCTCCGCGGCAGATGTCCCATGCCTCTTTTATCGCGTGGGAGAGCCTGTTGACGTCCAGGACGCGGAAATTGTGCTTGGTGATGGGCATGAGAAGGCTGTATGCGTCCACCTCCTGGAACGCGCCCAGGCCGAGCATGTTGGTCCCCACCTGGCCGGTGAGGGCTATCATCGGAATCGAATCGGCGTATGCGGTCGCCACCCCGGTAACTAAATTGGTAACGCCCGGCCCGCTGGTCGCCAGGCACACGCCGGGTATGCCGCTGGCTCTGGCGTATCCGTCCGCCATGTGGGCGGCGCATTGCTCGTGGCGCACCAGGATATGTCTTATGGAAGAGTCGTACAGAGCGTCGTAGATGGGGATGACGCTGCCTCCGGGATATCCGAAGATGGTGTCCACCTGCTTGTCTTCCAGCAGCTTAACGAGCGCTTTCGTCCCTTTCATATGATTCAGAATCTGCAGTAACCTTTTACTATAGGAATCTCTGGGTTGGCGGGCAGCATCGGGAGCACGTCCATCTCCGGATCGACCATTATTTCGATGACCGTGGTGCGGTCAGACTCCCTGGCTTCGAGGAGGGCGCCGGCTATCTCCCCAGGCTTCTCCACGCGGATCCCTCTGGCCCCGAACCCTCTGGCCACGGCGACGAAATCCGGGTCCGCCTTCAGGTCTACGCCGGAATACCTCCCGTTCCAGTAGTGCTTCTGCATCTGCCTGACCATCCCCAGCTTGCCGTTGTTCAGCAGGACGACAGTGACCGGGAAGCCTTCCGCCACCGATGTGGACAGCTCCTGGATGACCATCTGGAGGCCGCCGTCCCCGGTGACCGCGATCACGTTCTTCTCGGGCAGCGCGGCTTTGGCGCCTATCGCCGAAGGCAGCCCGAACCCCATGGTCCCGAAGGTCCCGGACGTGATGAACTGGCGGGGATGCTCGATGCCGAGGTAGTGCATCGCCCACATCTGGTTCTGCCCCACGTCGGTGGTCACTATGGTGTCGTCGTCTATGACGGTGCTGAGCTCGCGCATCACTTTCTGCGGAGCTATCGGGACGGATTGGATGTCGGTATCGCATTCGCATCTGCGCTTGTACGCGAGGGCCTTCTCCTTCCAGGCGGCTATGCTGGGGACGTCGGATCCCAGCGCGGTCAGCAGGCGGGAGACCGCTCTCTTCGCGTCCGCGCGGAGGTTCACGCAGGGATGTCCGTGCTTCCCGAATTCGGTCGGGTCGACGTCTATGTGGATCACTCTGGCGGATTTTCCCCTCATGCGGTCGTGGGCGCTGTACGTCCTGTCGGAGAATCTGCTGCCTATGGAGATGACCAGGTCGGCTTCCTCGGTAAGGGCGATCGCGGACATCCTTCCGTGCAGGCCTAGGGGCCCCACATACATCTCATAGGATGACGGAACGGCTCCGACGCCCATCAGCGTGGATTCCACGGGGGCGCCCAGAAGCATGGCGAGCTTCATGACCTCTTCCGAAGCGCCCATGGCGCCGCCTCCGACGAGGATGATGGGCTTCCTGGATTCCCGTATCCATTTCACGGCTTCGTTGATCCCGGAAAGGTCGTCTACGAGGGGTTTCACGCCGTACTGCCTGTCCAAGGTGGATTCGTCTATCTCGGAGTTCATCTGGTCCACGGGAAGGTCTATGTGGACCGGCCCGCGGCGTCCCATCCGGCATATGTCCCAGGCTTCCGAGATGGCATGGGGAAGCCTGTCCACGTCCAGGACGCGGTAGCTGTGCTTCGTTATCGGCATCAGAAGGCTGTATGCGTCCACCTCCTGGAACGCGCCGAGGCCGAGGGAGCCGGCGGCCACCTGGCCGGTGAGGGCTATCAGAGGCACTGAGTCGGCGTAGGCGGTGGCGATCCCGGTGACCAGGTTCGTGGTTCCGGGCCCGCTGGTGGCGAGGCACACGCCGGGCATGTCCTTCGCTCTGGCGTATCCGTCCGCCATGTGGGCGGCGCATTGCTCGTGGCGCACCAGAACATGCCTTATGGAGGAATCCAGGAGCTCGTCGTAGATGGGGATGACGCTGCCTCCGGGATATCCGAAGATGGTGTCCACCCCTCTCTTCTCCAGCATGTCAAGAAGCGCTTCCGTGCCTTTCATCGGCTATGAAATCGCGCATTTACGATAAATTGATGCTGGCTGTCGGCCGGACGATGCCGCTGGCTGATCAGTTATTGTGAAGAAAAGTGGCAGACAGCGTGCTTGAGTTCCCGTACGCTTGCGCAATACAGTACAGACAGGTACGCGGGCGGACTTTACTGCCGGGTTCGGGATGGGACCGGGTGTTTCCCCGCCGCTGTGGCCGTCTTGCCAGAGATGAGCATATCTAAGCGGTATTTAATGATTGCTGTCGATAAATCGCTCCAGGCAATCCGCATGGGAAGGTTAGGGCCCGGGACAGCCCGATCGGACGCCCGGGCCCGCAGGTCATTCGGTTTCTTTTTCCTGGGGCTTCCTGACCATATTGTCCCCGAGATGGGAATCCAGTTCGTCGCCGTCGAGCAGAGCTATGTGGGGGCGCCCCTGGACATCGAAGATCTGGCAGTCGATGCCGTACAGTATCTTTATGTTGTCCTTGGTGAGGACTTCCGCGGGGCTCCCGTCGGCGTAGATGTGATGGTCATACAGCATCACCACCCTGTCCGCGTACATCGAAGTGACGTTCAGGTCGTGGCAGATCGTGATCACGGTTATCCCTTTCAGCTTCGCCACATCCCTGAGCAGCCTCATGACAAGCATCTGGTATTTCACGTCCAGATTGGCGGTGGGCTCGTCGAGCAGCATCACCTGCGGCTCCTGCGTCAGGCTTCTGGCGATCATCACCTTCTGATGCTGCCCGGCAGAAAGCTCGTCGAACCCCTGCATGGCGAACTCCTGCATCCCAAGGAGCTTGATGTTCTCCGCGGCGATGAGGACGTCCTCCTGGGACATGATGGTGCCCGTATGGGGCATCCTGCCCATCAGAACGGTGTCCAGGACCGACATGGAGAATGTGGTGTCCTCGGAGTGGGGGACGAAGCTCACAAGCTTGGCCAGCTCTTTGAGGGAATACGACTTGAGATCTTTGCCGTCCAGATACACCGTTCCCGAGGTAGGGGTCTGCAGCTTGTTCATGCAGTGCATCAGGGTGGATTTCCCGGCCCCGTTCGGACCCAGGATGCACACGAGCTCCGGCTTGTCTATGACCAGATTTATGTCATTGAATATCGGGACGCTTCCGTAGGAGAAGCTCAGGTTCTCCAGCTTTATCTCCATCACCACACCTCCTTCTTCTGCCTGATGATGAGGAACAGGAATACCGGGCCTCCCACGAAGGCGGTGACGATTCCTATCGGCAAGGCCGTGGTGGTGAACGATTTGGACAGTATGTCGCAGATGACCAGCATGGTCGCACCCATCAGCAGCGATCCGGGTATCAGGTGCCTGTTGTCGGATCCGAGGAACAATCTTGTGACATGGGGGGCTACCAGACCGACGAACCCTATGATTCCGGTGAATGAGACGACGGAAGCCGAAACTATCGAAATAACGACGAGGATGATTATCCTCATCCTTTCGACGTTGACTCCGACGGTCTTCGCGTAGTTGTCGCCCGAGTTCATGGCATTAAGATATCTGGACAGAATCATTAGAGCGACCGAGCCCGCGACGACGATGGATGCCATAAGAGGAAGCGAGCTCCAGCTGGCTTTGTTCAGGGTCCCGACGGTCCATTCGTATGCCGCGGCCATCTTCTCCGCGTCCGATACGATCAGCATGTACTGCGTCATGGCGTTGAATATGTACATCACCGAAATCCCGGCGAGAATCATCATTGCCGCGGTCGCCTTCTTGAATCTGGACAGCAGAACGATGACGGTCGCGGGAATCAGGGAGAACACGAAGGCAAAGGTTATGGTGGCGGCCTCGAAAGTCCCCAGGGAAATACCGAATGTGATCGCCAATATCGCTCCGAAGCTGGCCCCGGAGGAAATACCAGTCGTATACGGATCGGCAAGGGGATTCTTCATCATGCTCTGCATGGCCGCTCCGGCGACCGCCAATCCGGCTCCCGCGACTATCGCAGTCAGAAGGCGGGGCATGCGCTGGTCCCATACCACGCGCTGATCGATGTTTTCGAGAGGGCTGCCCAGATCGAACAGATGGTCTACGATGATCTGATAGACCTCGCCCATGGTGATCGGATATGATCCGACTGTCATGCCGTACAGCGATGCTGTGAGCAGTATGGCGAATAGAGCCACCATTGCGATGATTTTCTTATAGCGAAACGCGGAATACTGGCCATAGATAATTTTGACATCTTCATCCGTCGTTTCTAATAATTCTTTCTTTCTGAGTTTCATGACAATCTCAGCTTACAGTATATCTGATATTGGATGATTAGTCCATTTAAATAAAACTATCCCCATGTCCGGAGGGATAATATGCAGTTTACCAAAACTCATGCTATTATCGTCGCAGCAATCGTCATCATAGCGATTGCGGCAGCCGCAGTGCTGCTCATGAACAACGGGGGTGGCGAAGAGAAAAAAGATACCACCATAGATTCTTACTCTTCAAAACCCATCCTCTGGATTTATGGGAATTGCGACGGAGACAAGGACATCGATACCAACGATGTCAATGTGATCAATGATGTGATCAAAGCTAAGGGGACCGCCAGCCAGTATCCCTGGTGCGACGCCAACAACGACGGCAAGATCGACAGCGCCGACGCCGCCGCCGTGAACGCGATGATCGCCGGGACCGCCAAGACACTCTACTTCAAGGACATCGACGGGGACGTCGAGTCCTTCGCCGTCCGCGACGGCGTGAACATCGTCGCGGTCAACAAGTGCCAGGCCGAGGACGTCCTGATGGTCATCAACAAGGACCCCAAGAGCAAGATCGTCGGAGGTGACCAGCAGGTGTACAAGTACAACAACGAGGTCGCCCTTAACTTCGGGACC
>JAEEGL016679603.1_pt1 | contig 23562 bp, 21 predicted proteins | sample 9134231 | NCBI WGS metagenome assembly JAEEGL01 (sample SAMN16246548, study PRJNA631951) | gut metagenome | biome: gut microbiome; feature: rumen; material: fiber-attached | host: Bos | place: Iran: Karaj | collected 2018-10
CAGCATGTTTTTACGCCGGGTTTGGTGACGAACGCGTGTCTCTTGGGGTAAAAACGGCGATTTGCCCACATTTTGTCATCATTTTCGTGGGGATACGATGGAATAGGATAGATTGCTCTGAACTATGCTGAACTACGATGGTGAAAGAACAGCGTGAGAGGCAGATGTGCTTTGGGAGACGATAAGATATAAAAGGATACGCTGGGGTGCGGGTATGGGATTAAAAGAACAAAAAGTAGACACGAAATGCTGGGAACTAAACAGGAATTACCAACCATGATACTCTCTGTACTGCTTAGGAGTCAGGTAATTAAGAGAGTAGGCAGAGTGGTTTTCGTTGAAAAAATGATATCCCTTTCCGTTTCAACCTTGATGTTGCCGTTCGCATTTAAATGAAGATCATCGATTAATCGTCTGTTGGGTACCCGCCCTGGGCACAGAATTAACGGTATTAACGAGGGGCAAAATCATTGAACGACTCGAAATTATATACATAGCCCTTGTCAGTATGCAGTATAATCTTCAGCCGGGGATGTTTCTTTTAGGTTCTATGAGTGGTGCATTTAGTTCATTGATATAAGTCATCCTACCTCCTCTTTGTTCTGACAGGGCATGATATGTACATAAGTATCCCTTTTGAATGCAAAAAACTATCAATATTTTTTATGCCATATAGTTGCATAAAATTTATTATTTTGTTATAATCTTATTTGACGGGAGAGGAGGTAGACACTATGCTTTTATTTCTAAAGCTTAATAACTACAAGATATACAATAGGGAAGTTGAATTTTCAATGATGGCTAACATGCATTATAGCAGATTCCCATCAAATGTGGCTTCAATTGAAAGGGTCCATGCTTTGAAAACAGCTGTTTTACTTGGACCCAATAATACTGGTAAAACTAATCTTGTGTGTGCGTTGGCAATGATGAAAGCTATCATGCTAAATAAATCAGCTGATATCGCTCCTAACTTGTTTTCTGGAAGTGCACTAGTAGAGGCTAGCATATCGTTTATTGAGAAGATGAGGGAATATATTCTTGACATCAAATATGATGCTGAACACGAAGAATACGTCTACGAACGTTTTGTGGAAGTTCATCGTGACAAACATAATAATATCCGAGAACAAGTATTAGTCTTACGAGATTTAAGGGAAAAAGAGTATAAAGCAGATAGTGAAGAACTAATATCTGTAATGAGAGTTGCTGCTCGAAACAATTTGTTGATTTATTTGATTGATTCTGGAAGCTTTCCAATTCTGGGTGAGATCAAGGAAACAGTAATTGCGTTCGCGTCAAAGATTGATATCGTTGATATGAATAATATTCCAATCAAAAAAACCATTGAAATGATGAAGAAGTCTGCTGGGGACAGCCAGCGCATAGCAAGCTTTGTGCGTAACGCAGATCTTTCTCTAGATGACTTCAAATATGCTGGAGATGATGAAGTACGGATTGAATTGCAAAGGATTGACACAGGAAAGTCAATACCACAAGAGAATGCTTTGCAACAAGCAGCTTCACTAACGGAAATGCTTCATCTGATGTCTATATATCAAGGGGTGCCCGTACCAAGCATCTTATTTGACTCGACGGGAACCAAGAAAATAGCAGCATTAGCTAGCTATGTCATAAACGCTTTGCAAAATGGACGCATTCTTGTTGTTGATGAACTTGATAATAGTCTGCATTTCAGACTGACGCGAGCAATCATAAGCCTGTTCAACAATGAACTAAATAAATGGGCACAGTTAATTGTTACAGCCCATGATGTCTCTCTGCTTGATTGCAATTCATTGTTCAGAAAAGAGCAAATTTGGTTTACCTATAAAGATAAAGAAAGGGCATATCTATACCCACTTTCTGACTTCACTGCTAGCGAAAACAAGACGAGAGGGACTTCTGATCTTGTGGCGAAATATCGCGCTGGTGTCTTTGGAGCATTGCCAGAACCAGACTTATTCGATACTCTGTTGGAGGTGAGTAACTCATGACAACAGTACCTCTAATCATACAAAGACATAGGATTTGCGTGATTTGTGAAGGAAATGAGGATTATCAGTATTTCAAGCAGCTGATTAGTCTAAAGTGTTGGGACGAAGCATATAGCTTTACGACAATTAATGCCAAAGGCGCTTCAAGAATTCCAGCCAGGTTTCAGAATGAATACCAGAACGATATGTATGAGATAATACTTGTTTTCTGTGACACGGACAAAGCGCCATATCGGGAGTATGCTCAGGTTAGAGAAAAAATCAATCTGTTTCTAGGAAGAAGAAAAGCATTTGACAAATTAGTAATATTCGCCAACCCATGTACTATGCAAATCGTATTGTTACATTTTGGTGATGTATCATTAAAGAAACAAGGGAAGAAAACAAATAGCAAGATTATCGAGGAACTAACTGGAATCCAGGACTATGATGCCCACGATGAACAGATACGTGAATTGTGTTCTAAGATAAATCGAACAAACTATCTTAAAATGAAAAAAAGGTTAGAAAGCCTTAGTGATTCAGATACGGTTTCTGGAAGTACAAACATCAGCTTATATCTACAACGCTTCGAAAGAGGAGATGATCATTGGATCTCTGAAATAAGAAAAGCCTGTTTGCAATTAAGGGATGATTGAGAATACTAAAAAGCATTCCTGAACTTTGGAATGGTTAATTTGCTCAACAGAGTATATAGAAGAGACTCAAGGCTATTAAAAGAAACCCTTTTGTTTTGGTTGAAAGTATAATCATGAAACTGATAATAAAGAACTGCGAAGGGACGATCCTTGCGCAAGCGGAACACGCAGAAGAAGTGCTACTGTGTATTGAGCATATATGGGACGAAGGGGATGAGGTGGAAGTATTCGCCCCACCGCTTTCGCACATATGGCTCAGGATGAATGCGTCGATCCCGGAGGGAGAGGTGTTCTGCCCGAACGGGCATCTGGTCTGGAGGGTTCCCGCGGGCGAGCATCGTCGTGCTTATGCGCCAGGCGCTTTCATATCTGAGAGAAACATACTCTCCGCACGACTCATGACCGATTCGGAAGTAGCTGCTGTACGGGATATTGCCAGGAGTCCATTGGATCTCCGTGGCGATACGGCTTTTTATCCTCACTGTACTGCAAATGTGGAGACGCGTGGCGAGTCCGTATTCGCGGCGCGGAACGTGATCGACGGGCTCAGATATAACACTTCCCACGGAAAATGGCCGTTTGAGAGTTGGGGAATAGGCGCCCGGGAAGACGCCTGGTGCAAGCTTGATTTCGGACGACCTGTTATCGTAGAAAGGATGGCTCTGACACTGCGGGCGGATTTCCCGCACGACGCGTACTGGGTGAGCGGGCACGTTGTAGATTCCAGCGGCAACGATACGTTCTTTGAACTGAAGAAAACCGGCGAAAGACAGTGGATCGACCTTGGTGGGCGAGAGGTAAACTGGTTAAGGCTGGAACGCATGATCAAGAGCGACGATCCTTCCGCGTTTCCTTCTCTCAGGGCATGGGAAGTGTTTGGAAGGGACCTGTAGAAACAAGAATCAAATGTGATATATTGCTCGCTATGAAAGCCTTAAGTGCAACATACTTCCATCTTGTGTTCCATCATCCACAAAGCCGAAAGCTTTCCAGAAACGGATCACGGCGGGCTTTTCACTGCAAACTTCAAAGGATGTGGCTCCTGCTGCGCGGCAGTGAGATTCGAATGCTTCAAAACAGAAGTGTCCTGCACCGTGGCTTCTGAAAGGCGGGAAGACCCAATAATCCGCAATTTGGCATACACCGCTTTCTTTATCGAGCCTACATAACGCTGCACCGATCTTTAGCTCATCCCGGATGAAGTAAGTTGCATGGACTTTGTTGCTGCTCCATTCGGTTTTTTCATGTTTGACAAAATTGGTCCCATCTTCAGCAATCATTTCATCATCAGACAGATGTTGCAGCCAGATCTTATGAAATTCATCCATCTGTTCCGGAGCAATTTCTTCCAGAGTTATGTCTGGTAATCTACCGATCTCATTACAGGAAAGCTGCCCATCCGGTTCTATTGTGAACACATAGCCGCAGCGGTCTGTACAGAGCACACTGGCGCCTGCACGGGCTGTGAGCAGACGGTTCCAGTTATCGGTGAACCGGCGCTTCAGAGTCGCGTCCCAGTTGGTAACCACGCTGTACAAAGGGCTGAGGATTGATAATGTTTCATCGCTGAAGATATTTCCACAACCGTGATGCGGCACTTTATACAGGTCGACAGGTTTCCTGACAGCGCGGGCATACTGTGTGTTCGCCTGGCTGAAACGCGGATCATCCAGCTTTTCGTCATTCGCATCGGCTCCAAGATAAATGCCGGCGCCGTTCACCTCAGCATAGAGCGCCACGCTGTTTGTATTTTCTCCAAAGCGGATCTGGCCGAAATAAGGAGATTCAGGGTTTTCGTACATCTCCCGTATAGCGTCAGAAGCCCCGAAGACCATGAAGTCAAACGCTCCCAGCTCTACTCGCTTCAGGTCCTTGTTGATCACAATGAGTTCGGACACAGAGTTCGCAAATGCGCACATTGATTCGCAGTTTGATAGTTCCATCGTGTTGAATTCCGCGGATGCTTTGTGACCGCTACCATCTGATACGTTAAGCCCGCTGAACTTTTTCATGTATACTTTGCCTACAGGATATCGTTTTAGCAGCGCCACCAGGCTGCCATAATGATCTTTGTGAAAATGAGTGATCAGGATCCATTCAAGCCGCACTATTCCCAATGAATCCAGATAGGCAGAGATCCTCTCGCTATCCTCGGCGTATCCGGTGTCGATCAGGCCGAACTCTTCATCGGATTCAACCAGGATAATATCGCTCCAGCACGCTCTTAAAAAATGGATTCTGTTCATTATCAAGTCTTCTTTCCTGATTTGCTTTGGATTATGCCTTCGAAGAATGCTTCATTAAGTGGCTTAACATCTTCGTTCAATCAGCCTTTTGTTCCGAGCCTTTTTGCAGGAACGGTTTCGCGGCGCGCACGATGAAGAACGAGATCAGCGGCCCCATGAAGAACGCGGTGATTATGGTGCCAATGCCAGGTACAAAACCCAGTACAAAGCCGATTCCCACACAGACAAGATCGGTGCAGATGCGGATCAGCCTGAACGGTACCTTTTTCTGAATCTCTGCCAATCTGAGCGCCATAAAGTCGTAAGTGGAAACGCCCAGGTCCGCGGTAAAGTAGAACGCGGAAGCCAGGCACATGACTACTATGCCGATGATAAGGTAGATTATACGGGCCACTATCGAAGGATCTCCGAACAGGCCGTATATGACACTCTCGCTGAACTCAACGATGTAGCCTGTCAGGAACATATTAATGAAAGTGGCGATGCCGATGAACCTGCGGGAAGTAAGCAGCATCACGCACAGCAGCACCAGGTTGATAATGACATATAAGGTGCCGAAGCTTATGGGGATCACGTTGTCCAGGCCCGCGCACATACACTGGAATGGGTCCGTGCCGAAGGCGGCTTGCCTGAAAAAGCCAACGCTGATGGCGCTGACCACCACTCCGAATACGGTCATTATCAGCCGTGTGCGGTTCTCTTTACTGCAAAAGAAGATGTTTATCCAGTCTTTTATTCGTGATATCATTTCTGCTCCTTAGACCACAAGCATCTCAACTGGTTTCACTTGTTTCACTGAAAAAGAGAGCACTATTCCCATTATTTGAGATGCGAATTTGATGTGTAGTTCATTCTACCATGGTTTAACCGTTTTTGCAATTAATGTTCGGGGACTAACTTATAAGAGAAGGGTCATCTATGAGAACAAAAAAGAAGAGCCGAAAAACTGTATTATATGCCCCATTCATTTGAGACAGTCAATTGAACTGTGATGTGAAGGGGGGCTCTGTTTGCAACAATCGTCTTCCACAGTCAAGAATAACATCATTGAGGCGGCACTACTAATGCCGATATAGTATTTAAACGGCAAACTGAAAGAGAAAACAAGGTATGGACTTTATGAGTTTTATGGGGTATAATACAATAGGTATAAGATTAAATTGGGGTTGTGTTACCTACGTGCCATGAGGAAGTGGTCACTGCGGAACAAACGCCATGTGACTTGTGCATAAGCTATCTGCAGGCGTCAGGATGATAAGCGTGCAAATTACCCTCAAAAAGGATGCCTTGATGTGCTACCACGCGGCTTGCTGGGGTTCGTCGGTTTCCTCTATAAAGGAACGCCATATGGGATGCACTTGCTGTATCACGTTTGCGGAGCTATAACCTCAAATAGAAAGATCCTTTCGAGAAAGATGACAGAAAGATTGTTAATGATTAAAACGCATAAAAGACCATATCGGCAATGTAACCATGCAGATTGTCAGAATTAGAATTGATAATCAGATTGAGGTATAACATGATAGACCCTGAACACAGAAACAATAGGGAATCGGAGACTTCGACATTGCAGCAGACTGATTTGTCTACCGGAGCAAAGTATTATACCGGAATAGACTGGGCTTCGTTATTTTTCCGTCTGCTTGAAAAAATACACTGGATACTGCTGACTGCTCTGGTATGCGCTGCTGCAACAGGCATCTATGTCAAGACATGCGTTACACCCGTATACCAGGCCACATCAAAATTGTACATTGCCGGTTCTGAAGCGACGATTTCTCTATCGGATATTCAGCTCGGGTCCAGCCTGGCCACCGATTATCAGGAAGCCTTTAACATATGGCATGTTCACGAGATGGTGGACGAAAGACTTGGATTAGATTACAGCTACAGCAAGCTTTCCGGCATGATATCTGTTTATAGTCCCAGTGGCTCGCATATCCTGTTTATAAACGCGCGGTCGGAAGATCCGGAGGAAGCGAAGCTCCTTGCGGATACTTACGCAGCAGTCGTTCAGGACTTTATCGCCGATAAAATGGAATTGCGCAGACCGCAGCTGATTCAGGTCGCCCAAGTTCCGACCAGCCCTGTCTCCCCCAGAATTAAGAGCAGTATCATAAAAGCCTTCTTATTCGGAGGATTAATATCTGCGGCCGTTATTGTACTTTTGTACTTGCTTGACGATAAGATCAGAACGGGTGAAGATGTAGAAAAAGCGACGGGCCTGGCAACGCTGGGCATCCTGATGAAACAGGACTATAGTCAGAATAATATAACCCATTTGAAAAAATCGCATGCAAGTTCAGCAGCGCATTACGCGGAGATCAGGAGAGATTTGTCACTAGGCTATGCAGGCGATGAATCCATAAACACTATTTGTTCCGCTGTCATATTTGCGGGGAAAACCATCAAAAGAATAGCCGTTACCAGCCATGAAGCAAACGACGGAAAGACTTACATCGCTATCAGGATAGCGCGCGGAATGGCGGAAAGAGGCAAAAAAACCATAATAATCGACGGAGACCTGCGCAAAACATCCATCACGAGACAGTACAGGATAGAGCATACGGGTAGTGGACTTGCGCATCTGCTTTCGGGTCAATGCGCACTGGAAGATGTTGTGTATAAAACGAATATTCCGAATCTCTATTTGCTTCCTGCCGGTGAGCCGATCAAGACGCCGCTTCCATTGCTGACGTCTCCTGATTTTGAGGAATTGATGTCTCTTCTTGCTAAAGAGTTTGATATAGTGATCGTTGATACTCCACCCATCGGATCAGTCATAGATGCTGCCGAGATAGCAAAGAACTGCAATGGGAGCATACTGGTTCTTGAATACAACAAGGAAACGAAAAGCGCTCTTCGCTACATGCAAAGGATCATGGAACAGACGGGGACGCCGATCATTGGCTGTGTCATAAACAAGGTGGACACGAAGACGATTTCCCAGAAGAGGTATTATTCCCAGTATGGCAGGGATTATGGCTACCGTGCCGGGACCACTGCCGTGACAAAGAAAAAAACTAAAACGCAGACCAAATGGCAAAAGAAGTGAGCGATAATAAAAGACGGGTCATTCTGCGCGCGGTACTCCTTTGCGTGTTGACCGTTTCTCTATTGTTTCTAGCAATAAAACTGATAGATAATTGGTATGAACAGCGCTATAAGGAACAGCGAGGAGAAGGCAACGCGAGCTTTGTGGATTCCGGTTTGGTTTCCTGGGAGGGTTCGGAATACAGAAAAACGCCTTCCGTAACGACTATCCTTATAGCTGGTATAGACAGGGAAACGGATGAGTTGCGAGGCGTTGGGACCAGCAGGTACAGAAACGGCGGTCAAGCGGATTTCCTTCTCCTGCTTGCCATAGATAATACGAATCGTCAGATCCATCAGCTGCAGATCGACAGGGATACAATGGCAGCCGTGACTGTATTAAGCGTGTACGGGCAGGAGACCGGAGAACGGGAGATGCAGATCTGCTTATCGCACAGTTATGGCGCCAACAAAGAAGAGAATGCGCGTTATATGGTGAAAGCCGTGCGGAAACTGCTTAATGATCTCGACATAGACGGGTATTACATCTTGGACTATAGCGCGGTTTCTGTATTGAATGATGCGCTTGGCGGTATAAATGTAACGGTCCCCGATGACATGACGAGTGTTGAACCCAAGTGGCAGGCAGGGAGCAAAATAACCTTACAGGGTCAGGAAGCCGAACTGTTCGTAAGGACCCGGAAGACCGTAGGGGAAGGCACAAATAAGGAACGAATGAACAGGCAGGGCGAGTTCATGCGGCAAGCGATTCTCGCGATACGCGAGCGCATTTCGAATGATCCCGATTCTATAAACCAACTGCTTAACGCGCTTAAAACACGGTCGGTAACAAGCTTTAGTGATTTAGAGTTGGCCGCGGAGATACAGAATGCGTCAGGGTACGAAGTGCTTCCGATCGAGTATCTTGATGGCGAGTACACTATCGGTGCGAGCGGATACATGGAGTTTTACGTAAAAGAAGGCAGCCCTGAAGACTGGATAATGCGGCACCTTTATACGAAACAGTGAGAGAACACAAACCATTTTTGAGATTCGAGACGAGACTTGGTAGGGAGGATACGATCATGAAAAGAGCATGGAGTCTGATACTTGTACTGGCACTCATTTTGGCGTTTGCCGCCATACCTGAAGCTGTTGATTCGCCGGATAATCCTTTACCGCCTCCTGATATTGAGGAAATCATTGAAGAGGTACAGACGAAGTACCGCCTGACGATATACTATATCTATCAGGACGGGACCACAGCCGCGCCGACATATACAGAACAATTGGACGCCGGTACGGAGTACAATGTAGTATCTCCCACAATACCGGGGTATACGCCCACGATGGAAGTTGTGAGCGGTGTTATGCCTGCCCGCAATGTGGAATACACAGTTATTTATATCCCTGCCGGGTCGCCGGACGATCCGGATATTCGGTATTACAATATCGATGATTACGATATACCTCTTGGATTGGGAGCATTATACATGAACGTCGGCGTTTGTGCCGATTAGCCGCTTGATCCGGCAAAGTTACGTAACTATTTGGGAGGAAATCCGAATGAAAAAGATTCTAAGCGTTATTCTCGCCGCGGCGCTATTCTTCAGTATTTGTTTTGCCTTTGCGGAGTTGGATGATGATTTGCTGAGCGATACCGAAGAATCGGAAATCCTGTTGGATGAGTCCAGTCTTGTCCTTTATGACTACGATGATATTACTGTAGGTAACCCCACCCCTCTAAACGGGCAGTTTTTTACCGATTTATGGGGAAACTCTACCAGTGACACCGATGTAAGGCGCATGGTAAGCGGTTACAATCTGGTTATCTGGGGGCAGGACACCAATATGTTCCGATTTGACAAGTCTGTCGTCAGCGCCGCCGTCGTCAGCGACGACAAGGATGGAAACAGAACATATCTACTAGCGCTCTACTCCGACCTGTTCTATTCAGATGGTACAGCTATAACCTCCAGGGATTACGCGTTTTCAGTACTTTTGCAGTGCAGCCCTGTCATTTCCCAGTTGGGCGGCCAAAGCGCAGTGCTTGATTACCTTGTGGGCTATGAGGATTACATAAGCGGCAATACACCATATATTTCCGGTTTAAGGGTTCTCGCTGACAATCTGATTAGCTTTACTGTAAAAAGTGAGGCGCTCCCATACTTCTATGAACTGTCACGTCTGGCGTTCTATCCCTATCCTATCAAAGCTATCGCCCCCGGGTGCGCAATATACGATGACGGCAACGGCGCATATATAGCTGCCGCAGAGAAGGATGGCGAGAATCCGTTTTCGGCCGAACTGCTTAACGAAACGATTCTCGACCCGGGGCACGGTTATCAGACTTTCCCTGACCCGGTTTCAGGTTCCTACAGGCTCACTTCTTATAGCGGTGAGTCCGCGACATTTGAAATAAACACCTACTACAAGGGCAATGAAGCAGGAAAAAAGCCAAGGATCAAGCGTATCACCTATACTCTTGCAAATAACGAAACCATGATAAGCGAACTAGGTGAAGGCAAATTTGTGCTGCTCAATAAAGTTGCCTACGCTCCTGCGCTGGCAGATGGTCTGAGACTATGTGCTGAAAGTGAGCAGTACACGCGCACATCTTACCCGCGAGTTGGACTCACCTACCTGTATCTCAACCCCAACTGCACTCCTCTTCAGGATCTGAGTGTTAGGCAGGCGCTTGCTCTTTGCTTTGACAAGCAGGAGTTCGTCAGCGAATATGTAGGCGCCTTCGGTATCCCGGTCGACGGATTGTACGGCTTTGGTCAGTGGATGACAGAAGCGGTCTCCGGCTCCCTGCCTTACCCTTTCACGGTGTCGGAAGATGCCGGAACGGAAGAGCTTGCCAGACTTGAAGCTGAAGCCGAAGCTTGGGATGAGCTGTCTCTGGACAGTATTGTCAGGTATGAGCTTGACACGGAAAAGGCTTCCCTGCTGCTGGAAGAAGCTGGGTGGACACTTAATGAAAATGGTCAGCCCTTTGATCCGGAAACAGACAGTGTCCGCTACAAGCTGATTGACGGCGAGCTGCTGCCCTTGGATCTCAAGCTTGGTTACCCGTCTTACGCAAACGTGCAGCAGGCATTAAGCGATTACCTTATCGATAACCTCGCAACAATAGGCGTACGTGTACGAGCTGTTCCCATCGGGATCGAAACCATCGTAGCGCTCCATAGGGATCACACCATTTCCGACTACGATATCATTTTCCTGGGCGACAACTTTAATATCAGTTTTGATCCGGCCCTGTTCTTTAGAAATGACGAAGTCTCGGAAAATCCGTCAGGAAGTGAAACTCTTGTGGAAGTATACCGTGAGTTGTTTGAGCTGTCCGAGGATATGGATCATACCGAGCCCAGGGACCTGCTGGGATACATGCAAAAATGGATCAGTTTCCAGCAGCGTCTGACGGAAACTCTGCCGCTTATCCCGGTTTATTCGAATGTCTACTTTGATTTCTATACAAGAGAGCTGGACGATTATTGGATCGAGGAAAATGTCTCTTGGAGCGATGCCATAGTGGCAGCGCGCATGCGCAGCATAAAAACAAACAGTGATATTGAGGATATAATCTCTGAACTGTCTTATGCGGACGGTGACACCGAGTTGGATATATCCAGCCTTGCTGGAAGCCATACACATGAGGCCACAGACTACTCGAACGGCGATTTATCCCGGTTCCCGGAATATGTGCGCGAACAGGTGCCGTCCGACTATAGAACCATTTATGAGATCGTAGCGGCTAAGCTAAACGAGGAAGCCGAGGACGCAACGGATAAGACAGAAATGGAATTCTATTTCCAGACTCCTTATCCGGAGAATGAAACGGTGTACCTTTTGTTTGGCATTCCCGGCAAAGGCAGTGATGTGGATTGGTATGTCAGGAAAGGAACCGGACTGGCGAACGGCAACATCAAGACCGAGCTGGATGAGGACCTTTACGAGAAGCTGGAAGGCATAACCTTTGCGCTGGCGGTAGTTAGCAAATAAAAGGATCATGGAATAAGGCCAGACACCGGACCTAAGCCACATATGAGCGGTGAAGCATAGGAAAGCATATGAGGGCTAAAGTGATCGAATGGGGAAGAGCATAAATGGATCATATGCTTTCCCGCTCATCAACAACTCCGCTATATCGGCTGATAAGTTTCCAGTGAGGAAATGACCAAAAAATCTGGCAGATCGGCTTTTTATCTGCTTGTTGTCACTAGGCAGATCAAACGGATTATTCGAATTTAAACAATCACCGCATGCTCTTGAGCAAGAGTATTTCGGGATAAAAGGAAAAGAGAAATCAGATTTATGTATAAAAGGTACCTTAAGCGAATTCTGGACATAGTGTTTTCTTGCACATTATTAGTATTACTATCTCCTCTTTTTCTTTTGATCATGCTTTTGATCTGCTTGGAGACAAAGGGTGGACCATTCTTCACGCAGCAACGTATTGGGCGGAATGAAAAGGTGTTTTCAATACTGAAATTCCGTTCCATGGCTGTAAACTCGGAGCATACAGGAAGCGGCGTCTATAGCGATGATACTGATTCCCGTGTCACTCGAATGGGTCGGATACTCAGGAAGTGTTCATTGGATGAATTGCCTCAGTTTATCAATATAATAAAGGGAGACATGAGCTTTATCGGCCCCAGACCGCCCCTCACATATCACCCCTGGCCCATCGAACAGTATACACCATTACAAAGAAAGATGTTTACAGTTCGGCCGGGGATCACAGGCTGGGCCCAGGTCAATGGCCGCAGAGCAATCGACTGGAATCAGCGAATCCGTTACAACAACTGGTATATCGATCACCTTTCATTTGCGCTGGACTGCAAGATCGTATGGATGACAGTGAAAACGGTCATAGCCAATGACAACAATGAAAACATCGGAATCACCGCGCCTCCGCCGCCGCACGATTGATCCTATTAGGTTTATGCACATACTCCCAAATGGAGGGATATCCAAATGCCATTGAAACTGATGTATATCACGAATCGCCCTGATATCGCCCGCATAGCAGAAAAAAACGGGGTCGATAGGGTCTTCGTCGACATGGAGTATATCGGCAAGGCAGAGCGGCAACGTGGACTGAATACAGTCATGAACCATCATACCTTCGAGGATGAGATCGCTGTTCGCAAGGCTCTCACAAAATCCGAGCTATTGGTCCGTGTTAATCCGATCCACGAGAAGCAGGCGGATGGGTATCCGGACTCCGAAGAAGAGATCGAGCGTGTAATTCAGGCTGGCGCGGATATTGTCATGCTGCCATACTTTAAGACGGTTGGCGAAGTGGAGCGATTTGTCGCGGATGTCAACGGCAGGGCAAAAACAATGCTCTTGCTGGAAACGGCTGAGGCCGATAAGCTGGTCGATGATGTAGCAAGAGCGGACGGAGTCGATGAAATACATATAGGACTTAATGATCTCTCTATCTCCTATCACAGTAAGTTTATGTTTGAAATGCTGAGCAATGGGACGGTCGAGAGACTCTGCCGGCATCTGAAACAGGTGGGGAAACCCTATGGGTTTGGCGGATTGGCTTCCCTGGGGCGTGGTCTGGTCCCTGCTGAAATGATAATCAAGGAACACTATCGCTTGGGCTCGACAGGCGCGATCCTCTCCCGCAGTTTTTGTAATATCAACCGTTTCAGCAACCTGGAAGCCATTGATGAAGTATTTTTCAGAGGTGTTCGTGAAATACGGGCGTTGGAAAAAGAGTGCGAGAACAGGATGCAGTACTTTACAGAAAATGAAAAGAAGCTGAAGGATGCGGTACAGCAGGTGCTCAAGCAGTTAAGTGAGGATAAACAGTGAATCTTTTGATTACAGGAGCATGGGGACAGGCGAAAGACACCATGCCTCAAATCGAGGCGATGGGACATCGTGTCGTCTTCATGCAGCAGGAAAAGGATACATTGCCCTGTGCCCCGGAATGGGTGGAAGGCGTGATATGTAATGCGCTGTTTGTTTATCACCCGATTGAAGTGTTCAAAAACCTTCGTTTTATCCAGTTGACCTCGGTTGGATTTGACCGTGTTCCGATGGACTATGTTCGGGAGCACGGTATAGTTATCCATAATGCCGGAGACGTCTATAGTATTCCCATGGCAGAGCATGCAGTCGCTTGCGCGCTGTGGTTCTATCGCGGGCTTGGAGCCTTCCGGGATTACCAGAAGTCGCATGTCTGGGAAAAGCAGCGGGATCTGAAAGAGATCCATGGCAAGACCGTTCTGGTTATTGGCTGCGGCAATGTGGGAATGGCCTGCGCAAAGGCTTTCAAAGCCCTGGGTTGCAAAGTTATTGGCATTGCTATACATAAAAAAGTGGCAGACGGTTTTGACGAGATCAATGGCAAGGACCTGCTAAAAGACTGTCTGCGGCTGGCGGATATCGTCCTGTTGTCTGTTCCGCTGACGAGCGAGACACATCACTTGATTTCAAATGATGCATTGTCAGAAATAAAAGATAGCGCTTTGCTAATCAATATTTCGAGAGGTGAGATCCTGGATACAAAAGCATTGCAGGCACATCTTCCGCGCTTGTTTGGTGCGGCCCTTGATGTGTTCGAAGAAGAACCGCTTGAGCCGGATGATCCTCTGTGGAATTATGAAAACGTCCTGATCACCCCTCATAACTGTTTTGTCGGGGATGGGAATGCCAAGCGGCTGAGCAAAGTAATTCTGGAGAATCTACAGAACCAATGAAAAAAGTATTGCTTGTGGCTACGGTCCAGAGCCACATTGCCCAATTTCATAAGCCGCTCATGAAACTGCTAAAGGAAAACGAGTGGGAGATCCATGTGGCGGCCAGGAATAACCTGGATGAGAAGAACGGGCTCCAGCTGGAGTATCCTGACATGGTGTTCGATATTCCTTTCCAGCGTTCTCCTATGGACAGAAGAAATCTCAAGGCATACAGGCAATTGAAACAGCTGCTCTCATCCACACATTATGACGTCATCCACTGCAATACACCGGTCGGAGGCGTTCTGGCCAGGCTTGCCGCGCGGAAATACAGGAAGCAGGGCACAAAGGTCTATTATACAGCCCACGGTTTTCATTTCTATCACGGGGCATCCAAGCTCAACTGGGCAGTATACTATCCGGTCGAAAAATGGCTGGCCAGATGCACAGATAAACTGATTACTATCAACAAAGAAGACTTTGATTTGGCCAGCCGCAGGTTTTCCTGCCCGGTATACCGGATACACGGTGTAGGAGCAAACGGCGAAAAGTACAGGACCATTGACAAATATGAGCAAAACAAGCTCCGGGATGAGCTTGGTCTTAACGGCTGTGTTTTGATTTCGGTTGGGGAATTATTGCCTAATAAAAATCAGAAAACAGCCATCATGGCGTTAAAAAAGATACTTACTTCTTATCCCGATACCTGCCTGTTGATCGCCGGAAACGGACCGCAAAAGGAAAGCCTTGAAAACCTGGCGTGCGCGGAAGGCGTCCAAGATCGCGTCCGATTCCTGGGTTATACTACGCAGCTGCAGCGTTATCTGCAGGCCTCAGATATAGAAATAGCCTGCAGCTATCGGGAAGGCCTGCCTTTGAACGTGCTTGAAGCGATGCTGTGCGGGAAACCGGTTGTAGCTTCGGACAATCGCGGTCACCGTGAAGTCATTAAGGAAGGCATAAATGGCTTCATCGTTAATGCCGATGATGCAGATGCTTATGCGGATGCTGTGTGTCGGATATTATCCGGGGAAATGAACAGCAGCCTGATCAGGGAAAGCATAAAGCCGTACACGGATCTCAGTGTCAGCCAGGAATTGAAAGCCATTTATCTGGGCGAGGCGCAGCAATAATGAATCAGCCAAAGGTGTCCGTAATAATGGGCATATATAATTGCGAGAATACGCTGGCAGAAGCCATAGATTCCATACTGGCTCAAACTTATACCAACTGGGAACTTATCCTGTGCGATGACGGCTCTGCGGACGGAACATATGCTTTAGCGGAAAAATACAAGGACAGGCTTCCAGGCAAAATCATCCTCCTGAAAAATGAGCGGAATATGAAGCTTTCATTCACCCTGAACCGCTGTCTGGAAGCCGCGAAAGGCGAACTGATCGCGCGGATGGATGGGGATGATATTTCCCATGAAGACAGGCTTGAAAAGCAGGTTGCGTACCTCTTAGAGCATCCGGGCATTCAATTGGTCGGCTGCGCTATGCGGCGCTTTGATGAAAAAGGTTTTCATGACATTATGCATCCGGTGCCCGCGCCGGATAAATGGACGCTTCGATACCGCGTCCCGTTTTATCACGCGACCATACTTACATATAAGACAGTATATGATACCTTACACGGGTATACAGTTGCGGATAGGGCGGTACGGGTCGAAGACCGGGATCTCTGGTTTCGGTTCTATGCCAATGGTTTCTCAGGCGCTAATATAGATGAAGCACTCTATGACGTGCGCGAGAATGCGGATGCCATTAAAAGAAGGACAGCTCTTTCACGTTTCCGATCCCTGCGGACAACTGCCTTTGGATATCGATTGCTTGGATACCCGAGACGCTGGCTATTGCGGGAAGTTTTTGTTTTGATCGCGAAATCCATTATTCCATATAAGGTCAAGCAGTATTTCCGGGACAAAAAAGATAACGGAGGATCGTAAATTGTCCCTCGTTTACTTTTTAGTATTATTGGCTATCATTGTATGCGGTACTATAGCCGAAAAGAATCCAAGGACAAGCTTAAGCAGGACCGGGGTCATTTCGATTCGGCCGGATCCGGGTATCGCTTTGATCCTTTCTGTCATTTTGATTCTTGTTTCAGCTCTTCGCTATCGTGTCGGTACAGACTATTTCTCATACTATAATTGGAACATCAAAGATTGGCGAACCGTTCTTTCTGATATTATCACATTTAATGAGGGCGGGTTCTCGCTTCTGACTAAGCTGTCCAGAACGATCTGGAACGATGGGCAAAGCTTGATTCTTTTTTCAGCTGTCATTACTGTCGGTTTGTACACCTTTACGATCTACCGCCGAAGTTCAACGTATTTGCTTAGTATGCTGCTGTATCTGATGCTGGGGCAGTGGCAGGGCGGCTTTAACGGCATCCGTCAATACCTGGCTGCCGCGATCCTGTTTTCCGGGTATCAGTTCATACTTGATAAAAAGTATTTCCGTTATTGTTTGATCGTACTGATTGCCACACTGTTCCATAAAAGCGCCATAGTGATGGTTGTGCCATGCTTTCTATTTGCGAGGAAACCGGACCTTAAACAGATCGCGCTTTTGGCTTGCGGCAGTATCATCCTGTTTTTATCTTATGATACGATATTCAGGATCATTGGCGCGGCGAAAGGGAAAACAATGCTCCTGGAAGAGGGCACATACCGCACGAATGATGTAAACCCTTTCAGGATACTTATCGCCTTTGTCCCGGTGCTGATCTACATCGTGCAATGCGATAAAGAACACCATACAAAAGAACAGGATTTCTACATTAACGCCGTGTTTTTCAATGCTTTTGCCATGTTAGCCAGCATGGGAAGCACCTATTTAGCTAGAATAGGGGTCTACACGAACAGCCTGCTGATATTTGGCTATGGTTCTTTACTGCAACTGATAAAGGATGACAGGTCAAAAAGAGTCACTTCGATGCTTGTGCTGGTCATGTATTTGTTATTCTGGATCTATTCGGTGCAAGCGGGTGGAATATCATCGTTTCAATTCTATTTTTGATCTGATTCTTTTCTTGACTTGTTTTTCCAGAACAAGGGCAATGCGCGAATTATTGAAAGGCTCGTTAAACAATGATTTCTGTGATCATACCCGCTTACAATGCGGAAAAAACGATTGAGCGCGCGGTCAACTCCGTATTGCGCAACCGCAGCGCGGATACTCCAATAGAAATTATCATAATTGATGACGGGTCAACAGACGCTACGCCCCAAATATGCGATCGTCTTTCACAGGATACGGGGACACTCGTTATCCATACAAAAAACCAAGGTATAGTTGCGGCGCGGAATGCCGGTCTCCGGGAAGCAAAGGGGGAATACATTGGTTTTGTGGACAGCGATGACTGGGTCGAACCGGACATGTACCAAATATTGCTGAAAACTCTGGTTGAGCAGCAGGCTGATCTTGTGGCGTGCGGCGTGATCCAGGAAACGAAACAGGGGAGCTTTCGTGATAAAGACGATGGAGTCATAACAGTATCCCAGGCCCCATGCATCTATCAGGATATTCTAATGTCAACCGGTTTTCGCGGTTATATGTGGAATAAACTCTATAAAAAAGCGTATATTTCTTTCGAGGCGGATGCCGGCATTACTCAGTGTGAAGATTTGCTGTTTAATGCTGCCTACTGTGAACATGTTACCAAGGCGGTTTATATCGCGAAGGCGTTATATCACTATGCCAGAAAAGAAGTAAATGCTGAGGATTATTCGTACACAAGACGTGATTTATCGCTTATGGACGCTTATGAAAAGCTGCATGCAATGTATCTGGAAAAAGCGCCCCAGTATGCCTATATCATAGAGAAGAATGCCCTGAAAGCCCACTTGCATTTTCGGGCAAGGGCGAAGATGGTTCACGAAACAGACGGTTCGCTTTTAAACAAAATCGGCGCTGGAATAAAGGCGCATTTCGGCTATGTAATGTGGGATAAGCGGGTCTCCCTGAAGACAAAAGGGAACATCTGCGCCACATATTTGTTTCCCAAGGCGATTCTGAGAGCCAAGCGATTATATCTCCGGCTCAGGCATAAACGGGGTAAATGGGAATCGTAACGGTTTAGGATAGAAAACAAGTGACGGAGACTAATGATGAAGATTGGAACGATCACATTCCACGGCGCGCATAATTATGGCTCTATGCTCCAGGCATACGCCTTGCAGGAATATGCGAAAAAGCTGCTGGGAGATTATAAGATTCCCTGTGATTACCAAATCATCAATTATAGGAGTGAAGTCCAAAAGAGAATATACCAGGCACCAAAAACGGATAGTATTAAAACACTGGCTAAATGGCTTATGTATCTTCCGTATAAAAACCAGCTCGATAAGCAGTCCCAGAAGTTTGAAGCCTTCATTACAGATCATCTCCGAACTACGGATGAGTTTTCATCTGCCGAATGTTTGCCCCAAATCACTTCGTATTTTGACGTCCTTATCGCGGGCAGCGACCAAATATGGAATGTCCGGGCGCGGGATTTTGACCTAGCGTATTTATTTCCAGGGTGTCCCAACAAAAAAATCTCTGTGGCTGCCAGTCTGGGACCATTGTCTATCGACTGGAAGAACTATCAAACAGAAGAGTATTCCAATCTGCTGAATCGTTTTTCATGTATCTCAGTGCGGGAGAATAAGAGCCTGGAAATGCTTCGGGAGATGCTGCCCGAAAACAGAATTGAAGTCCTGCCCGACCCCGTTTTTTTGCTTGAAGTTCAAGCGTGGAAAACGATACAAAGCGATATGGATCCGGGTAAGTATATCCTGTTTTACTGCCTGGAGCCTTCCAGGGAGCATATACGGATCGCCCGGCTTTTGTCAAAGAAGCTCAATCTTCCCGTGGTCGCAACGAAATACCGGAGTAAATACGATTATGTAAATCCCTTCATCAAACAATATGATGCCGGACCTTGCGATTTTTTATCGCTTATTGACCATGCCGCAGTTGTATTGACGTCCTCTTTTCATGGAACGGCGTTTTCTCTAATATATAGGAAACCGTTTTATGTCATAAATGGCATGGAAGACGGACGAATACAGGATCTCCTGAAACTGTTCGGTGCGGAAGAAAACGATTTGCCTTTCGGGATCCAAGATATAGGAAAGCCATCAGTTGTGAAGAATATTGAATCTGTGATTCGCGGTGAACAGGAAAAGACGCGGGCTTATTTGACTGCTGCTTTGGGGTTATCCATAGCCTTTAACTGATGACTGAAATGGCAGGCGTGCATAGGAGACGATGAACGAAATGATCAGTGTGATAATACCTGTTTACGGCGTGGAGGCATATCTCGACCGTTGCATAAAAAGTATTATAACACAGACATATACTGATTTGGAAATCATCCTGGTAGATGACGGTTCGCCTGATCGCTGCGGTGAAATGTGCGATCGTTGGGCGGCGCTCGATACAAGGATCAATGTGATACACCAAAAGAATGCCGGGCTGGCTGGCGCAAGGAATGCCGGGCTAGAAATATGCAAAGGGGATTACGTTTGCTTTGTGGACAGCGATGACGAAATCGATCCGCAGATGCTCGGGATCCTGTATGAAGCTATTCATGATAACAATTATGACCTCGCCATCTGCGGATATTGCCGGTTCAGAGAAGCCGAGCGGCTTTTCCCGTATACAGGGAATATGGGTGAAGCAAGAGTACTGGGTTCCCCGGAATTATGGCAAGAGGTGTTTGGCAGACTGAACAATGCTGTATGGAACAAGTTATACAGAAGGAATCTGATCGGACCACTGCGATTTCTAAACGGGCTGATCCATGGGGAGGATCTTATTTTCAATTTGCAATATATCGTCCAATGCAAAAGCGCTGCAGTGATCGATGCGCCGCTATATCATTATTTTGCCCGCACTGGGTCGATCACCGGATCCGGATTCAATGAAAGCAAATTCGATGAGATCAAAGCCAAGGATCAGGCGTTGACGCTTGTTCAGCAGTTTCAGCCTGCTCAACTGGAGAATGCGCGCAAATACTGCTTTCGTGCCCGGATGAATGTGATAAGGTCACTCTACCGTTCCGGACGGGAAAAAGACTATTCCTGCCGAATTTTTGAGTATAGGGAATATACGAAAAAGCATTATTCCGAAGTTGCTTCAAGCATCCGAATGAAGGAAAGGGCAGAATATCATTTGTTTCAGCTGGCGGAGCCAGTATACGCCTTTATCACTCGAAGAAAACGAAAGCCCTGACTATTCCGCATATACAAGGAAATTATATGACAGAAAAAGCTGTATTGAGCGTCATCGTCCCCATTTATAATCTGGAGATATGTTTACCCGAGTGCCTTGATTCCATTCTGAACCAGACTTATAAAGATATTGAGCTGATACTGGTTGACGATGGATCGAAAGATTGCAGTCTTGCTGTATGCCGGGAATATCAGGAAAAGGATGCCAGGATTCGCGTATTCCATCAGGAAAACAGGGGCGTTTCCTCCGCCAGGAACCTGGGACTGGATAACGCCAGCGGTACGTTCATTGCCTTTGTGGACGGCGACGATCTCGTAGAACCGAAAATGTTTGAAAGACTGATGGAAATCATGCTGCGCAAGAACACCTCGATCGCCTGCTGCCAATTTGATCGAGTTATGCCAGACGGGCAGCATATCATACCATACAAGATGATTCCGGGTGAGATGAGCAGTGAAAATGTGGCGATACAATTCTTTGACGAAGGATTTATCAAAGAATGTATGTATGGACCCTACAATAAGGTGTTCAGCAAGATGGCTATCGGCAATGTGCGCTTCAGGCCTTACCGGTATGGAGAAGACATTCTCTTCGTGTTTGAAACGCTGTGCGGAGTAAAAAGCGTGACATTTGACGACTTTGTTGGATATCATTATGTACAGCGCGAAGGCTCAGCAATGAAAAGCGGTTTTTCTCTTGGCAGGCTGGATTATCTTAAAGCTGCGCGGGAAGTGGAGAGCTTATGCGAACGGCATTTCGCCTCTTCCGCCTGGCATGCTCATTGCTGGGTATACCGTCATGTGCTGACTACCGTTCGGCAACTGATCCAGCACGGCATGGCGGCAAGCCGGAAAGACTATATCACTTCGGAGAAAAAATACCTGAAAGCGAACGCTGCCTGCCTTTCGGAGCTGCCATTCAGATTCAGGGTCAATTACTGGCTGGTGATGCACTTTCCATATTTGCTCAAGGGGATACTCCCGATAAAAGGATTATTGAACAGATGAACGCGTGGGAGCGAAGATGAAGAAGTATCAAGTGTTCATTGCCATAGACTCCCTCGTGATGGGCGGCATTCAGAAAAGCTTGCTGGCCTTCCTGAGCTATATCGGGGATTTTTGCGATATAGATGTCGTGGTCTGGCATGACAGATTGCCGGAGCTTGTTGAATTGCCGGCGTATGTCAAACTAATCCATTTGGCCGGCACTGAAAGCATTCGGTCGGCATATAAAAGCTATGGTGCTTTCAGTAAGGATTTTCTTGTTTCCGCCTTTGCCCGCCTGAGGGAAAAACGCTGGCTGGCACTGCCACGAATCAAAAAGAGCTATGACATCGCCATCGCTTATTCCCATGTAAGCAGCCTTAAATACTATATAATAGATAAAGTATCCGCAAAGAAGAAGTACGCCTTTTTTCATCATGGTGCGTGTAATTTCGATGATCAGACCAGACGATTTGATTCGGAATACTATCCGTGTTACGATAAAGTATTCGCCGCGTCCGTTTGCGCGCGCGAGGTGCTTTTGGAAGCGATACCAGAGCTGGACAATGTGTCGGTAATCCCGAACCTGATCGACATAGAAAGCATCAAAGAAAGCGGGAAAGAACCCTGCCCCGAGTATCCCGACGATCAAAGGCTAAAGCTGCTAACGGTGGGAAGGTTAAGCCAGGAAAAGGATCCGTTGCGGATCATTGAAACGGCAAAGCTGCTGAATGAGAAAAAAGTTGAATTCGTCTGGATGGTCGTTGGCGACGGAGAATTAAGAAGGACAGTAGAATCTGAAATCAAAAGGAACCAATTGGAAGGGAAAGTGATTTTGACTGGGAATCAATCGAACCCATACAGATTCATGAGCCGTTGTGACGCTTACCTGCAATTCAGCCTGTTTGAAGCCGATCCGGTTACCGTGCGTGAGGTCGCTGTTTTCAATAAGATGATGATACTGAGCGATATACCAGGCTTTCAGCAATGCAAAAGGATTTTCAACAATATTCAATTAGCTGCAACAAGCGATGATGCCGTTCGCTTGCTCACGCAGAAGGAAACAAAAACTGTGGTAAAAAACGATCTAAGCGTAATAAACGATGAGATATGCAAGACAATTGACCGGGAAGTATTCAATAAATGACGCTATGAAGAGGAAGCTTTAATGAGAAAACACAGGAGCATTGAAAGTCATGTATGCGGTGGACTGTATACGATAGCAGATAAATTACCCTCATCGATCTCAAGATTCGGAAAGTATTACAAAGCGCTCCGGAATCGTATCGCAAAGGGATTTATTGCATATTGCGGAAATAACGTGAATCTTGAACCGCACATCAAGTTTAATCTCGCGCTTCAAATAGGCGATTACTCCGGTATTGGAGAGCATTCCGAGGTATATGGTGACGTAAGGATCGGGAAATATGTAATGATGGGAACAGGCGTAAAAATCTATACTCGAAACCATTCGTTCTCCAACACGGATATACCGATGTGCAAGCAAGGCTTCCAGCCGGTAAAACCTGTTATAATAGATGACGATGTATGGATAGGCGGCGGAGTGATCATACTGCCCGGAGTGCATATCCATACGGGAGCGATCCTTGGCGCGGGCGCTGTGGTTACGAAAGATGTTCCGCCGTATGCCATTGTTGGCGGGAACCCGGCAAAGATCATTCGGTTCAGGAAGGAAAATGAAACAACATGATTCCCAAGATCATACATTACTGCTGG
>JAEEGL012269558.1_pt1 | contig 23561 bp, 24 predicted proteins | sample 9134231 | NCBI WGS metagenome assembly JAEEGL01 (sample SAMN16246548, study PRJNA631951) | gut metagenome | biome: gut microbiome; feature: rumen; material: fiber-attached | host: Bos | place: Iran: Karaj | collected 2018-10
AAGAAGCTGTCATAATTAATTGATTTTTAGATGTTAATAATCATTGTCTCTGTTGTCGCGTATAACCTTTTTACGGTGCTACTCAAGTAAGGGCTGCTAGTGATACGCCTGTCAAGGCTTGACCGAAAAAATCTACCCTTCAGGGCAGGCTATTTTTATCGCAGGGAAAAATCGTAGATTATTTCGAGGCAACTCCGTATAGCCTTGCAGTATCACGATGCCCGCTAACTTTGCGGCGTAAAAAGTTATACACCAGCGACAACAGGTGCAATGTCACAGATAAAAATCATCATGGCAGCGTCCCATATCAATTCCTCTCCCGTCCAAGCAGCAGAGCCAAATCAAAAACAAAAATAGTGGACGTCTCCGCCCACTATACCATGAAAGCAAACCACCGCTTCTCGGCGGTTGGTATGAGAAAAAGCCCCGGCAACGCCGAGGCCCATGTAATTTTACAGTTGATTCCGTTTTATATTTTAAGTCTTTGATCTATCCATTGCATCGGCGGCTCGTCGTAGGCTTTGATGGACATTGTCTTTTGCATCGTTTGCCCAACGTCGGTATTGCTGTGCTTTGTCTGATTCGTTGTTAGCTTTTTGTTTGTAGTCCCGGGCTTTACTTACCTGCTTGTTGCGGGTATAGTAGTCAACCTCACGAAGGTAGCCCTTCGCTTTCCTTTCGTGGTATTCAGCATCTCGGTCATAGCCCTCGGCCTTGCTGATATAATACTCGGCATCACGCATGTGACTACGTGCTTTATTGACATAGTAGCTGCTTTGGGAATATGCAATTGTGCATGACACCATGAGTACTAGTAATATTACAATTCGTTGCTTCATATCTCAACTCTTTATTATTTGCTCAATCCATTCCAATACACCATTTGGCGCGGTCTGTGAGATAGGTCATCAAGTAGCTGTAGGGGATTGTGAAGTGGAAGCATCCGGCAGCAAAGCAGGATATCTCGTAGGGTTGGAACGAGAACACCACACCAACAGGAGTTAATGAGGGCATCGGCAGCAATATCTCGCCTGTTGGGTTTCCATCATCATCAACTCGGCGGATGAAATCCCAAATGTCAGCGTCCCATTGCTGATACTTCTCGTCCGCTTGGGCAATCGTTTCCAATTGTCTCAAAACTGACATTTCTGTCTTGGGTTTGAACAGATAATTCCAAGTGATACTCTCATGATGTACGCAGTCGTATGACACCAACTGGTCAGTATAATAGTCATGCATCCCACCATTGTATTCATTAGTGAACATCTGATAGGTCAAATAACGATCATTAAAATAACGTGCCCTGAGGCTGATTATCGAATAGAGTGCAGGAGGGATGCTCTCATCTTCGCGCCCGAACCCATCTTCAACATCAGCAAAGTAACTGTCGGAGATGAATTTGGCAACACCATAGCGGTCGTTTAATTGTCCTTGATACCCACTGCGATCTTTCCATTCGAAATTCAAGTAGACGGATGTCAACGATGGCAATTTGACAGGGCCGGTTATCTGACCTAATGCTACCGTTGCGATCCATTGACTGATATATTCGCTATTGTCAATCGATGACTTCGGATAATCCATTTCAAGACTATTCTGCACTCGATCACAGAAATCTGCAGTACGGTCCCAACGATAGCGTTTCCAACCAGGCAACACTGTTGAACTAAGTGTTCTTAGTTGTTCAATACAGGATGGATTCTTGAAGTCAACTATCAGGGTTTTCTCTCCTGCCATTACTGTGATTACTGTGGGTGTAACGCTATCCGTTTCAAAGTAGGTCAAGGAAGGGTCCTCAACCAGAAGAGTATTGCTTGTAAAAATTGCATATGTACGTAAAAAACCTTCAGCGGCATACATATAGGTTTTGCCACCAACAGTGCAGATAGTATCGGTTGACCATGACGCACCAGGTAAGATGGCTTTCAACTCATCAGGCACAGTCTCGTCGGTTTCAGTTTCTTTTGCCAGACTGTCATCGAACACATAATTATCTTCTATCTGGTCTTCTTCATATAGATAAGCCCATTCATACGCCTCATCCTCTTTGTTGATGTTAACAGCGCACAGGATTGAAGCAAACAATCCCGCTATCAATAATGTTAAAATGACGTGTTTCTTGCTCATGACTAATTTGTTTAATGTATTCTTTGCTATTTCATTCATCATTATCAAATGGGGGTATGTATTTTTGTTTCGAGATGATCTTTCCGTTCCTCTTGATAAGCAGACATTTGTCGCAGTATTCATCATCATTGACCGTTCTGCAATCAAGATAGCCTGCGATATAAGTGACACCCTTGTTTTTGAAAGTGTATGTTCTTTCTTCTTTGTCATATTGACCTCCCATGATGACCAACTCGGGTTTATCTGAGATCATTGATGATGCCTTCCATGATGCATATCTTAAAGTACCATCATTCAGCTCATCGATACGAACAATATGATGCTTGGTCTTGAAATAACTCTGTAGCTGCTTGTAGTTTGCAAGCGATTTATGAAGACCTTTATGCGGTTTTATGCCCTTGTCTTCAAATCGTTTTCCATTGAAGTGATAGACTCTATACCAATCCGTTATTTCATAAGAATGTGGAACATCTATCGTCTGTGGAACATATAGATTTCTGGTATCCGAATCAAACTCATGTATCCAGTTTTCCCCTTCGCCATTTGTGGCATCATACCAGGTATGGATGGAATAATGTGCGGTGAAATCGTTCTCAAAGTCATCTTGACGTTGAACTCCATCAACAACATTGACCTGCCATATAGTATCATTATAGATTCTATAGGCAGTTGCCCATGAATAACCATCATCACTAGATGCTTGATGAAAAGACACAGCAAGATAGTAAGAGGATCCATCATCTTTCTTAATGGAGTAGACACGGTCCACCCAGCCGATTTCGTCGCTAACATCAATGATTTTGGAACCCCCATCATTGGTGTGGAATTGACACAGGATACCGAAATCAGGGCATGTGCCCCCCTCGCCAGTGTTCCAGCTATAGAACTTCATGTTCCCATCTGCAGAAGCACACACATGAATCGGAAAACCATTGGAATCAATGGAATCGAGAGGATAATACAGTGAGTCCAATGCAGCGGTTTGCTTGCTGTCACTTTGACCGGTATTATTGCCTGTACATGCTGCCATAGACATCAGGGTACCGAAAGTAAAAACAACCAGTGACCAATATAATTGATTATGAGTCATCTTTGCAATATCTACTATTTTTATGTTATTGTTCCTTACTTCTCTCCGTAACCCAGCGTTTGCCCGTTTCCACCTGAAACTTGATGATTTTTTCCAGTTGGCGGAACGATACCGGGTAGAAGTTGTTATTGTCAACCCCGACGTCATATTGTTTTGACATGAGCATTCCCATTCTATCCAAAGGCATAATCTTGTTATTCCTGGGGTTGGTATGGATGTGGCCGTATAGCTGCCAATCCCACCTTGAATGAGCGTAACACAACATGGGAAAATGATTTAACATAATCCATTGTTTGTCAATATGTATCATGGTCTCGAATTGAACACTTGCGAATCGAGCCATGAAATCCCGTCTTGCCATCCGAAGGTCATGGTTCCCCAAGATCAGATGGATGGTGCCATTCAATCGATTAAGAACATCATTCCATTGGTTGCTCTTGCCAAAACAGAAATCACCCAAATGGAAGACGATGCCATCTTTGGGGATGACTTCATTCCAGTTATGTATCAAAGTTTCGTTCATGTCAACAACATCACGGAAGGGTCTCTCTGAATACTCAACGACATTTGCATGACAGAAGTGAGTGTCAGAGGTGAAAAACACCTTGTCAGGAGGATAAGAAATATCACTCCGATAAACAGATCTATATTGGCTTTTATCTTGTTCCATGATGATTCTAACTATTGAAGTTGAAGATATTGATTATAGGCTATATGATCGGAAAGATGGATTTGAAACATCTTCAAGATAATAGGTTCCAAATTCTGTTGGCATTGCATAGCAGAGAACATTTCCCCCTATATCTACTGGAGATATTTCTCGAAGAATGTAAGGTGTTCCATGAAAGTCTACATAAAAAGTACCATTATCATCATAGAGGGGGAATGCAGCTGTTCCCTGCTCTGCACCAGAATCATCGATAGTCCATAAAAATACAAGACCAACCTCTTCTCCAGGAAAGTTTTGATTAGTCGGGATTCTATTATCATTGGAAGAGTTTGTGTTGCATGACACCAACAAAACAACTAATCCTATGAATATTATAAATTTTGCTTTCATTTTTTTTACCCTATTTACGTATCGGGCGCAACTTATAATGTTGGTTTTAACTTAAAACGTATTAAAGATTTTTGCCTGTTCTTTACAAAGAGGACTCATTTATAATATTTGTTCCTTTTGTTTATATTTGCAAAATCAGAAAAGTGCCAGCAGTTCGTGCTTTAGTCTTGTTATTTAGGGTTGTTTTTTAAACTGCAGGCATGAGTCTGGAACCGTCTCTGTTCACTTGACGACTTGTCCCTTGCCGTTGACGATGACACTTGTAGAGTTGTCCGTAGTGCAGAAATACAGGTCGGGGCCTATAGCTTCGATGTTTGTATATAATGGCATAGTTACAATATGACCGTCTGCAGTCATCAGACCCTCGTAGTAGTTTCCAGCGCAATATGCTCTTAGACGAGCAGTAGCTTTCGGGTGATAGAAATTTGAGGACTCATCGTCAACCCCGTTACTCCACCCACTTTCATCTTCATCATCAGCCGATACGCATGGAAGATCCTGTTCTGACCGTTGTGTCTTTTTATAAACTATGTCATCAGTTCTATACTCCAACATGCGAAAAGTTCTGATGCAGAAATCATCAATAAGGTTACCAGCTAGGTCATACTTTCGAATTGTGTTGTCTGGCATGACCACATTGATAGTCTCATCGCAAGCAGTGATGACGCATTCCATGAGAGGCAGAATAGGTTGTAAGTTTCTGTCAAGTACGCCCATTTTCTTGTCTTTCTCTACGCAGATCAGTGAATCGTTGCAAACAAGGATGTTCTGGTACTCTGCAGGCAAGACCATCTTGCCTGTTTTGTCCATGAGTCCATAATGGCTGCCGTCCTTGCCTTCGATTACACAATAGCCGCCGTGGAAAACGTAGCCATCCATCCATGTGTGGTAATGCTGGTCAAGTTCAATGACCACTTTGCCTGTAGGATCGATGAACTTGATGATGCCGTCCTCATCAACGCTGGCAAGACCGTCAGAAAATACCCAGGCATGCTTGTACTTGGCAGGAATAACCACCTTTCCCGTAAACTTATTGAAATAGCCACGCTTTTTACCGTCGCTGAAGCATACGAGCGAATCGTTACCCAACGGTTTGGCAATCCAAGCGATGTGTTTAATTGTATGCTCGCCGGTAAGGGAGTTGAAAACGTATCCACGGCCATTAATGTGGTCATGGTAATAAATGTCACGGCTGACGAAGGTGTTTTCGTAACAATCTGGATCATCACATTCACTGTGCCTGGGCTTCATGTTATCGATCGTTGCAGCAACGGCCACGAAGGCCAACATCGCCATAAAAATTGCCGCACTTGTAGCGAAAATGCCCCAGATTACTTTAGCATACTTGCCGTCCCTTTTATAGCCGAATAGCCCGAAGAACCAAGCCACAGCCTGTTTTACACCTCTCCACAGCACCGTGAAGAAAAGTTGAGCACTTACTTGTTTCATTTTCTAGTTAATTAATTAAAGTATAGTTTTTCTCTTGTCCTTTAGAAATTGGCGCGCCTCCAGAGGTTGGCTTTGAAGTAACGTCAAGAGGCGCACCAACGGGGTAAATATGTTAATGTACCAAAATCTTTTGAACATTGTTACCACGATGGAAAATGTAGATTCCAGAAGGCAGACTGGGCTTGTTCTCTTCTTGACCAGAGAATAAACGGTTGCCTTGGAGGTCATAGATCTCCAGCAGATCAGACTGCTCACTGTCAGCAAAGATGGTCGGTGCTGACGATGTGTCTGATGCTTTGACATTATGGTATGCCGCATCAAGAACGGATTCATAATCTGTGAAGTCTCCGAAAGCAAAGACATAGAAGTCGTCAATCTCGAGAGAACCATCAGACTTGCGTGATATATTTAATTTTCCTGGATCAAGCCAATCATAAGTTGATTGAGGCTGAATCATATAAAGGCCGTCTAAGTAGTTACCGTTTGTCGTATAGCCACCAAGGTTGTCATTGTCGTCCAAATCAAGTTCCGCTCTTAGGTAGTCAAGTACGTTGACCTTGATACCTTCATAGATGGAATGAGTCAAATCAAGTCCTAACATTTCGGTCACATAATATGTTCCGCCGACCTGCTTGATTTTCAATGTAAAGGTACTGGGGAAGTAGTAATCAGAGACATGCTTCCTATCAACGCTAGATGTCACAGTATATGTGCCCGCCCACTCACTGGACGAATTAGAACCAGAATTCTTGACAGTCACGTTGCAAGTTGCGGACTTGCCATTGCTCGTTTTGACGGTGATCTTGCAGGTGCCTGCGCCTACAGCGGTAACATTGCCGTTAGATACCTTGGCCACGCTGCTGTTATTGGTGCTCCAGGTAAGCGTCGTCGTGGCGTTGCTGGGATAGACTGTTGCGGTAAGATTGGCCGTCTGGTCTACCTCCAGGGACAGCGATGTCGGAGAAACAGACACCGAAGTCGGATTTACCTCAGGCTGCGTTACAGTCACGTTGCAAGTGGCGGACTTGCCATTGCTCGTTTTGACGGTGATCTTACAGGTGCCTGCGCCTACAGCGGTAACCTTGCCGTTAGACACCTTGGCCACGCTGCTGTTATTGGTGCTCCAAGTCAAGGTCGTCGTGGCATTGCTGGGATAGACAGTTGCCGTGAGGTTAGCCGTTTGGTTTACCTCCAGAGACAGCGATGTTGGAGCAACAGACACCGAAGTCGGATTTACCTCAGGCTGCGTTACAGTCACGTTGCAAGTTGCGGACTTGCCATTGCTCGTTTTGACGGTGATCTTGCAGGTGCCTGCACCTATAGCTGTAACCTTTCCGTTAGATACCTTGGCCACGCTGCTGTTATTGGTGCTCCAGCTCAAGGTCGTCGTGGCATTGCTGGGATAGACCGTTGCGGTAAGGTTGGCTGTCTGATTGACATCTAGCGACAGCGATGAGGGATAAACAGATACCGAGGTCGGATACACCACAGGTTCGGTAACGGTCACCTTGCAAGATGCAGTCTTGCCATTTGCTGCTCTAACTGTAATCGTTGCTGTTCCAGCTGACTTAGCTTTAACAACACCCGTCTGCGAGACCTCAGCTACAGTATAGTTATTCGATGACCAAGTGAACGAGGTTTGAGCGGTAGGAGGATAAACAATAGGAACAAGCGTATAGGTTTCGTTCACTTGAAGAGAAATAGACGAAACTAGGTCAACACTATAATCAGAATCATCGATTACTGTAACCTCACATGTAGCAATGAGACCATTTACACATTTTGCATAAATGTTGACATGTCCTGCTTTTTTAGCTGTTATTTGAGCAACAGTGATGTAGCTGTGAGGAGCAGCTAAATCACCCCATGTAACAGATGCTATCGTCTCGTCTCCCGAGATAAAATACGTTCCACCAATAGCTCCTTCTTGTTTTGCGTACACCCAGCTGGTTTCTCCAACTTTCAGCGTTTGAGGTGTCGGATATACAGTGAGACTGGTCGGACCGTTCCCGGCTTCAGCATTAGTAGCCATAAACGTCATAATCGTTATGGCGAGCATCGTAAAAAAGTTGATCTTCTTCATAGCCAAGGGCGTTTATGTGTTAATAAATACTATAATTATTAAACAATGAACTCGTATTTGTCGAGTTAAGTAAAATACTTTACATTATTGATTGTAACATACCTTCCACTTAGAGAATAATACACTCCCCTATATTTGGCGTAACCAATACCGCGTTTCACATAATAGTCAAAGGTGTCGTATGTTCCACTTGCTACTCGCTTTAATTGAATGGTACCCTTGTGAATGTAACCATCGCTATTGTCGCCGCGAAAAGAAACATTATAATTTGGATTGAGGACAGTCACTTGGATTACCCCATATCCACAACATCCTGGACAGGGCATTGGACCGTATAATGAAGTGAGAAGTCCATAACCCATACACTTTGGACATCTCTGTGGTACTGTAATGTACTGTTGAGCGCTGGCCGCCAACCCCAGACAGGCAATCAATAATGATAAGATAATAAACTTTTTCATGACATTTGTTTTTTTATTGTTAATGATTTATTAATCTATAGTAAATACTATTTTTAATATAAATTGGATTGCATGTTCAATAATGCTTATTCGAATTCTTTTTAGCTGCTTCATGTGGTGCCTCAATAAGAGGACACTCACATGAAGCTACTGTTTTTTCATCTTGAAAGTTGCTGTAGGGTTTTACTTATGGCTTCTCCTGTGATGACCACAATGCTTGCAATAAGCCTGTTGCCACACTTCACCATTGGTGATAGGAGAGAAACCAGGGCAGCTACAACCCACGGTTCCATTACAATTGGTACCTTGTGAGGCAACCTGAGTTGGAACACACATGTGGTCACACTCTGCACCCTCATCGTTGTGTGCATTAGCGAGAACAGAAACTGAAGTAGCCATTGCCAAAAATGCAACAAAGCCAAAAATCATCTTCTTCATAGTCATTGTGCCTTGAATTACGCCCAAGGCATGGCGTCTAGATTGATAATGAATACTTGTTTAAAACTGGCGCTATATGCACGCCACTATGTAAATAAGACCAATAGGAGGTGAAATCTATCATGCACTAATAAAATTTTTTCGTGATATTAAAAAAATGAAACGACTGAGATGGAAGTCTAATCCATTACAGTCGTTTATGACCAACTCGTATCTTGTGGCTTTTAAGGATATAACTGATTCATGGCCAGATCAATATATCGTTATCTCTTATGCATGATATACATGAGGTCTTTACTTGGACTTTCATCTTCGCGATAAATGTCAATAAATCCTCTCTTGGTGATATTAATGGGTTTGATTTCGGACTGCATCTCAATGGGGAAAACAAGACGAAATTTACCGTCTGCATTTGTCGTTGTTTTCTGGTCTTCAATCGTCACTTCTGCATCCTGAATTGGGGTGTCGTTATCGTCAACAACACTTCCTGCAAATATAGCAAATGTCGAATCGCGTTTTAAATCAATCTTAAGATTTTGATTTGTCCGCATTGCAATTCGGTGTTTTAATGATAATGTATCATAATAATTTGCCATGAACTCGACATCAAGTTGATGCCACCGGAGATAACCTGGAATATTATCAATTGTGAGAGTTGTGTCTAAATTTGCTAACGGGTACTCGGCCCCATTGACAATAAGCATGGCCTTCTCTGGCTTAGGAAGCTGGTGCTTAATATCGCAGATATTGATTGTCAAAGAAATTGGCACTGCACCAATATAGAACAATAATGCGGTGCAAAGCGCCCCTGAGATCCACATTGCGGCACGCCTACTGCGTTCCCGTTCATGTCGTTTCCACAATTCGTCAAAGCTGACTCCCAACATTCTGGAAACGACTCTAATATATGCTTTTTCACGACCAACTTCCGCAACGCTGATACCCAACAATTCATCATCTGGAAACTTCTCAATGTGATCAATAAGTGATTTGGGCAAGCTATTGATGCCACCACCACTATATGTTTCATCAGTAATGATGAAAGGGATGATGTACTCAATGCGTCCCCAATTGATAAATGCCTGGACTTCGCGGCTTACCCAATCTGACTTTGCTGAGTGAGGAGAGCATATTATTATTAGATATTTTGACTGAGATAGATGTTCACTCAATTCGTCTTTTAATACACCACTGTCAAAATCCGTCCTGTCAAGAATGACTGGCCGAAGATATTTTGAATCTTCAAACTCGTTGTGGATTTCTGTAGGGAGTTTGAATGACTCCAACTTCTTTTGCAGCCATTTTGCCATCTTGGCATCTTGATGGCTATAGCTGATAAAAGCATAATTCTGTTTCACTTTCTCAATCATTATCTGACCAACGATTTAATATTTCATTAATGTCGTTTATAAAACTCTGATATTGATCTTCTTTGCCTTTGGTCAAATCAAAAATATCATTAAACAATTTTTTTGCTTTTGTACGATTACCAGTCTCACCATAGCATTGTCCTAAAAGAAAATTCACACTAATGAGTTTCTTTTCATATCCTGTAGAGACATTATATAAATCCTTAGCCAAGATCAAAGCTTTTTCAAAATAAGATATAGCTTTTTCAATATCTTTTAGTTTTATTTCAACATACCCAAAATTATACAAAAGAGCATAATGTTCTAGCTTTTGAAAACAGCTTGGATATTTATCATATATTTCTTCGGCTTTTAGTAAATAAGACTCTGCTAATTTAAAATCTTCTACACTGTATTGTATATTACTAACTGTAATATAATTAGCAAAGAGGTCTCGACAATATGTCATGGGATACATTCTATATTTTTTTTCTATGATTGGCAAAGAACGATTAATGTATTCAATACTCAATTCTGGTTTTTTCTGACGTTGATAATAATTAGCTACATTTTGATATAATACCGTCCCGTATATCTCATAAACATTAGGTCTCATTTTTATTAATGAATCTATGACATTGATACTTTCTAAATATGTGATTTCTGCTTCGCGTTCTTTATTGTTGTGCGAGTAGCAATCAGCAATATCGGTCTTTAAATTAATATAGTCTCTGAAAAATCGGTCTGGATTGTTTTTAAATGAAGATGAAATAATTCCTAGTGCTTTTGTAAAGCATTCTTCCGCTTGGCCAAACTTATTTAGTTTTTTATATAGCAAACCTAAAGAACGATATGACAATTGCAAATCGTTTGCATATTTTAATGAATCTATTGCAAATAATTCCTGGTTTATCTCAATACTTTTCCTAAATAAAACTTCTGCTTTTTCATACTCTTCTTTGAGCTTCATAATTACACCATAATTGTTAACTACTACTTCCAAGCGATGTCTCTCAAGTTCAGAATTGTTTTCGCTATTGATCAGATTTTCATAGAGTGGTTTTATGAATAAAAGAGCTTCTTCTATTTGGTTCATCTTAATCAGCATTACCGCATACTCATTTATCGCAATTGTTGAGATTTCAACTTTAACTGTGGTGTCACTTATAACATTCACTCTTGACATTATTCGATCATAACAAATCTTTGCATCCTCATATAATCCTAATTCTCTGTTTGTTCCTGCAAGATATAGGGCGGATCGCAACCATTTTTCATTATCTCCTATTTGATTACAATATATCTCATAAAATGACTTTGCGTCGTCCAGCAAGTTTTGCTGAGAAGCAAATTGTGCATAATCCAAAACACGTTCAAGATTTGTTGTATCTGCTAATGCTATCCGCTTTAGAATATCTCCTATTTCATTATAACTATCTTTTCCACCTGCAAGTTTTAAAATGGCTATATGATTCTCAATTCCATATAATAAAGTGTCGCTGCTGCGATCTATAACATGGACTTGCGATAATAATTCTTTTTTTGCTTTACATGCTTTTTCATATGCTCCAATTAAATCCAACTCTCTTAATTGTTTGACGGCCTCCTCTAGTTCAATTTCACCTTCTTTTAACGAACGTATGATATTGGCTTGTTGTGAGGAGCATTCATTTACATTTATTCTTGTTACAAAATCAGCAAAGGAAGGAATACTATCTTTAAGTCGCTCATATTCGTCTTCAAGCTCCATTAATTGTCTTTCTTTATCTTGAAGCGAAAGTTGTCCATCTTTTACTAGTCGCTCCAATCTTTCGATTTCCTTCTTTTGTTTTTTCTCGTGATCCGCTAATGCTTTGTCAGATAACGTACTCTTAACCCGATTAAACCATTTTCCGTCTGCCATTAGGATTGTAAATGCTGTACCATTATTTGAAATGTTCCATTGTTTAACAGCATTGTCGTTGTAGATTACATAGCCGGGCTTTGAGATTTTACGCACTTCTACTTTCGAACCGGGTTTCAAACGATTAAAATGCAAGGAAAAGGCACCCTCTTGATTTGATTTAGTTGAAGGTGCATATTTTACCTCAATTTCCACGCCCTTTAATGGCCTTTGAGGTTTATCTTCACGATACTCCATCACTACTCCTGGCTGGGTTGTTTGTGCGAGTGCTGGTAATGCAAGAATAGTCAATAATACTTGTAAAGAGGCTAATCTAAATAATTTCATACTGACAAAAAAATTATGGTTAATTCTGATTATTTTGACTGCAAATATACAGAATAATCGGGAAACGAACATCAGCACGAGGTAAAAAGCCTCATGCTGATAAAAATATTATCTAGGATTTGTAGACAAGATTAGTAATTTACATTGGATACACGAACTCTTCCAGTACCATGACATCTAGAGCAACGAATCTTAGTGGTTCTGACTTGTCCGTTACCAGCATACCATTTTTTTGTATTATATCCATTAGAGCATTCGGGGCAAGTCTCATAGCTGGATGTCACTATTGGAGTGGTTGGTGATTCACTGTAGTCAACAACAGGCATCACTGGCATTTGGTTGAAATTAACGGTTGGCATATTAAAATTGGCAGGTGGCGTATTCTGAATGGCTTGTTGAGCCATCTGCTGCGCCATTTGATAGAATGCGGCGTTAACCTGTGCCATTTGTTGGTTCCACATCATTTCTTGCTGAAGGCACCATGCTGGGCTACCAGGACCATAGTCAAGGATGTACTGAGCATTAATTACATTAGCTGTCATCAATACAAAAGCGATCATTGTGAAAAACTTCTTCATTGTTTTGTGCCCTTAGTCCGTGTCGAGCGCAACTTCTAGTTATGTTATTGTTGTTAGTTTCTATCTAGTAGAGACACGATTGTAAAGAATTCTATCACACCTGTTGAGAATTAATAACTGATTCCTAAAAAAGTAATCGAATAAATGTTAGTCAATGATATTGCGCTTCTTCAGCAGTTCAAACAGTGCTGTGCGATTGCCCAGTTCGGAAAGATTTACAGTAATCATTTTGCCTTCTTCGGTAAATCCCCCCATAACACTGATCTTGTGATCAACATGCTCTATGGTGCATTTGTCATTATTGAAATGGATGGCCTTGACGCAGCGGCGTCCAAATCTTGTTCCTGAGATATCAAGATAATCCGGACCTACGGTAATGTTCTTAGGATAAAGCGTCTCGTCCTTAAGAACGGGGAAATACACCACTTCGTCGGCATGCTGTTGGTTGACGAAGAACTTGCTCCATTGCTTCTCTACGTTCTGCCAGAACCTAAACAACTCGCTCTTGCTGCTCACCCAGGAGTCGGATATGGCATAGGCAACGCTGTAGACGTATGTGCCGTCATCGCTAGCCTTGTTGTAGAAGGTGAGATAGAAGTCGGTGATACCATTAGTCGAATTCAACTGAAGGTTAGTTCCTGACGAGAACAAGAAGGCCACATCGTTGAACATAACCGTTTGAACGCCGGTAATATTGTTGCGGTTATGACGGAACTCAATCTCCGAGAAGCCGTTTTCGCCCAAAAAATAGTCCACCCCCTTATAGTCAAATGACACCTTGAATGCCTTGCGGCCCTTATAGAGCGAGTAGTAAGAGAAAGCTAAGACCATGCCTATAACTTTATAGTTTAACTTCCATTCCATTTCAATACATAACCAGATAAAGGCGATCGGCAATAACAGGAAGACAATGAACAGGATGATTTTCATCATCTCTTTTATCATACTCTGCGGTTCTACACTCGTTGTGGATAACACCTTGCCAATCTCGCTGGGAGCGATGATTTTAACTGAATTGTCATTAAAGTTTGCCATAATTGAAATAATTATTATAATTTTAATATGTTGTTATTATTTATATATCTAGCCAAACTCACATCATTATCTGGCTTCTATAAGATAGAGGCATACGCCCAAATTATTCTATCACATGAACAGCTTCTTTTTATTACCGACTATAGAATTAATTAGGCACAATTATGATAAAGGTCGAGCCTCTTTCAAGAGACCCGGCCTTTCATTTGGCTAGCGACTATCGTAACCTATTAATGGCTCCTTTTATTCATTTTATCAGTGATTTCAGCCTAAAGCCAGTTATTCGCTGGGGTTCTGCTGGGTTGATAAGGCAGTCACTGTCAGGCTTCAAGAAGATTACTCGTATTCCCATGTTGCTTTTAGACTCTTTTATGCAATGTAGCAGTGTGCCGATTGACATGTAGAGCATAAAGTCTCCATCACAGAGAACGGTATTCTCTTGTTGAATATCCTTGTATGCATCCTCAAAGTTTTTAAGCACCCATTCTGTCTGTTGTTCAATTTCTTTAGCTGTCACCGACTGTTCTGCGTCAAAACTGTAAGGTTGTACGGCCATGATAATTGAGTTGTCTTCTTCGTCGAGCCAGATCTGCCTGAATACCCAGCTGTCCCACATGATGGTAGGGCAAATGCGCTGAATCATGTCTACCGCATACTTGTATTCATTATCGAAAGAAGGCTCTTTGATAGACAGCGGCAAGTTGCCACTGGCATTGGCAGAGATTGCAGAAATCAAGACTGTAAATATTGGAATAAACTTTTTCATTTCAAAATGCACTTAATATGTGTCGTGCGCAACTCTTTATGATTGATTATTGATTAATAAGATTGTTGAGATGTTTTACTCGAATTCCATAGTTGAAATTCTGTGTGCCATTAAGTCCAGCATAGTTAATGGCGACCAGTTGTCCTTGCCTGTTAACTACGGGCGAACCGCTGCTGCCAGGTAATGCTGGGATTGAGTACATGATGCGATCACGTGTCTTCTGACTAACGTGGCCACCATTGAATTGAGCTTTTAAACAATCTGGAGTCACACCCAAAATGGGTCCTAAATTGAAACTCATCATATAATGCTTGCTATTCTTATCTTCGCTTACTTTCTTGGTGATTTGTTCTTGCCAAGAATAAGTTTTAAGAGGATCTTCGTCTGGTACCTCAAAAACGAACTTATTATCTGGCGTTTGCATGTCTTTCAACTGAATAATTGCCAAGTCATGCTCATCATCCGTCTTCGTGATGACACAAGGAATAAAATCTGTAGTACTGGTGACGTGAGTATTATTATAGGCAATGCTGATTTCATTATGCCGAAAAACTTTGCAGTCATTCATGTTTGTTAGATTCAACATGCTGTAGGCGGTTTCATATTCTTTCATATCGGATTTTACTACTTCTATCGTTTGATAGTACTGTTCGTATTCATTATCGCTTATTTCATCAAAAAGATAAGCAAGTTCAATCTCATCTTGATGTGTGAGCAATTCCTCATATTGATCCCTTGATTCTCGGTACAATTGGTATGCTGTCAGTTTTGCCACATCAAATGCTGAAGACATTATACCAATGATATCTTTGTCTGATGCAGCAGTGGCAATAATATGATTATTGGTAGCAATTTCACCACTTTTTGAGATAAAGAAGCCTGTTCCGTAGGTTGTGGTCATCTCTACTGAATCTGCATCTGTAACATATCCAGTCAATCCTTCTTCCTCATCATAACCTGAAAAGTAAAAAGATTCCCCGTCAGGCATGACGACCTCAATATAACTCTGATTCTGTACCAATACCACACCCGAAGCCATTTCACGTTCTATTTCTTCTTCGCCTTTGTTGCCGCAAGAAGTCATCGTCATTGCTACAAGCAAACCGATTAATGCAATTGTTAACTGTTTCATTTTCGTTTGTTTTTTAGTTGTTAATGTTTTATTGTTCGTTTTTATATGATAGAGACCGACCTTAACGCCCATCTATCATTTACTTATAAAAAAACGAGAAGCCCTAAAATAGAGCTTCTCATTAGACGTACTATAGCAATTCTAATATCAGATCAAATCTTTCCAGGTGATTGGCCTTCCACAATGCTCGCAGAAAACTTGACTCTTGAAAATAGGCTGATTACACTGGGGGCACAGATGTTGTTCGGAACGGTTTTGCATACGACGGAGCAACTGTTGATGAAGTTCAGTGTGATCATTCTTTATCAAATCATACCCTAACTTAATAACTAATTTTATGGTATTAAATGCCATTTGCCGGTCGTATTCTTTTTCACCCTCAGACAGCTGAGAGTATGGTATAAGGTCTGGATGAAGTTTTTTCTTGTCATCTCTGCAAGGGCCATAGGTCCACCCTTCACTCATACGTTGTTTTGCCCATACATCGTGAGCGTTTTCTGCGATGGCTTCTCTCAATTCTAGCAAGTCGTCATCCAGTTCAATGTCAGCCACTTTGATGGGTTGAGGATTATAATAACCATCAGCTATTTTGACAGTAACCAGATAATTAGACGAGTCGTTCCACGCTGACATGAAAACACTCTCATCAACTATGTCACAATCAACGTCTGAAGCAGGATCATGGATGCGGAACTTACGTTCCTTAGATAAATAGTCTATGACAACTATGGCATGGTTGGGATCCTTTTCTATTTGGGATGATGCTGACAACTTAGCGTGGTTAACTACAACCATGATATCATGACCAGTCGCAATAGCATTCACAATGTCTTCAATTGAAGCATCATAGCGTCGTTGCACTTGAAGTCCTTCTTTCTCCAGTAGTCTCCCCATGCTGTGTAGTGGAGTTCCCTGGTCATACAACCAACGATTATCACGCGCTATTTCATTAAGTGCATTGTGGTCATAATCCAGTCCACGTCGGTTCAAAATGTATTCTTCACAAAGGACGTCGCATAAATTTCCTTCCGATACACCAACTCGCTGTGCCATTGGCAAAGAATCAATTTCTTCTTCTGACAAGCCTAATGCCTCATCCATGCGTTGCATGGTCACAATGAATTCCTTAAGTTCGTCATCATGCTGCAATGCTTCAAGCACCAATTCTAATTCATCTGGAGTGACATTCCCATCAAGATATCTATCAACGAGTTCGTCACTTATTTTAAAATTATTTGTTTGCATAGTGTTTAATGTCTTTAATTGCGACCTTAGTCAATGCAGCTAAAGCGCGTTTCTTAATATTATATAAAACATATAAATGATCTTTGTCAATGCCCATTTCCTTGCCAACATCCTCAAATGACCTTTCGGCTAAAAATAATTCCCGAATGACAAAAACATATCTTGCATTGTTCATGCTTTCCAGAAGAGTTTCCACATCTGAGCTGGCCTCGGATAGTTCTTCGCTATTATCAGGCGAATTACGTTGAATCAGGTTCTCAGTTTGTACATCATCATCTTCGTCACCATTTTTAGAGTTTGGTTTACAATCAGGTATGAACTCATCCTTATGCCTAATCAGATACCTAATGGCTGTACGATTGATCCAACCCAGCAGTGTATTAGGGTCAGAGACCTGCTTTAACCGGCCACATTGATTCTCCATGAGGTGCATGAAAATAGCATTGCGAATCTCGTCAATATTGGCTCGACAATTGAAGATGTATCCATTCCAGTATTTGCATAAATTAAGGAAAGAATCCGAAGTGAAAAAGATTTCAACGAATTTTCGCCATCTTTTTAATTCAGGATCATTTTCATCTATAGTTCGATCCTCAATTCCTGCAGGCACATCGATAATTGCTTGATATATTTCTTTAAAGTCCATGAATACTGTTAGCTTTTACCATTATAGATTATTTTTGCACCCATAGCCATTAATGTTAATATGGCTCTTCGAGCTGTGTTTCTGTCGTAAAGTTTTTCATTCTCGGGCAGCATATTGTATGGAACTAGACAAGGATGATGTTTATTGTCATCATCGCGTTTATTGCCCCAGGTCCACCCCTGCTGCATTCTCTCTAACGCCCATTGGTCATGAACATTTTCTGCGAGAACCTCTACCAACCCTTCTAATTCGGGTGGTAAAGAATTCATATCGACATCTAATGGTTTGGGTTGATAGTCCATAATAGTTCAAATTATTTGCTGCAAAAATACAACGATTCATTGACTGATACAACAATGATGGAATCCTATTATAAGAAAACCAATTCATATTTGTTAGTCTTCATATCTAAATGCCCTTAATCCGTGTCGAGCGCAACCTCTAATAACCATGTTTTCTTTATTAGAGTCACATCACATTGACTATCTATCATTGGATATGAAAAATTTTTTTGCTGCAAAAACTTATAATGTAAGAAGTTGTAATAACATTAAAATCGTTCCTTGCTCGGTGTCGCCTCCATTGTGGGTTAGGGGACTGGATGGTCGGGTTTGATTTTGAAGGTTACAACACCAGTATAGTCGAGGAACTCTTCAAAACTGCGTTCCTCACCAGACTCTGGATCTTTGGCCAACAGATAGCATTCACCGCCCACAACATCATACATGCCTTCACCATCAAGACCTTCTACCTCTGGAACGTCTTCGGCAATCAAAATATGGATGGTCTCGATTTTCTTGATGTCTTCCATTTTCAGTGATTCAAAGGGACTTTCTTCATCAATGTAAGTATCCCAATCAGGGAAGAACACATCTAAAATCTCAGCATTCAGCTCAAATGTGATTTCATCTTCTTTGCCGTTGTCGAAAAGATCCATCCAGTCCCAGAAATTTTCGACCGTTATCACGATTTTATTATCTTCTCTGTCAATTAACATAGACCTAATTTGTTATTTTCCTATAATATTATTTTTCTAATTGTGCAGTAACCCAAATAACCCATTCATCAACATTATCTGTCAATTTAGATGGCAAAGGAAGATTTATACGTATATCTGGTGCAATACCTGTAGTGTTAATTCCTGATTCAGACAACCCTGTCATTCTGGCCATAGCTGATGTAAACTGTTTTCCAGAATTCGGCAATTCAACATCTTCAATGGCATAAGAATCAAGACAACCAAGCGTGTTATCACGACCATAAATTGTTGTACGTTCACTTGTTGCCCGTAAAAACAAAACTAATTTTTCAGTTGAGCTAGCAACTCGATTATCTATAATTAGTGCGGCTTTGCGTACAGGATTATCTTCATTAAGGTATCCTATCTCAGACTTTATTGGTGCTGTATCAATAATATTGAAATATTCAATGAGAATTTCATATAACTCATCTTGTGAGATTGGTTCTTCTTCTTCAGTGGTGGCCAAATATCGTAATAAAAAAACAGGTAATTCTGTAACTTGGCGAACAAATTGACCGGGAATGAATTTATGTTGTTCTATCTTTTTCTTCATATAAATTTGAAATTCATTATTCATTTCTTCTGACCATACAGATTTTAAGGAATTATTTAATGAGTAGTACAGTAAATCTCGTAAGTTTTGAGTATTTCTAAATTCGTCTTCATATATTTCTCCACAATGGTCAACAAGTAAATGCCAATAATCTATCCAATAATCCATGTTGCCACCTCTATTGCCTCGGATGTCCAAAATGAAATTCTCACACTTTGACTCTTTAAATAAACTTATCGAGTTTCTTATCCATTGCTCGTCTGGGTCACCATTACAAGATGGCAAACGTACCAAGAAAGTGTTATCAGTGACCTTGCAGGCTAAGGGCATGGGATAATAATCATCCATTAATTCTTCATAATAAATCCTTTGTCGTTTTCTATAAACATCGGTATAGTTACGCATAATCCCACATGAATCAATGTACCATTCTCTCATGGTGCAAAGAAAGTCATCGAACCATGCTAAATATTCTGAGACTGCTTGCCATCCTTGACGTTCACCTTTAGCTACTTGGTCACGTAGATGCATCTTCGTTAATTTATAGTTAATAAGGGTGTTGTCAACTACTTTATTAGGAAAACATGAGTAGTTTTCCTCGATATAATTCACTGCAAAGTCAAAGTCTTCAAGATGTTGGTCAATGGTTAACTCAGGCTGCGACCATGCAAACAATCCTATTAATAGAAACATGTAAGAACAAAGAAATTCTTTCATAATACTTCTTTATTAGTCTTTATTGAGTTTATAATCATATTCGAATCTTGTATGTGTAACAGCATACTCCGTTTTTTCTGTTTAGTATGGTTTATCCTTTAAATCGAACCTGTAGGTTGAGCTTTAATTGATACTCGCCATCATTCAAATAAATGGTGCCGAAGTCATGCCTTGATGTGCTCGGGGTTTCTAAACGGGTGTTTAAATACAAGTAATCTTCAAGGTCGTTTCGATCGAAGAAATGGTAACAGATTATATCACCATCCTCCTTAACGACAATAAACCCACCATTTGCATTAAACTTCCCATCCCATTGTTTTTTAGCAGTCATGCCGAGAGCGAATGCTAGCAGAAATTGCTTTACCTTGTACTCGTATATTGATTGAGCGGATTCTGAGGACAGCTTAAGCGGATCGTCTAGACTAACAACTTTGACGGCATCTTCTATTGTGCGAATATCGCCACGGTAGTATCGTAGCAAGCATTCTGCAATTACTCTCTCCATGCCCATGTCGAGCATCGTAAGATTATGGTGCATGCCTTCTCCAGCAACTGCTCTAAATTCAACGACTGCGCCAAGTTTATCTAACAGAGCGAACTTATCTGAGAAATACTTTAGTTTATTGAATTTCTCAATAGCATCCTCGCTAATGCCTTTGATTGTGAAAATGAAATTCGTATTGTCTTTGCTAGAATTGATCAATGTTGAATCACTACCAAGTTTTGACTTAATACTATAACCCAGTTCAGGCTTTGTGCCATTCATTAGGTTATGGATGACAATTCTAATATCGGCTTTGTCGGTTGATTTAGCAGAGATTTTTCCGCAATCTATCTCACGCATAAAGCTCTCAATTTCATCATTGTTGCCAGTGGACTCTAATGATTGAATGAAACTGAGTAGTTTTGCGGCTTCTTGACGGAATCTTTCTTGTGGCACTTCAAGCTGGATAGTGCTACCTGCCACTAAGATATTATTCTTTGCAGCATTTACTTTATAAGTGTTCCTGTCAGGACTGTCATCACGAAATATCTCAAGGATTGGAAACCATTTCTCATCGTAACGATTAAGTTGTCCGTCACCGCTGTAAAGTTTCCCATCAGCAAGGAGTTTAAAGAAAGTATATAATTCACTCCATTCGCCTTTATTACCACTTAATGCCATAACTATTTCTTCTTGTTTAGAGTTTTCAATATTTGTTCAGCAGTTGCCTGGATTGCAGGGACAGCAACGGAATTGCCAAATTGCTTATATGCAGAAGCATCAGCAACAGGAATGACGAACACGGGGTTGCCGTCGCCGTGATCATAAACAGGGTAGCCTTGCAGTGCGCCCCATTCTCGTGGTGTCATGCGGCGCCATCCGTCTTTGTTATACTCGCCTTTAATCCTAGTAGTCGGAGTCATGTCAGTTTGACGATGATCAATGACTATATTTCTCTCACGTCCCATGCCCCCGACAACTATTGCATTAGCGATACCATCATCTGGTATAATGGCATACCCAAATCCATGCCCTTTTGACTCATGACGCTTTTTGTGCTCAATCAAAGTAGCTTGGTATGTGGTAGAGAGATAGTACTTAGATGCCACAGGCTTAGACTCTCTGACATCAATCCAATGCGACGTGACTTCTTTTTGTTCGGGGTAGCAGAAATCCTCCGCGTTTATACCCAAGTCTTTTCTGAAACCTACGATATAGACACGTTCACGATGTTGAGGAACGCCAAAATACATTGCGTTCACAATTTGAGGTGTGGGCACGATATATCCAACCTCATCAAGCGTGTTCAAGATCGTTTTTAGTGTTTTTCCTTTATCATGGATAGCAAGACCTTTTACATTCTCTAAGAACAAAGCCTTAGGCTGTTTACGCCTCAGAATCTCCGCGACATCGAAGAACAAAGTGCCTCTAGTTTCAGCAAACCCTAGGCGCCTTCCTGCTAATGAAAATGCCTGGCAAGGAAAACCGGCGCATAGGATGTCGAAATTATCTGGAATGTATTGTTTTGTACTTTCCAGTGTGATGTCGCCAAATGGATATTCACCGTAGTTAGCATAATATGTACGTTGGGCTTGTGTGTCCCATTCTGATGAGAATACACATTTTCCTCCCAAGTTCTGTAAGGCCATTCTAAAACCGCCAATACCAGCGAATAGATCAATAAACGTGAATTTGGGATTATCGATTGCTTTGAAAGGAGGGTCGTATATGTCCTTGAATAGGTAATTATCAAGGGCGGATGGTGAAGCAACTATCGCTTCATCCAGTTCGATCTCTTTAGAGTTGTTCCTTACCCAGTCAATCCATAGGGGAATGAACTGTTGAGCCTTCTGGCGGTACGTTTCATTGAATTCGGAATTGCTATTCTGCAGGTAGTGTGATACTATTGCTGCCTGAGTCTCAAAGGGTATAATCATACCCTCAGAGTTTAGGCTGGATTCGTCAAAAAGTTGAACCTTACCTGCTTTTTTGAGCCCAAAATCAAAGAGATTAAATGCTTTCGCTTTTTTCATGATTCGACTAGATTGAGAAGAGGGTGAAACTCAGACATAACCTCGTAAATATCCTTGTTCTCGCACTCGCAAACTTGGAAGCATTCATCCATAAGACGATTGAAAATTGGAATTTCTTCTTTTGTAAAGGTTTGCTTGCCTGTTTCATCATTCACATAGTCAGCAAAATCATCGTCTGGATGAAATGCGACTCTCAGGTTATTGTACAGATACTTGGCGAAGTCCTGTACATCGTTAATGGTCTCAATGCGGTAATTCTTGTCGTACATACTTTGTATATCTTAAAAAACAAACTCCAATGCAGTCCCTGCAGGCCGACCAAAGCCTATATAACCGCAAAGGAGTTTGCTACATATCGTTGTCTATTGGTCGTTTTTCAGGTTGGCAAGAATATAGAATATTCTTGACCGTGACTGCAAAGATAAACAATTTCCGTCAACGACGGCGCTTTCCGCCAGATTTTTTTGCGCTTTTGCTTCTAATTGCGTAGTTACGGCGGATGGCCTTGACTTGGCGTTGATGCATCAACGTATCGATGTCCGGGTGGATTCTCTGCGGTCTGTAATGAAACTGTGTCTGCATGTTAACAGTTTGTTGCTGCACAGGAGCCACATAGGGGAAATCGGGCCCTTGAATCATCGTGAACTGCCTGCCAGGCCAGTATTGCTTTGCAATTCCAAGTGCATTGCGTTTATCTTGCTCCGTGAGCGCAGATCCGATAATTGGCTCATCTTCAAACGGATTGTCAATTGCAACGGTCAAGCCAACAATCTGCTTATTTTGATTGACCACTGAAACAATTCTGCGGAACACCTGCATGTTTTGACAGCGAGGACAGTTTATGTTGAAGCAAAGGTCAACCCTGTCGGGGAATTGCAGCTTTTGCATCAAGTTATTGCAATCTTCAGCTGAGTGAACGAGAATGCGGATGAGAACAATATTGTTGTTGTCATAGAAGGTCAAGGTTTTATCCGTCACATCGTGAGTGAATACGATTTCAATAGCAACAATAGGGTTGTCGTTCTCATCAAGCAGAGCGATGTCAGGCCGCGATGTTTTAAGGT
>JAEEGL012710790.1_pt1 | contig 23561 bp, 19 predicted proteins | sample 9134231 | NCBI WGS metagenome assembly JAEEGL01 (sample SAMN16246548, study PRJNA631951) | gut metagenome | biome: gut microbiome; feature: rumen; material: fiber-attached | host: Bos | place: Iran: Karaj | collected 2018-10
GAGGCGGCGTCCAGTGACGGCTCACCGATTCCTCCGACCATTGCGGCGCATCCTCGCCCAAACGCACGGCTTCAAACGCGCTCTGCATTTCGGCTGCATTTTGATAACGCGCGTTGGGATCCTTCTCGATCGCTTTAAAAATGGCCGCCTGAAGCGACTCGGTCACCCCCGGCACGCGCCCGACCAATGGCTCGGGCATCTCCTGTATATGCTTGAAAACAATCGCAAAAGGCGACTCGCCCTGAAACGGAGGCTCCCCTGTCAGCATCTCGTAGGCGACGATGCCCAGCGAATATAAATCCGTGATCGGCCCCGGCGGCGAAAGGCCCTGCGCCTGCTCGGGCGCCAGATATTCGGGGGTGCCGAACACCAGCCCAGCCCGGGTTAAGCGCTCCTCGGTGGACTGCTCCTTGACGATCCCGAAATCCATGATGGTGACCTGGCCTTCGGGACTGATCATGATGTTGTTGGGCTTAATATCGCGGTGGATCAGGCCGCGCTTGTGAGCGTGCCCCAGGCCCTTGCAAATCTCGATGACGATGCGCCGCACTTCTTCGGGCGGAAACCCCGGCGGCAACCCCTGCTCCACGCGTTTTTCGAGCAGAGCCCCCACCGTGTCGCCTTCGAGATATTTCATCACCAGGTAATAGCAATTGAACTCGCGCCCAAAGGCATAGACCGGCGCCAGATTGGGGTGATCGAGCATCGCCATCGCGTGCGCTTCCTTTTGAAAGCGCGCCACCATATCTGCCCCGGTGTTGAACATTTCGGGCAAAACTTTGATGGCCACATGGCGGTTTAAGCTGCGATCGATGCCGAGGTAAACAAAGCCCATCCCGCCCCGGCCAATCTCACCTAATACTTCGAATTTATTATCAAAAACGGTTCCTATGGCGATCGGCTGCAACTCGTCGCGCGCATAGATATCGGCGTTTAAATTGGCGTTGCAATGCGCACAGGTTGGCGCCTCGTCTTCGTTTTGCTGACCGCAATATGGACAACGCAACATCCACAAACTCCGCAACAAAGGCCGTGAGCATAAAAAAGGCGCCCAGCAGACGCAAGATTGCACAGCACATAAAATGATGCGCCGTACTCTTGACAAGCGGCTCAAACTGCTCGATTTGTCGCTTCGTGAAACTACTGATTTGCATCATCAAAGACTATCGCAAGCTGGACGAGCTTTTACTCGGACTGGTGGAGATTGGTGTCACGGGTGGGACCATCGTCGAAGGGCGTGGCATGGGGCAGGTGATCGGCACGGAACTCCCGATTTTTGCTTCACTGCGAGGGCTTTTCCCCGGCTCCGCTCAGGATTCTCACCTCCTGCTCTGCGCCATCAACGATGACCTGGTCGCCCCAAGCCTGCAAATGATCGAGCGCATTTTAGGTTCGCTCAGCCAACCTGGTACAGGGATCGCATTCACCCTCCCCATCGACCAAATTCTTGGTTTAAAGCCCGAAATCGCGAGCTAAATCGCATGCCCAAACAAAAACTCCTGGCCAAACGCGTCAAGGAATTCCTTGAACGCCTGCAAAAATGGGCCGAGAACGAAACACGTCCATTCTGGCGTCAACTCGCATCGCTCGTTCAGGTCATCCACGACACGGTTCAGCTGGTCCTCAGCAGCAACACCATGCGCAGTGCGGCTTCGTTGTCGTTTACGACGATCCTGTCGCTCATTCCGCTGCTGACCGTCTCCTTTGCGGCTTTGCGCGCTTTTGTGCCGAGCGACGATCTGGTGGAGCAGGTCCACAAATGGGTCCTCGAAACCGTACTGGCGAGCAGCGCAACGCAAATCGGCGAAGTCATTGATCTTTTCTTAAAAAATGCCCAGGGCAGCGCCATCGGGGCGATCGGTTTTGCCTTCCTGCTCGTCAGCTCGATTTCGCTCTTTCTTTCCATCGAAAAAGAGATCAACCAAATCTGGCGCGTTCCCGCGAGCCGCCCGCTCTACCAGCGCCTGACCACTTTTTACGCCGTCATCACGCTCGCGCCCGCCTTGATCGCCCTCGGTTTTTTGAGCGCGCGCTGGCTGACCGCCCATTTGGCCTCGACCTTTATTCCCGCCCATTACGGCGCGGCGATCATGCCCTGGATTACAGAAATCGCTGCATTTTCGCTGCTTTATAAGATCATGCCTCACACCAGGGTGCGGTGGAAAGCGGCCATTATCGGTGGTTTTGCCGCAACCGTCGCCTTTCAGACCTGCCAGTGGGGCTTTAACCTCTACATCAAAAGCTTCTTTTCGGGCTCTGCCAAGGCGATCATTTACGGCTCCTTTTCGGTCATCCCCATCTTTTGCCTCTGGGTCCAGCTGGTCTGGATCTTGATCCTTTGCGGCGTCAGCATCACTTCGACGCTTCACCGCCGCTCGATCGCCGCTTACGATTTTGGCCAGGATCTGGAGCAATCGCACGAGCTGACCACCTTGAACGGCGATTTAACCTGCCAGGTCTTCTTTGAAATTGCCCGGCAATTTCGCCAGGTTGGCGGTCCCACCAATCCCAATCAGGTCGCGCAGCAGCTCAAATTAAACCCCGAGCAAATCGCGCCCACGCTGCAGCTGCTCTATCAGTCAGGACTGATCCTGATCACGCAGGACGAGAATTCCGAGCTCGCCTTTGCACCGTCGAAGGCACTTTCGCGAACGCAACTGAGCGAAATCTATAATCTTTTTGACCAACACGCGCCGCATACCGTCCTTCGGAACCAGGAACCCGCAGGGCAGATGCTCACGCAATTGATGCAACAGGGGCATCAGGCACAGGATCAGATTTTAGAGGTCGATTTTGAGCAGCTGTTCCAGCAAGCGCCCGAACAATTCCCAGCTGAAACCGCACCTCAGAGCGAAGAAATTCACAACGTTTCTGAAGAGTTAGACGCCAACTCCTCAGAGCCTGCATCACAGCCCCCAGCAGAGCCCTCCTCCGACCTGCCGCCCGCTTGATCGTTCCGTAAACTGTACCCTCATTTTTTGATTGTGGTTTGAGCCCACGGCTCGTAAAAGGCCCCTCATGAAACTCAAAGATTACGTTACTCTTGGTAATTTATTGGCCGGTCTCGCCGCTGTCATCGCCTTAATGGAAGGCAGCTTCGACTGGGCCTGCAATTTTATTTACATCGCCTACGCCTTCGACGTGCTCGACGGTCCCGTCGCCCGATTGACCAAACAGCACGACACCTTTGGCGCCCATCTCGATACCGCCTGCGACTACGTCACAAACTCGATCGCGGCGCCCTTTTTGCTTTACCACGCCTTCCATTTTCAGGCGCATTGGCCCATCTGGATTTCGGCCATCATCGCGCTCTTCCCTGCGGCATTGGGTACCATTCGCCAGGCGCGCGGTTACGACGAAGATCTCTCCTACCCCTGCTACTGGCTCGGTTTGCCGCGCCCCGCTTTGGCGCTCTTCTTCGTGGCGATCTTAAACTCCAGCATCTGGACCGATACCGCGGGGCTCAGCGCGAGCATCACCCACGTGATCACCGCCGTATTGGTGGTGGGCTTAAGCTTGCTCCATGTGTCGCGCATGCCCTTTAACAGCAACAAATATCGTCGCTGGATGGGGATGATGTGGTTCGGTCGCGGATTCTTTTTGCTGGGCGCTCCGCTCGCATTGGTGGTGGGCCTCACCCTTTATTACATTCCCGCCACTCACAGCATTTTCAGCTACCCCACGGAGCTTTTCTTCGATCACCTGGTGGTCGCGCTCTTCATCTACATTTTCCTGGCCTGGACCCAAATCCCCAAAGAGGATTTCCGCCGCATCAAGCATTACTTAAAGACCAAAGAGGTGATTTACCCCCTCGTCCACGTCACCAACGACTGGAAATGCACGCGGTTTGTGCCCTTCTTCTACGACGACGTCAAAACCGCCGTGCCCACCGAAGCGCCCGCTGCAACTCAGGAAGCATCAAGCGAAAACGGTTCAGATCACCAGGGCTGACCCGGCACCGGCAGCCTCCCCGGCAAATCGCATTTCTGACCCGCCATCCAAACCTCCAGCACGCGACTCGCAACCTCGAGCGGCGGCCCATCGAGCAACAAAAAATCGCCCAGCAGTCCCTCTCCCAAAGTCCCCAATCGATCCGAAATCCCCAATATTTTTGCGGCGTTCGATGTAATCAGGGTGAGCGCATTTTCGGAAGAAAGCCCCGCTCGCACGCAAAGCCCCGCAAGCAAAGGCAAATAGCCCACCGGCACGATGGGGTGATCGGTCATCAGCGCCACGGGCACGCCCGCCTCGAACAAACGCAGCACCGTAGATTCATCGGCCAGGGTTTCATCCGAAACGCCCGGCGTCTTCCATGTGGGTCCAAACACCACAGATGCCCGCGCAGCAACGATTTTTTCGATCAGCGCATCGGAAGCCAGCGCATGTTCGAGCACCAGACTGAGCCCAAATTCGCGCGCGAGCCGAAGGGCCGTCGCTATGTCGTCGCTCCGCATGCAATGGGCGCGAACCACCGCACGGCGCTGCAAAGCCGCCACCAAAATTTCTTTTGCAGGATCTATTCTGCAGGCGTCAACTGCCCGATTTTGTTCATAAATCAGCGCATCTTCAAAGGCATGCCGCAGCAGATCGGCGATCGCCATGCGCGTCAGCGGGGCGTGCCCCTTTAAACCGTGGCTGTGCTTTACGCCGTATCCCAGCGCGATCTTTAAACAAGGCGGCGCGCCGCGATCCATCGATTCCACATCGCTCCCACGCGTAGAGAGCACAACGCCCTGCCCGCCGATCGCATTGCCCGAGCCCGGCAAAACGCAGACCGTGGTCACCCCCGCCAAAAGCGCCCGCGCAAACGCCCGATCTCCCGGCCAGACGCCATCGATCGCCTTCAAACCGGGCGTCAGCGGCGAGGTCATCTCATTTAAATCCTTGGATTCATTAGCGAATCCTTCGGGCATCAGACCCACATGCGTATGGGCATCCACAAAGCCCGGACAAAGGTGAAGGCCGCTCACATCCCGCAGGATCGCATCTTCTGGGCGATCGCTTCGAACCGGACCCGCGTACAAAATGCGCTCGCCCTGAATCCAAAGCTCGCCAGGATCAAAAAAACGGCCGTCGCCGCAATGCAAGCGGGCGCCACAAAAAACAATCGTCATCCCCAAACGCCTCCAACGCTCATCGCGCTTTACTGCGCAGGCAAAGTTGCGTACATCAAAAGGATCGCAAATCGGAGAGAAAAGATGAACTCATCGGCTTTTAAAATTGCAGGTTTAAGCCTTTTTCTGAGCGCCTGCGGCTCTACCCAAACCACAACGAACACATCGCAACTCACCTTAACAGAAGAGGAATCGGCCGCTTTAGCCCAGGATTTGCAACAGCTGCGCTTCGACCATTTTGCGCATCCGGCCGTGAAAAGCGACTTCATTCCACCCATCTCGCTGCCGCCCGATCGCCCGCATCAGCTGCTCGTCCTTTTGGTGGAGTTTGCCGACAAGCATTTTGACCGCTTTGCGGGGAGTCCCGATCAGGGCGCCAGACTGGCCGCTTATTATCAGGATCTGCTTTTTGATCCTCAAAACGCCCGTCCTGGAACCCTGAGCCATTATTATGCCACCCAGAGTCAGGGCCGATATGCCTTGCAGGGCAAGGTGTTAGAGCCCATTCAGCTCTCAAGGCCGCGCGCGTTTTACGGTGCAGAGCACCGGCCTCAGGGCGGCGACTGGCGAAACGATCGCGATCCCGAAACGATGGTCGAGGAAGCGCTCACCCTCGCAATGCAGCGCGAGAAAAACGCCTTTGATCTCAAAGAGTTCGACCGCTTTGATCCCCATGATTTTGACCAGGACGGCGAGCATAACGAACCCGACGGCTACATCGACCATCTGGTGCTCATCTTTGCGGGTGCAGGCCAGTCCTCCTGCCAGGCACTTTATCAATTAGATCAGAAATTTACGCCCGAAAACGGCCCCGAAATCTTAGGCACTTTAAACGAGCGCGAACGCGAATGCAGCGAGCGCTTATGGCCCCACCGATTTGTGCTCCAGCGCCGCACGGGAGAAGGACCCAGCTTAAGCGGAAAGCTCAATCCATTGGGCGGCGTGCCGCTTCAGCAGGGCGCGATCTGGGCCCGCGACTACAACATGCAGGCGGAATACACGAGCCCCTCCACCTTTACCCACGAATTTGGCCATTCCATCGGCCTGCCCGACATTTACGCGCGCGTCTCGAACAACTCCACCGGCATCTGGGATTTGATGAGCGCCACCACCGATCCCCTGCCGCAAAATCTTTCGGCCTGGTCGCGCATGATGCTGGGCTGGCTCAAACCGGCGGTCCTGCTGCCGCCTGAACTTGGGGGAGAGCGCGAGCAAAGCTTTTATTTAGCCTCGCTCGACGACTTGCAACCCACTGAAGATAAAGAGATTTCTTCTCACGCATGGCAGGCCGCCGTCATCCATCTGCCGCCGAAAAAGCGCGTGATCACGCTCTCGGATCCGCCCGAAGGGGAATGGGGACTCTACAGCGGGCAAGGCAACGATCTGAACCGCACGGCCCAGCTGAATCTCGATTTAAAGAATGCTAACGCACCGATTTCACTCGATTTTATGGCATGGTGGGACATCGAGGCGGGATGGGACTTTACTTACTTTGAAACCTCCGTCGACGGCGGCCGGACCTGGAAGCGGCATCGCCCTGCGGATTTGCGGCAAATGCCCGCGCAGCACGGTCACGACGGTCACGACAGTCTGCCCGGATTTACGGGGATTTCGGGCGATTTGGACGGCGACGGCCATAACGAATCGCTTCCGGGCTGCGCTCAAAAACCATCCCAGGATCAGGACAGCGATTGCGAACAACCCGTTTGGCAGAAAATCTCATTTGATTTAAGCGAGTTAGCGCATCAAAAGGCGCTCGTTCGATTCAAGGCGTTTACCGACGGTGCGGCGGTCAATCGCGGCTTTTTCTTTGACGACGTCCGGCTGTTTGTGGAGCAAAAAGAAGCGCGGCATTGGGGCTTTGAGGAAGGAGAATCCCTTGCGGACTGGCAACTTGACGGCTTTTTGAAGAGCAGCGGCGAGCATCAGATGTGGGTGCCTCACGCCTATATTCTGGAATACCGCGACATCGAAAACCCGGATTCCTACGACGCTCATCTGACCGATCGCAACGCCTTCCGGTTTTACGCCGATCCCAAGAGCGGTCAGCTGCGCGCTTTGCGCATTCAGCCGCGATCGGGCGTGATGGTCTGGTATTACAACGGCACCTACCCCTGGAGCGAAAACGAGCCTCTTAACAATGGATTTGGCAACGGTTTTTTGCTCGCCCTCGATGCGGAGACCAACGATTTTGTCCTGCCCGATTTCGCCCAATGGTATGAGGGCGATCCCGCAAAATTTGACACGCATTACAAATTTGATGGCGGCCAGGAGGAGCTTAAGGCGGCCTTCGAAAAGACCCTCTGTTTTGTGCGTCCCAAAGCTTACCGTCCAGCCGATATCGATTGCCCAAACGATGCGACGCCCCTGGATGAGCTGAGCTACGGCGATTCAAAATTAATGTTTAATTACGCATTGTTAGACGTACTTCCGGGTGATGAGCGGGCAAAATTCTGGCCGGTCTCGGAGCTGCTCGAACGGCAGGTCACTCAAAAGGGAACGCAATATCGCCTGCGCAATCGAGCCTGGCGCACCGCCCATTGTTTTGATGCACCGTTTGCATTGAAGGAACACGCGCAAGGTCTTGAATTCTTTGAGATAAAAGGTAACGAGCTGATTCCTGTGGCCCAGGCGCCTCACCGCGCGGTCGCACAGTTCGACGACCAGAATGCGCATATCAACCCCGAGCTCAAATTCAACGCCGTCCAGCTGCCCCAATCGGGCGTCTCTTTTGAACTCGTACCGCCCGGCCCCGATGCCCCGAAAAACGCGCGCGTTCAGGTGCGCATGCGCTGGCGGCGCTAGGTTGTGATTGACAGTCTCCCAATCGCGTCGCCATTATGAAGAAAAGCGCTTTTGCGGAGACAAAATGATCACACTGAGCCGAATCGGTCAATCCATCCATTCTTCCCCCACCTTAAAAATCAACGAAAAAGCCGCTCAACTGCGCGCTCAGGGCGAGTCGGTCATCCATCTGGGCGGCGGCGAACCCAAATCCTGCGCCCCCTTCGGTGCCATCGTTGCAGCTTCTAACCTATTGAATTCAGGAGAAATTCGTTACACTCCATCGGCGGGGACACCCGCTTTGCGAAAAGCGATCGTCGATTACACGCAAACTTTTTATCGCCAGGAGATCACCCCCAAAAACGTCATCGCCTCGAACGGCGCCAAGCAGGCGATCATGACCGCGCTTCTGGCCATCATCGATCCCGGCGACGAGGTGATTTTTCCTGCGCCCTATTGGGTGAGCTATCCCGAGATGGTGAGCCTCTGCGGCGGCGTCTCGCGTGTGGTCAACCCAGAGTCGGGCTACATCCCCACCATCAAAGCCTTTGAAGCCGCTATCTCTCCGAAAACAAAGGCGATTATCCTCAACAGCCCAAACAATCCATCGGGCCTGACTTACCCCGAAAGCCTGGTTTCGGATCTGGTGCAGCTTTGCGAACGCCGCGATCTCTGGCTGATCATGGACGACATTTATCACCGCCTCACCTTTGACGGTTATCCGATGCTGAGCTGCTTTGATTACGCCCAGAGCTTTGACGAGCGCTCCAAGCTGGTCGTGATCAACGGCATTTCAAAACAATATGCGATGACCGGTTTCCGCATCGGCTGGGCGGTGGCGAGCCCCGTTCTGATTCAGGCGATGAACAATATCCAGAGCCATTTTTCTTCTGGGCCATCTGCACTTCTGCAACATGCGGCGGTGGCGGCGCTGACGGGTCCGCAATCTTCGGTGGAGAGCCTGCGCCTCACGCTTCAAAACCAGCGCGATGTGCTGGTCGATCTCGCGCGCAGCATTCCCGGACTCAAAGTGGAAAAGCCTCACGGCACTTTTTATTCGTTCATCGATTTTTCGGCGTACGAAAAGAGTTCGCATAAGCTCGCGGAATATTTGATCAATTCGGTTCGGGTGGCGACGGTTCCCGGGCTCGATTTTGGCATGGAAGGCCATCTGCGCATCTCTTACTGCGGCAGCATGAAAGACATCGTGGAAGGCTTCAGGCGCATCTCCTGGGCTTTAGGCGCAGACGGATCGGATGAAATTGAAATCGGCGGCAAACGAGTCCGCCGCGCGGAGTGCATCAAATGAGCAAATTTGGATTGGAATCTGCGGGGTTACGACTCTTACGCAATGTGTATTGGTCTTTAAATGCGCCCCGCCTTTACGAAGAAGCGCTCAAACGCGGCGAAGGCGTAGTGGTTCAGCATGGCGCGCTCGCCGTCCATACGGGCAAATTCACCGCCCGCGCTGCCGAAGATAAATATTTTGTCAAAGAGAGCTCGACCGCCGATCACATTTGGTGGGGACAGCAAAACAGGCCCATCAGCATCGAAAAATTCGACGGATTGCATGCAAGACTCTCAGCCTATCTGCAGGGCCGCGACGTGTTCGTTCAGGACTGCATCGCGGGTGCAGGCGACGTTCAGTTTAAGGTGCGCGTGATCACCGAATGCGCCTGGCAATCGCTCTTTGCGCGCAACATGCTCGCCCCCTGCTCAGACGAAGCCGCCGAATCCTTCATCCCCGATTTTACGGTCATCGCCGCCCCCCATTTTTTTGCCGATCCGCGCATCGACGGCACGCGATCTGAGACCGCCATCGCCATCAACTTTGCCTCAAGACTGGCGCTCATCTGCGGCACGAGCTACGCGGGCGAAATCAAGAAGACCGTCTTTACGGTGATGAACTATCTCCTGCCCTTCCAGGAGATTTTGCCCATGCACTGCTCGGCGAACCGGGGGCCGGAAGGCGACGTGGCCATCTTTTTTGGGCTCTCGGGCACCGGCAAAACGACGCTCTCGGCCGATCCCAAACGCGACATCATCGGCGACGACGAGCACGGCTGGAGCAGCGACAGCACCTTTAATTTTGAAAACGGCTGCTACGCCAAGGTGATCCGGCTTTCACCCCAGAACGAGCCCGACATCTACCGCGCAACCGAGCGCTTCGGCACCATCCTGGAAAACGTGGTCTACGATCCCGAAACGCGCGCCGTAAATTTTGACGATGCAAGCTTAACAGAAAACACGCGGGCGTCCTATCCCATTGAATTCATTGATCATTCAATTAAGGAACGCTTTGCCCGGTCGACGCCTAAAAACGTGATTCTGCTCACCTGCGACGCTCAGGGCGTGCTGCCGCCCATCGCGCGATTAAACCCGGAGCAAAGCCTGTACCACTTCATTTCGGGATACACTTCGAAGATTGCAGGCACCGAGCTGGGGCTGGGCAAAGAGCCGCAGATGACGTTTTCGGCCTGTTTTGGCGCGCCGTTTATGGTTCACCCGCCTTACCGCTACGCTCAGATGCTCAAAGAGCGCCTGGAACGCGACCGCGCGCAATGCTGGCTCATCAACACGGGCTGGGTGGGCGGACCTTACGGCGTGGGACACCGCATCTCCATCGGTTACACCCGCGCCCTGCTCGACGCAGCGCTCACTGGCCAGCTGGCCGACGTGGCCTATAACAAGGATCCCGTCTTCGGATTTGAAATCCCCCAAAGCTGCCCCAACGTGCCGAGCGAAATTTTAAACCCCGCCCAAAGCTGGCCCGACAGCGCCGCATACCGCAAAGCAGCCGACGCCCTGGCTTCAAAATACATCGAGAATTTCAAGCGTTACGCGGCTCAATGTCCCATCGACCTCACCGCCATCGCCCCTAAGCGCCTCGCTCAGTGAGCCCTGCCCCAAACGCGCTTTAACCCCTCCGCCACCGCCTGCAATCCCGCCGCATCGAGCGCCTGACTGCCGTCGCTCAATGCTTTTTCAGGCTCCGGGTGGATCTCGACCATCACGCCGTCCGCCCCCGCCACGCAAGCCGCCTCAGCCATGCAGGGGATCAAATCCCTTCGCCCCACCGCATGCGAAGGATCGACGATGACGGGTTGACCGAGCTCCCGCTTGAGCAGCGCGACCGTTGCTAAATCCAGAAGATTCCTTGTATTTTGGCCCAGTCCGGCGATCCCGCGCTCGCAAAAGATGACCGCTTCAGCGCCCGCCAGAAGCGCATGCTCACCCGCTAAAAGCCAGTCTTCCAACGACGCCGACATGCCGCGCTTTAACAACAGAGGGCGATGGGTCTCCCCTGCGGCTTTTAAAAGCGCGTAATTTTGCATATTTCTTGCGCCAATTTGGATCGCGTCCGCCTTTTCGGCCACAAGCGCTGCATCTTCCGCAGCCACCAACTCGGTCACCGCCTTCAGGTGATGCGCATCCGCCGCAGATCTCAGCCAATCGAGAGCAGTTGCGCCGTAACCCTTGAATGCGTAAGGAGAAGTGCGCGGTTTAAAAGCTCCGCCCCGAAGCCAGCTTGCGCCCGCCCGCGCCGCCATCTGCGCTGAACGCCCGATTTGCTCAGGCGACTCAACGCAGCAAGGTCCCGCAATTAAAAGGAAATTTTGCTTAGGAGACCAATCTTCAAACGCGCGATCGGCCTGAGCATCGACCAGAGGATGCGCGCTCGGCGCCCAGAAAACATCGGCGATTCCTGCGATGGACTGCAGCTTTTGGGGATCTATCGGCATCGAATGGGGCTCGATGGCAAACCCCAAATGGCCCGCTGCCCCCATCTGAGGATGCGGCCACAAACCGAAGCCTTTCAGCTGAGCCTCAATTTGTGCCGCATCTGCCCCCATCTGAATAGCGACAAAGGTCAGTTTTTTGGCGTCCTTCAATTTTGCTCCCACCCGGGTTTTCACCACACGCCAAACGGACCTTTTATCACAAAAGCGCTCAGCGGCCCAGAGTCATCTTCTGGGCTTCCACGCCATCGATTTGATTTAGTTCCTTAATAAAATCGACGAGTTTGGCTTCATCGCCGATCATTTCGAGGATCATCAGTCCCGAGACGGCGCAGGCATCACCCACGCCGTCGTTCAGACCGAGGCGGGTTTTGATGAACATGGCCCAATGGCTCAACAGCGCCTGCACCTTGCTCGCAGCCTCCTGACGGCGCTCCACCAATATAGCCACAATGTGATGCATCACTGATGCCTTTCCCCTTTGTTTTCAACGAGTTTGGCTCGTTTACGTGCGCGGCGCGACAAGACGAACGGAACCGCTAACCCCAAAAGGCCCCAAAAATGCGGCGCATGGGACTGGCCTAAACGGCAGTTGCAGCTGTCATCGTGATCGCAAATCCAAGGCGCATCGGTACAAACATCGTCTCCGGCATCGTCGTCATCGGCAATGACCGCGCTGTCTTCAGGCTCTTCTGCGCCGGAATCTTTCCCAGAATCATTGTCTAACTCAGAGTCCTCAAGATCCGCGTCCTCTTCTGCATCGACCTCTGCATCCGGCTCGGCGTCAGGCCCTGCATCCTCTCCCCCCTGGCCATCATCTTCACAAGCTTCACTATCAAAAAAGACCGTCTCGCAAACAGAGTCATCGATCCATGTGCTTCGATTTAAGTTCTGCAAAATCAATAACATTCTGGCCATACGGCAGTTGATGGAGTCATCCGAGGGCTGCAGGACTCTCAAATTGCCGATGCTGTCAGTAGGTTTAATCCATTCCTTGTTTTCGCTTTCAATCGCAGTGATGGGATCAACCCCTTTGCCCGGATCGTGAAAGTCCATCTGCGTGCAGTTCCAAAGGCAGTCCGTCAAATCGATGCCTTCCATCGCTTTTCTGCATAAGCTGCTTCCCTTTAAAGTCGCCATATCCTCGCAATATTGTTCGCAAATCTGTTGATTGCGGCTGCCCATAATCTGTCCGCGCGTAAACGTGTGAATGTAACCGCCACGACCACCCCATTGATCGCGAACATCCACGCGCGCAAACAGCAGCTTATCGAGAAAACCCTCGCTGTGATCTTCGTTCAGCACACCGATCGGATCGTCATCCTCCGAACTCGCATTGTCATCCTCCGAACTCGCATTGTCATCCTCCGAACTCCACGCCCAGGGCCCGCTGATCGGTTCCAATTGCCAATCCGTGTCAAAATAACCGTCATTCCCGTAATCGAAGCGATACCAAAGGACATCGCCGTCATCATCGCGCGAAGCCTGGGCATCAAAATAAATCGAACGATCAGCACGGCCGTAAGCCGACAATTTGCCCCGAGGGCTCTTATTGGATGCAGGCCCTACGTTGTTGCCATAAATCGACTTGCGCACATTCAGCTTGCCCACGCCCCATGCGGTTTCATATGGGATGGTGGAGTTCCAGTTGGCAGTCACAGCATTTTCTGTATAACGCGCGGTCAATCGCTCATTGGACCAGGTCGGATATTTCTCGAGGAGCAGAGCAAAAGCGCCCGCCACCACTGCAGCCGAAGCGCTGGTCCCATAAAAGGCGTCAAACCAGCTGTTTCCGTACCCCTTTTGCAAATCCTCGGCGTTGGAAGCCAATGCCACAACAGGATCGTCCGGCGCTCCGAGATTCATTTTCGCCAGACCATCGACGCGAGGTCCACGGCTGGAATAACTGCGCAAATCGCCCAGTTTGCGACCAGACTCCACAAATTGACCAGCGTAAGCCCCTACAACAAAAGCAGAATTGGCGGTTGCAGGCAGCAGAAGAGATCCCCCGTTTACATCGATATGGGTTTGCCCGCTCGAAATATTCCAGGCGATTCCTTCATCTTTGCCGCTGAGCAAATCATTGACGCGAGCGGATAAATATTTGTTTGAACTCCCGCTTAAGGCAGATGAATTCAAATGAGAAATACTGAGTTTCCAATCCCCTTTCACCAATCCCGCCCGGTTTTGCTGTTCACCCACGGTCAAATAAAGGGTGGTATGAATGAAGGGATCCTGGTCGTTCAAATCAACGGTCACATAGGCATACATGCCCTGACCCAGCGGCAGATACCCGCTGCCCTGCTCCAAATACCAAGTATTGACAGCACAGTTGCTTGCGCCCACTTCACAAGGCACCGTCAGCGCCAGAGAACCGCTCCCCAAAGCCCTGGGCCAGGTAAAATCGAAAATTGCTGTTTGATAACTCTCCGATGCGCTCGGAACGACAAACGGCAACTCGTAGCTGCTCTTTGGCTGCGTTAAATCGATCAGCAATTGCTTTTTGGCCTGACCCCAGTTTCCAGCCGGAGTGATTTGAAGCATATGCTCATCGCGATACAAGGTATCGATGGCCTGCTCGATGGCCGAATGACCGTCGGACGCGAAGCGGGATTCGATGGCCCATTCATGCAACAGAACGCGCGGCTGGTATTTTTGAAGCTGATTCAACCAAACCGGCAATTCGCTCTGGGCATATTCCTGACCGCCTTCATTCACAAACATCACGAGATCGGCGCCCGGAGCCAAACCTACGCGCTTATGGGATTCCTGCTGCCCGCCGACGATGATGCTCGCGACCGCTGTACCGTGAACCGCCTGCGACGCACGCAAATCCCGAGCGGCATAGATCAGGCTTGTTTTCCCTGTAATTCCGCGTTCATAGGTCTTGTCTTTGTACACGACCGCGCGGATTTTTGAGCTGCCCAGACGCACCAGCAATTCATTGACATTGAGCATCCCGTTCGCGTTGGCATCCTGCACCACGAAAATGGGTTCTCCATACGCCAGCGATGTTTCGGTAAACCCTTCATCCACGCCCGCATTGCGGCGGCCGTCGCCATTTAAATCGAGGTAAAGCCAGTCCACTTCGGGCAAAAACAGCTCGCTCACTTCGGCGGACAGGTCGTTCTTAAACGGCCCCCCATCATGCAATGTATGCGCTTTGAGCAGCTTTAATCTCTCATATTCGGAACATTGACCGTCCCCATCAAAATCGACGCAATCTTTATTAACTTCAAAGTCTTTGGAATCCGAACCGTTGTCGAACTTGCGCCAGGCATAAAAACCGCCATCAGCATGGAAAAAATGAGGGTGCAGCACATCGACTCCGCTGTCGATCACCGCCACAGTAGTGCCCCTGCCATCTAAACCATCCACAGGCCTCGAATAGATCTCATCAGCCTGCGCCTCCGCCACCACCTGGGCCAGGTTTCGCGATGCTTTGGGATGCCAGCTGGCCTCAATACGCTCAATCAGCTGCGATTTTGATAACTTAGGCAATGAAGAGAAAGGAACGAAAGCGCTATAAACTTTCCCCGTATGGTTCAGATTTCCATCGGCATCCCGATAGAAGCGAATGAGCTCTGAAAGCGCTTTTAATTCGCTTTCCATAGGGGCGTAACGAAAAACCACATACGCGCCAGCTCCCGAAAGATCCGTCCCCTGAGGCAAACCCTCTGCGCCAAAAATTGCGGACTGAGGCCCAAACTGCTCCAGAGTGGTCTGCAAAAATTCAAACGTCGGATCAATGGAAACCGTCTTGAGCGAACCGGGCTTGGGATCCGATTCTTCCTCACCCCTGCTGAAGTTCATCGGCGCTGCAGCCGCCAGCAACAAAATGAACAATTGGACGTATCGTTTCACGTTCTCTCCATGCCACCGAAGCGCTCGCCACGATCGAAGAAATGCGCCTCATTATCGCGCAGGCACAAATATTTGTTTGATTTTAAAACAGGACCGCAAGTTTTTGGATCGCCGCATGCATTTTCTTTTTGCTCTGTAAGCCAGTTTTCGTTGCAGGCCAAACGAAAACAGCATTTACTTTTAAGAAGTTGCATCGCGCCCTCGTTCTCACCTCACAACATGCTTTTGATGCGGAGTTTTCGATGAAACGCTACGTACTCGCCATCGATCAGGGCACCACCGGCACCACCGCGCTCGTTTTGGATCACGAACTTCAGGTGCTCGCCAAAGCATCCTGCGAATTTCCACAATTGTACCCAAAACCGGGTTACGTCGAACATGATCCCGCAGCCATTTTAAATTCTGTGCGCTCTGCCATCGAGTCAACTCTTGAAAAGGCGCACATTACCGGCGACGAGATTCTCACCATCGGCATCACCAATCAGCGAGAAACCACCCTTCTCTGGAATCGCCAGACCGGAGCGCCGCTCCACAACGCCATCGTCTGGCAATGCAGGCGAACGGCCGAACGCTGCGCGGCGCTGAAAGCCGTAGGTCACGAAGAAATCTTTCGCAGGCGCACCGGCTTGCTTCTCGATCCCTATTTTTCGGGCACCAAGCTCGCCTGGCTGCTGGAACATTTACCGGACGCGCGCAAGCAGGCCGAACAGGGCGATGTTTGCTTTGGCACCATCGACAGTTTTCTCGTCTGGCAGTTGAGCGGCGGCATGAGCCACGTCACCGATGTATCGAACGCAAGCCGCACCCTGATGATGAATCTACAAACCCTCGACTGGGATGACGACCTGCTTTCCATTCTGGGAATACCGCGCGCTGTTTTACCCAAAATCTGCAGCTGCAGCGAGATTTACGGTTACACGCGCGGCTTTGCTCCGCTGCCCGACGGTATCCCCATTGCGGGCATCGCAGGCGATCAGCAGGCCGCCCTTTTTGGCCAGGCCTGTTTTCAAAGCGGAGAGGCCAAATGCACTTACGGGACGGGCTGCTTTATGCTGCTCAACACGGGCGATCAGCCGGTCTTTTCAAACAACGGCCTGCTGACCACCGTAGCCTGGAAGCTCGGCAGCAGCGTGACTTATGCCCTTGAAGGCAGCGCTTTTATTGCGGGTGCGGCGGTTCAGTGGCTGCGCGATGGGCTGGGGCTCATTCAGTCTGCAGCCGAAATCGAAGCTCTGGCCGAAACCGTAGAAGACAACGGCGGTCTCGTTTTTGTGCCGGCGCTCACGGGGTTGGGTGCGCCCCACTGGCGTCCGGAAGCGCGCGGCATCATTCACGGCATCACGAGAGGCACCACCAAGGGCCATCTCGCGCGCGCCGTGCTCGAAGGTATCGCATTCCAGAATCACGACGTCCTAAACGCGATGCAGCACGATCTTCAAAAGCCGCTTTCGGGGTTGCGCGTAGATGGCGGCGCTTCAGCCAACAACCTGCTCATGCAATTCCAGGCCGATCTGCTGGGGGTTCAGCTGGTCCGCCCCGCGTTGATCGAGACCACTGCGCTCGGTGCTGCCTTCTTCGCGGGCCTTGCGGTGGGCTTCTGGCCCAATCTGGAATCGATCCGCGAAAGCTGGAAAGAAGACCGGCGCTTTACACGAAGCCGCCCCATCGAAGAGGTCGCTCAGCTGCTCAACCGCTGGAAATCCGTCGTTCAGAAAGCATAATTTTGCTTTAAAAATCGCATCGTTAGAACAGCTCCGCGAGCAGCTGATCGACGTTTGAAATCCCGCAAAGAGCAAAGTCACTCTTTAGATTCGTAAGATTCGCCGCAGGCAAGAGCGCGCGCTCCAGGCCAAATTGGCGAATCTCCATCACCCGCGCATCCGCCCCCATCACCGCCCGCACCTCGCCGCCAAGACCGATTTCACCAAACAGCGCCGTTCCCGGATCGACGGGGCGATCGAGATGGCTCGAAGCCAAAGCCGCCAGAATCGGCAGATCGATTGCGGGCTCATCGATATGTAACCCCCCGGCAATATTGACATAAACGTCCGCCTGGCCGATCGACATCCCCGCCTTTTTTTCGAGCACCGCAAGCAGCAGCGCGAGCCGACCCGAATCCACACCGAGCGCAGTCCGGCGACCCGTACCGTAAACCGAAGGCGTCACCAGCGCCTGAACCTCTACCAAGAGGGGCCTCGTGCCCTCAAACGCCGCAGCGATCACCGAACCCGAAGCCCCGGAAGCCCGCTCCGCCAAAAACAGCGCAGAGGGATTCAGAACCTCGCTTAATCCCTTGTCGCTCATCTCAAAAGTGCCGATCTCGTCAGTGGAGCCGAAGCGGTTCTTGACCGCGCGCAAAATGCGGAAGGGATGGCCGCGCTCGCCCTGAAAATAGAGCACCGTATCGACCATATGCTCGAGCACCCGAGGCCCGGCGATCGCTCCGTCCTTAGTCACGTGTCCCACCAAAAACGTTGAGATTTCGCGGGATTTCGCGATCGCCATGAGCCTTGCCGTCACCGCCCGCAACTGCGCCACGCTGCCTGGTGAAGACTGCACGCCCTCCATCCAAAGCGTCTGCACCGAATCGATCACCAGCATGCGCGGCGCCACTTCGGCCACATGTTTTTCGATCGCTTCGAGCGAAGTCTCGGCCAGAATCCATAAATCCGGCGCCACCGCCCCCAGGCGCTCCGCCCGCATGCGCGTCTGCCGGGGCGATTCCTCACCCGTCACATAGAGCACTTTTACGCCCAAACGCGCGACCATCTCGGCGGCCTGAAGCAACAGCGTCGATTTACCGATGCCCGGATCGCCGCCCACGAGCACCAGAGATCCCGGAACCAAGCCGCCTCCGAGCACGCGGTCAAGTTCTTTAAATCCCGTTAAGTTTCGCGCATTTACGCCGCAAGAAACCTCGCATAGCCGCTGCGGCAGCGAGGCTTCGAGGGCACCAAACGCGGCGCTTCCTCCCGAAGGCGCAGGCGGCGCGATCACCTCTTCCACATAGCTGTCCCAGGCCCCACAGACGCAACGACCGAGCCAGCGCGCGCTCTGCTGTCCGCAAGCCTGACAAACATAGACCGTCTTTGCTTTCGCCATTGTTCCTCTCTTTCGAGCTGCGCCCTTTGTTGAGCTCCCGCGTATAATGATTGCAAAAATGATGCCAACTTTTGATAACGATTTATCTCTTTAATTTCATACAGTTACATTTTAAAAGGCGATCCCGGATGCGTCCAGATCGATCAGACTGTCCAAAAAATGGACGCTTTTTGCCCGGGTCGCCCCATCAGGCGCGCAGATCGCTTGCCATCACGCCGCTTCGCCGTCAAACTGCACGCTTTTTATAGACGGCGCAAACAGGACGCAGGCGCTTTAAAGGTCTCTCATGAACAAAGCAACTCCTCGGATTTTAAAGGGTTTTCGCGACTACTTACCTTCTACCATGCTGCCCAAGCAGCGCATGCTCGATCGCATCGGTCAGGTGTTCGAGTCCTTCGGATTTGCCCCGCTGGCGACGCCTGCACTCGAATATGCCGATATTTTGCTCGGTAAATACGGCGATGAAGGCAACAAACTGCTCTACCGCTTCCTCGACAACGGCGAGCGCGATGTAGCCCTGCGCTACGATTTGACGGTGCCTCTGGCGCGCGTGATCGGCATGAACAAGAGCCTGCCGCTGCCCTTTAAGCGCTACCAGATCGCCCCCGTCTGGAGAGCAGAAAACCCTGCGCGCGGCCGATTTAGGGAGTTTGTGCAATGCGATGTGGACATCGTGGGCTGCCCCGATCTGATGGCCGACGCGGAATGCCTGGCGGTGGGCGCTTCGGTCCTGCGCGCGCTCGGTATTGAGCGTTTTGTGATGCGCGTCAACCACCGCAAGCTTTTGAGCGCCCTGCTGCGCCGCTGTCAGATTCCCGAAGGTGAGCCTGCGCTCGAAGTTTTGCGCGTCCTCGACAAGCTTCCAAAGATTGGAGAGTCCGCCGTACGCCAGCTGCTCGAAACCGAAAATCATTTGTCGCAGGCGGTGATAGACGACATTTTTGCATTCCTGAAGCTTGATCCCAAGGCGCTCAACGATTGGTTTGCAGACGATCCCGAGGGCCTGCAGGGCGCCAAAGAACTCAACACCGTGCTCCAATTGCTTGCGGATCAGGGGCTTGCCGACAAAGTGGAGATCGATTTTTCGATCGCACGCGGCCTCGATTATTACACAGGCATGATTTATGAGACGTTCCTGCTCGATCTCGAATCGATCGGTTCGGTGATGTCGGGTGGCCGTTACGACAAGCTGATCTCGATGTTTGGCGGCGACGAAATCCCCGCAGTGGGCATCAGTTTAGGCGTCGATCGCCTGTTCTCGGCGCTCATCGAGCTCAACCTGATCGCCGAGCAACCTTCACCCAGCCAGGTCCTCGTGACCCTTTTTGACGAGAGCTGCCGCGCCCAAAGCTACGCCATCGCGAGCCGTCTGCGCGAAGCGGGCCTGCCCACTGAGCTCTATCTGGGCCTCGACAAACTGAAGAAGCAGTTAAAGCAGGCCGACCGCAACCAAATCCCCTTTGTGGTCGTAGCCGGTCCCGACGAGCTCGCCGAAGGCCAGGCGACCGTCAAAGATTTAGCCAGCGGCACCCAGGAGCGCATCGCCATCGAAGGGATCGCCGATCACATCAAAAACGCAATCAATTCGAAGAGATAGCCTATGCGCATTTCCCTTTTATTCGCCATCTGCTGCGCTTGTCTGGCCTGCAACGAACGCGTGACCCAAAAGCCCAAATTTGAAGCGGCCAAATGCACCAAAGATGATCAATGCGCAGACGACAGCATTTGCGTTGACGGCCATTGCCAAAAGGGCGAGCGCAGCATCGAAGAAAAGCGCGCGATGTATGCCAGGGAACAGGCCGAGCGCGAAGCCAAAAAAGCGGCAGAAGAGGCCAAAAGACACGAGCTCAAACCCGGAGAAGGCCGGCTCACCGTGCGCATTTGCCCAGGCTACTACAACAACGACAAGTCCATCGCCTCGCTGATCGCCGTCCATAAAGAAACCGGCGAGCGCCATTATCTGAACCTGACCCGCGAGATTCCCCTGGAAGGATTTGCTGATTTATTCACTTTCCCTTCGCTCCCGTTAGGTAAATACGACGTCACCGCCAAATACGGCGTCATCCACAGCGGCGGCGTGCCCGACACCCTGCTGCTCAACTGCTACAAGGACGTGATCAAGCAGTGCAAGGACGGTCAAGTCCGCGAAATGGAAGTCGTTTTGCCCGAAAACCTACCGCCGGTCAAAAAGAACAAAGAGGGCAAGCCCATACCTCCGCCTTGTGATTTTTGGATGGAATAGTTTTGAAACTCGCGTTCTTATGGACAGCTCTGCTGGGGATGGCCGCCTGTTCGCCTTCTCCGGAATCGCATGTTCAGACCACGACGGGCGCGCAAATGACGCGCGCATACGATCGTTTCACCCAGGAATCGCATCTTCTGTTTGAAGGCTTCCGCCTGAAATGGGCCGATGCAACCCGGCTCAAAGCATCCAAAACCCTTAAAAGACAAGCACATACAGAAAACGTGTTCCTGATCTTCCAGCGCATCGATCAATCCAAATGGCGATGGAATGAAAAGACGAGCGTGATCGCGCTTGTAGACGGCAAGCTGCCCTTTCCGCTCCAGATACAATATCAGAATCAGGCGGTCAGCACCGCGCCCAACCCCTCCCTCGACGAGACGATCACGATTCCGCTCGAAGCAAACGCCGTCTCTGCCATGGAGGCCGCGCGCACGCTCGAGTTTCGCATCGGCGATGTGGAATACGCCCTCGACGGTGAACAGATCGCGCAATTTCAGGAATTCCTGCTCACGCCGACCGTCACCAAACGCACAGTAACCTATTGATTTTGTTACTGGATTTCTTTTCCTTCCACCTCTTCAACCGTCGCCCAGACCGACTTGACTTCGAGCAGACGCAAATCCTCATCCCAGGGCACCGGCAGTCCATCGCCTTTGGGAAACAGGATTTTTGCCCCCAAAGGCACGCCGCTCACGTTTTCGCCCAGGCTTTCGGTATGGCCATCTGCGCGTGCAACCTCGATCACCTCGCCGTAAAGCGCCTCATCGTGATGCTCTTTTACGCCTTGCGGCAAATAGAGCCCCGCCGCCGATCGCTCCTCCTTCTTGAGCACGCGCGCCATAATGCGCGGTCCGAGCGGCTTGATGTAGCGGAGAGAAGCAGCGGATGTCGTTTTTTTGGTCATCTCATTTCCCCAAAATGCTAGTTTGACGCAAATCACCAACCCAAATAGGACGTTATGGGTCGCATCATTTTGACCATTCCAGGTCCCTGGACAGAGCTCCCTGAAATCAAGACCTCGCTTGAGCTGGAGCTTTTACCGCCCGATCCCGGGATTGTGCGAGAATTTGAGCAACTTTCCCGAAGCGGCGACAGTTTTACCGCCGAAGAACTGAAGGCTATCCGCAAGCATCAAAGCCTTTTGCGCGCAAGGATCGATTTTGAACAGAGCGGGGATCTGGCCTACGCCAAACAAGCCGCCAAGTGCTGTAAATCGCTTTGTAAATCAGGTGCTTACGGCATTTTTGTAGAGACCGCGCTCAAAGTCATCCCGCCTGAACCCTTCGGCGAGCTCAATTGCGACGATGTGGTGAGCCTGTTCCATCTTTTTGTGGAATTCTACGGGGATCGCAAAGCGGTGCAAAGCGAGGGCATGCAGGCTTTTGGGCTGCCCGACGTCGTGGTGCCTTTTACGCGGGAGACGCGATCCTTTGCCCAGGGAGCCGCCTTTGGACTCGCCGCGCGCATGGTGTGCGATCGCATGCAACCCCGCGAGGGACAACGGTTCAGAGCCTCCGAGAGCGCTCACGCCTATTGCCTTCACTGGCAGGCTTCCCCGGCCCCCGAAGACGAAGAGGACGCCGATTTTGTAAACGACGCCGGCCAGTGGCGCATGGATTTTGACGAAGAACTCTAGGGTTCCGCCTCTTCGCGCGCCCCTTCTTCGCACGCTTCTTCTTCGCACGCTTCTTCGCACGCTTCTTCGCGCGCCCCTTCTTCGCACGCCTCTTCGCGCGCCTTCACGCCCAGAATCACCCTGAGCAGCGGGAACAAAATCACCGCCCAAAGCGCCCCCACGAACAACACCGCAAGCAACCACGAAATCCTTGAAAACGATTCTGACGCCACGAGTTGCGCTGCAAATCGGCCCGCAAAATACATGCCCGGAATGCACCCCAAAAGCCAAAGGGCCGAGAACAAAATCCAAAATAAAATCATGCTGTTACCTTTAATTGAGCCGCGATTTCGACGCCCGTTCTCACATACAGCGCTCTAAAAAATTGCAAGTTAGACTAGAGAATCGAAGTCGTTTCATGCATTTATACCCCTTTTTTCTCGGCTGCGAACCCCAAGGCTCGCAACTCAAAATGAGCCCCAACCTGTTCAGGTGACTGGTGAAACGATGAATCAAAGCCTTCCTCAAACCATTCGGCTGGCCGACTATCAGCCCCCCGCGTACCTTGTTCGGCAAGTCAAGCTTTACATCAATCTCAACGAAGATTTTACAATCGTCACATCCACCCTCGACATGCACCGCCGGGAAGGCCTCGATCCCAACACGCCGCTGCGTCTGGAAGGCGATGAACTCGAATTGCTCTCGCTCAAGCTCGACGGCCAGCCTTACCCTGAATCGCTCTATCGCGTGGAAGACGCGCTCATTCTGGACCGGTTGCCCGAGCAGTTTCAGCTCGAAGTCATCACCCGAATCTATCCGCAAAACAACAAGACCCTCGAGGGGCTCTACAAGTCGAACAACAGCTTCTGCACGCAATGCGAGCCGCACGGCTTCAGGCGCATCACTTACTACCCCGATCGCCCCGATGTGATGGCGCGCTATGAGACGCAGATTGAGGCCGACAAAGCCCTCTACCCGGTGCTGCTTTCAAACGGAAACCTGATTAAATCCGAAGACTTACCGAACGGTCGTCATCTGGCTTGCTGGCAGGATCCGTTCCCGAAGCCGAGCTATCTTTTTGCGTTGGTGGCGGGGCA
>JAEEGL014137959.1_pt1 | contig 23559 bp, 19 predicted proteins | sample 9134231 | NCBI WGS metagenome assembly JAEEGL01 (sample SAMN16246548, study PRJNA631951) | gut metagenome | biome: gut microbiome; feature: rumen; material: fiber-attached | host: Bos | place: Iran: Karaj | collected 2018-10
ACAAACGTAGGTGGCAAAATTGCAGGAGTTGTTCTAAATAAAGCAGAAAACTACACAAAGATATACAAAAATTCTTATTACTATGGACATGGCAACAAGGTTACAGTTAGTTCAAGCACTAATAGCAACGCAGTAAAAAATAATGCTGAAAATAAAGTTACATCAGTAATAATTGATTATGTTGCTAAGGAAGATGAAAAGATAGAAAATGAGAAAGAAACATTTACTAAAGAGCAAGTTATTGAAATGCAAAAACAAATGCAAGCAACATATCAAAAACAATATCAAGCATACATTAATAATTATCGCAGACAATACCAAGCATATATGTATAATTACTGCAAGAAACAGTTAATGGATCAAGCTAATCAGACTAAAATAGAAAAGAAAAATGTTTTAACTGAGCCAAGTATAAATGTTTCTGCAAAGGCAAATATAGTAGCTGGTCAAAATAAAAACACTAAATCAACTGTTAAAGTAGAAAATAAATAGGAGAAATATATGATAGATATACATTCTCATATACTACCGGGAATAGATGATGGCTCACGTCACATAGATGAAACAACGGACATGCTTAAAGAAGCGGAGCAAGTGGGATTTAAGGGAATCATCACAACACCACATTATTTTGAAGGATACTACGATGTAGATGAAGCTACAAGAGAGCAAATAATTAGCAATGTAAAAGCTAAGATGGTTGCTCAAAGAATAAATGTAGATTTATATATTGGCAATGAAATATACATAACTGAAGATACAATGGATAATGTAAAAGCAAAGAGAGCATCATCATTAAATAATTCAAAATATGTATTGGTTGAATTTGATTTAAATGTGAAACCAATGAATATGTTGAATATGATATTCAAAATTTTAAAAGAAAAGCATGTACCAATATTGGCGCATCCAGAAAGATATAGATTCGTACAACAGGATCCAACAATACTACATGAATTAGCAACAAACGGAGTATTGCTACAATGCAACTATGGAAGTTTTGTTGGAGTTTATGGAAGAAAAGCTGAGATAATTGCAAAGAAATTATTAAAAAATGATATGATTAGCTTTTTAGGAACAGATACGCATAGAGCAAAAAGTATTTATCGAAGAGTTCCTGAAATAATGCAAGAATTAATAAAAATTGTAGGCGAAGAAAAAGTAAATGAAATTACGGATTTAAATCAAAGAAAAGTATTATGCAATGAAGATATCGAAGCAAATGAGCCTAAAGAGATTAAGTTAAGCTTAATTGAAAAAATGATAATGAATAAAGAATAAAAAGAAACCGTCCTTGAAAGGGCGGTTTTTTGCAAAATAAAAACCGGCAAAGCCGGTAAATTGTGGTTGCGGGGGTAAGACTCGAACTTACGACCTCAGGGTTATGAGCCCTGCGAGCTGCCAACTGCTCCACCCCGCGATATATATGTGATTAAATAGTTCTTTAATCGACAAGGCATAGTATACTCTAATTTCTGCACTTTGTCAACACTTTTGTAGTAATAGGATAGTAAAATAATAGAAAAGAGCCTGCTTGAAAGCAGACTCTTTATTTATATACCATTATTATTTATCAACAATTATTGTTGTGGTGGTACATTGTTTCCTGGATTTTGTGGTTGTTGTGGTGCTTGATATTGTTGGAATGTACCATCTGGATTTACTGGTTGTGCAGGTTGTTGGTAATTAGGTTGTTGTTGTGGTTGTGGTTGATATTGTGGTTGATATTGTGGTTGTGGTGCAACTCCCCATGTTTTTCCAACATATCTAGCACTACCCCAAGCTAACATTGGATAGAATACAAATGGTAAGAAGATTAATCCTACTGCATAACCACCTGTTTTTCCAAATGATCTAGCCATGTAAATAGCTAAGATAATTGTAAATGCAAGTGCTCCAAAAGGAATTAGATTTAAGAACCACATCCACTTTGGAATACCGCAGATTTCTAATAAACAAATCTCGTTGTGAATAGGAATAATTCCATCGATTCCTTCTTTTCCAGCTTTCTTCATGATTGCCCAGTAAGCTGCATATATTACAATTACAACTGCTAAAGCAAAGATAATAACACCTATAAACATGCCCATGATTGCACCGAAGATTGTGAAAAAGTCTCCGATATCAACGCTTGAACGTGGTGTATAGTATGATGAATAGTAGCTTGAATATAATGATAAAAATTCCATTTAAATTTCCTCCTTTATAAATGTTACTGCCATTATAAAATATTAAAAACGAAAATTCAATAATTAATTTGAAATTTAAGAAAGTCTGTGTTATAAACTACATTGCCATGGGTAAGAAACTTTTAATTACAGAAAAACCTTCGGTTGCAATGGAATTTTCGAAGGTCATAGGCGAAAACTTTAATAGAAGTAATGGATATTTGGAATCTCCAAATTGGATAATCACTTGGTGCGTAGGTCATTTAGTTACAATGAGCTATCCAGAAAAGTATGATGAAAAGCTTAAGTTCTGGAGACTTGATACATTACCTTTTATTCCTGTTGAGTGGAAATACGAGGTTATTGAGAATGTTCAAAACCAATTTAACGTTGTTCAAAAACTTATGCAACGTGAAGATATAGACGTTATCTACAACGCAGGAGACTCTGGAAGAGAGGGAGAGTACATTCAAAGATTAGTTCAAATGATGGCTAATCCAAATCCAAAAGCTGAACGTAAAAGAGTTTGGATTGATTCTCAAACAGAGGAGGAAATAAAGCGTGGAATCGCTGAAGCAAAAGACAACTCAGAATATGATAGTCTTGCTGACAGCGCTTATTTGCGTGCAAAAGAAGATTACTTAATTGGAATTAATTTTAGTAGAATGCTTTCTATCATTTACGGTAGAAAACTTGCAAAAGAAATAAATGAAGAAAAAGCATCAATCTCTGTAGGACGTGTTATGACTTGCGTTCTAGGAATGGTTGTTGAAAGAGAAAGAGAAATAAGAAACTTCAAAAAGACTCCTTATTTCAAACTTGAAGCATGCTTTGATGGTTTTAAAGCGGAGTGGAGAGATAGTGAAAAATCACGTTTTCACGAGTCACCAAAGCTATATAATGACAGTGGATTTAAGTCAGAAGAAGATGTTAAAGATTTTATCTTAGCATTAAAAGATAAAGAAGCTGTTGTTGAAGAAATAAAGAAGAGCAGCCAAAAAGAAAAGGCTCCTTTGCTATTCAACTTAGCTGAAATTCAAAATGAATGCTCAAGAAGATTCAAGATTTCACCAGATGAGACACTTGAAGTTATTCAAAATTTATATGAAAAGAAGTTAGTAACATATCCAAGAACTGATGCTAGAGTTCTATCAACAGCAGTAGCAAAGGTTATAAAAAACAACTTAAATGGAATTGCTAAGGGATACAAGAACGAAGAAGTTCAAACTTTAATCAAACATATGGCTGAGAGAAAATATTCTCTAGACTTGGTTAAAACTAAGTATGTTGATGATAAGAAAATCACAGACCACTATGCAATTATTCCAACAGGCCAGGGATTTGAAAATTTTGAAAAGTTACCACAATTACACAAAGATGTGTACGATTTGATAGTTCATAGATTTTTAGCAATATTCTTCCCACCAGCAGAGTTTAACAAGCTTAATATTACTATCGATATTGATGGAGAGAAGTTCTATGCCACAGCTAGAGAGTGTAAAGACGAAGGATATATGGAGGCTTGGAAGAAGTCTGCAAAACCTAAAAAAGACGATTCTGAAGCAAAAGAAGGCGAAAATAAAGCAGATGATGCTGAAGATGAGGAAGAAAATCAAAGTAATATCCTAAATATTAGCTTGAAAAAGGGTGAAAAGCTTACAGTTAGCAATTATGAGATAAAACAGTCAGAAACAACCCCACCAAACCGCTACAACTCAGGATCAATGATTCTAGCCATGGAAAATGCGGGTAAATTGATTGAAGATGAAGAACTTAGGGAGCAAATTAAGTCAGTTGGTATTGGAACCAGTGCTACAAGGGGTGGAATTATCGCCAAATTGGCTAAAATCCAGTATATTTCCATAAATGGGAAGACTCAGATCATAACTCCGACCCCAAAAGGGGAATATATCTACGACATCGTCAAAATGGCTATGCCGGACCTTCTAAACCCAGAATTGACAGCTAGTTGGGAAAAAGGACTAGATATGGTTGCAAAAAAGGAAATTGAGCCTGATGTTTTCATGTCAAAACTTACGGATTATATCAATAAGAAATTTGACAAATTGGTGATAAAAAGGTAAAATTGTATATGTTGTATTGAAAATCATATCGATTTATTGATACAATAGATAGTGTATATATTTACTCTATTTTTAGGAGGAAAAATTGGTTAATATTAAGAAAAAGGTAGCAGTCAAAGCTAGAAAGGGAATTAAGTTCCTAGGCGTTATCGCTGTAGCCGCTATATTAATATTAGGTTTAATTGAAATTTCATATCGTCAAACATATTCTGTATCACTTGATGGAGAAGTTATTGGTTATACAAACGATAGAGTTGCATTACAAAAAAGAATCAACGACTACTTAAATTCGGGTAACGGAAAGGATATTGCTTTTGTTGAGTTACCTACAATGCCTACTTACGAAGCAGTATTACTTAAAAAGAACATAGAAGCTAATGATGACGAAATATTTAAAGCAATAGTTTCAAAGGGAACAGCATATTATAGATACTATGCAATCGTAGCTGACGGAACTGAAAAAGCTTATGTAGCTACTTTTGAAGAAGCTGAACAAGCTGTTCAAAAGTTAAAAGATAAGAACAGTTCTAATAAAGACAAGCTAGGAATTGTTGAAAAATACAACTCAAAGCCAGTTACAGAAACACGTATTGCTGTTAATGATGAAGGACAAATTGAGGAAGTTAACGAAGAAGAATTAACAGACGAAGACAAAACAGGTTCTTCAGAAGTTAAACTTGCTTCAGTTGATGAAGCTGTTGATAAGACATATGTAAAGAGAGTTACTCAAAACTACACATCTTATCAATATATTGGAACTCAAATTTATGCTTCAACACAATATGCTACAAGTTTAGGAATTACATTGATCCAACCAGTTAGTGGTGTTATCACTTCAAGATTTGGTTATAGATCAAGAGATAATCATAAAGGATTAGATATAGGAGCTTCTACAGGAACTGCAATTAAAGCAGCTCACTCAGGAACTGTAACTTTAGCTTCATGGTATTATGGTTATGGTAACTGTGTAGATATACAAAGTGATCAAAACTCAGCTATTTCTACAAGATACGGTCACTGCAGTAAGTTATATGTAACTGCAGGACAACACGTAGAACAAGGACAAGTTATCGCAGCAGTTGGATCAACTGGTATTTCTACAGGTCCTCACTTACACTTTGAGGTACAAATCAACAAAGTTCAGACAGATCCACAAAATTACATATACAAATAATCTATTGACAAGAAAAGCTTTAGGATGTTATAATGGCACAGTATTTGAAAGATTTTGACTAGTTAATAGCTCGAAAATCCCATACAATAGTTTGTAACTGTGGAAGGAGGGGATAAAAGATGCCAGAAATAAAAGTAGTTAATGGAAATATAGAAGATGCTTTAAGAAAACTTAAAAGAGAAAACGCTAGAAACAACTTATTACAAGAGGTTAGAAAAAGAGAATGCTACGAAAAACCTAGCGTAAAGAAAAAGAAAAAATCAGAGGCTGCAAGAAAAAGAAAGTTCTAAGCCCTTGAAAGCTTTTAAGTAAATCGAATAACGAATAGTTATTGACAAGTTAAAAATTACTAGAGGGTGCTAAATCAGCACCTTCTTTTTTATTTTATACGAAAGGACAAAACATGGAAATAAACAAAATTAAATCAAAAAAATTTGTTACCAACGCAATTGCTATTTATCTAACAACAAAACTTGATAAAGAAACAATAACAATGAATGCGTTGATTCCAGAGATTTTAAAAAGAGGAACAGAAAACTATAAGACACAATTAGAAATCAGCAAGAAGCTAGAAGATATGTATGGTGCTACGTTTAATTTTTCAAGAGAGAAAGTAGGAAACTTCTTTGTTATGAAGTTTTATATCAATACTTTAGAAAACAAATATTTACCTGAAGAAAAAAATTTAGCGCAAGAAGGTGTTGATTTATTAGCTGATATTGTTTTCAATCCATTAAAAGAAGATGGTGTTTTCAATGTAACTTACGTTGAACAAGAAAAAGAAAACAGAAAGAAGGAGATTGAATCTAGAAAAGACGATAAGGATGCATATGCCTATTCTAGAGCTTTAGAAGAGTTGATGAAGGATAATCCATATGGTTCTTACATTTATGGTGACATCGAACATTTGGAAAAGATAGATAATAAAAACTTATATGACTATTATCAAAAATTATTGAAAGAATGTAAGATCGACGTTTTTGTTGATGGTGATGATGTAGATGAAATTACTCTACCAGATATTATGAAAGAGTATGGAAATCCTGAGTTTAAAGAATTAAGCGACGAAGTAAAAAACAAACTTTTGGATGAAGTTACAAATCCTGAAAAAGTTATAGATAAACTAGATGTAACACAAGGAAAGATTGATATTGGGTTAAGAGTTTCTGACGAAGATAAATATGCAATTTTAGTTTACAATCAAATCTTAGGTGGAGATGCAAATTCAAAGTTATTCCAAAACGTAAGAGAAAAAAATGGATTAGCTTACACAGTTAGAGCAAATTATTCAAAATATAACAACTTCATAATGATTAGAACAGGAATTCAATTAGAAAATTTTGATAAATGTTTAAAAGTAATTGAAGAACAACTAGCAGATTTACAAAACGGGAAGATTACTGAAAAAGAAATTGCAGATGCTAAAGAGTGCATATATGCTGCACTTAGAGAAGTTGATGAAAGCCAACTTGCAACAATTAATTTTGAGTATTCTAAATTAACTTTAGCAGATGGAGATTCAATTGAAGAGAAAGAAAAGAAAATCAGAGCTGTTACAATCGATGATGTTATCAGAGTTGCAAAAGGTGTTTCAGTAAATCTTATTTACTATTTAACAAACGAAAAATAAAATCAACAAATGCAAAATAGAATGGAGAAAAGATGGAAGTAGTTGAGAATAAAAAACTTGATATTAAAGTTTATAAAGAGACATTAGATAATGGTTGCCAAGTTATTATTATTCCAAGAAAAGATAGAAAAAGAAAATATGTTATTTGGGCAACAAAGTATGGATCAATAGATAGCAATTTTATTGACCCGACAACCAATCAAGAAATACATGTTCCTGATGGTGTTGCACATTATCTAGAACATAAAATGTTTGAACAAGAAAATGGCGTAGATAGTTTATACAAAATGATGAGTTTAGGATTGAATGCAAATGCATACACAACAACAGATCATACAGCATATTTATTTTCTTGTTCAGAAAATTTCTATGAAGGATTAGATGAGTTAATGGATTATTTCCAACATCCTTATTTTACAGATGAGAATGTTGAGAAGGAAAGGGGAATCATTGGACAAGAAATTCAAATGTATGATGATGATCCAGAATGGAGTTTATACATTAACACATTAAGATGCTTATATAAAAATAATCCTGTAAGACTTGATACAGCAGGAACCATAGAAACAATCAGTCACATAACAAAAGAGACTTTATATAGTTGTTATAATACTTTTTATCATCCATCAAACACTATAATGTGTGTTAGTGGGGACTTTGAGCCAAATGAATTGTTAGAAGAAATTAAAAAGAGAATGCTTCCTAGAGAGAAGCAAAGCGAGATAAAAAGAATTTATCCTGAGTATGAGAATGATATAAATCAAAAGTACATTGAAGCAAAGAAAGATGTTAATATGCCAATCTTTATGGCTGGATTTAGAGATTTCTCAAAAACTGAAATCGACGGATCTAGCTTAGAAAAAGCAAAGAGAGACATAGCAGTAAAGATGATTTTAGATATGCTTGTTGGACAATGTTCAGATGTTTATCAAAAGTTATACAATGAAGGATTAGTAAAAACAGAGATACAATATGCATACGAGACTTCAAACGAGTATGCACATATTGTTGTTCAAGGTGAGTCAAAAGAACCAGAAAAGGTTTATGAACAAATAGTGAATGCATTGCAAAATAACGAATTTACTGAAGCGGATTTTGAACGTACAAAGAAAAAAGCTTATGGCGAAAACATCTATGATTATGATGATGTTATTGCCATCGGCAGAACTTATATAAATACTGCAATTCAAGGAATTGACGCGTTAGACTACATTGATGCTTTAAATCAAATAGACTATGAATATGTTAAAGAAGTTAGAAGGGAAATCTTCATTAAAGATAAGGCTGTTTTATCTGTAGTAAAGCCATTATAGGGGTCTAAAAATTGATTTTTGGACAAAAAAGTGGTAAAATAAGGGTACAATGATTGATAAATAAAGGGCTTATATTTCAAAAATGTAATTAAAAATATATTGCAAATTAAGAAAAAACCCTCTATAATCAAAATTGTAAATATTTTTATAATAAATTTATTATTAAAAAGGAGAACAATTATGAAAACAAAAACAATCATGAAAATATTAACAATTGTTATGATCGTAGCTATGTTAGCAACAGTAGCTATGCCAGTATTTGCTGAAGCTCCAATGCCAACAGCATCTGGTTCAGTTCCACAAGGAATGCAAACAGCAGCTGGAACAATTATCACTGTAGTACAATTCGTATGCTTTGCTGCAGCAGTAGTAATGCTTATGGTATTAGGTGTTAAATTTATTTCAGCATCTCCAGATGGAAAAGCAGAAATCAAAAAATCAGCAGTTATCTATGTAGTTGGTGCATTATTAGTATTCTTCGCAGGTTTAATCCTAGGATGGATCAAAGACATCAACTTCAACTAATAGTTAAATTGATTAAAAACAAAAAAATCTTAATGCGATTCGCATTAAGATTTTTTTTGTCCAAAATTCAATCTAAAAATAAAGGGAAGAACATAGTAAAAAGAAATGTTTCAACAACATTACAAATAAACTACATTTAAGTAATAAAATTGAATAGCATAATGCTATTATAGTATATTTATATATGTAATTAATAAATGATTTTAAGGAGAAAAATTAATGGAAGGAATGCCAAATAATAATCAACAAATGGGAAGTAAATTAACTCCTCAACAACAATATATGATGGCTCAAAAGCAAGCATATATGCAGAGAATGAGACAACAATATTTGTATCAACAAAGAATGATGCAACAAAGAATGGCACAACAAAAGCAACAAGGATTTGTAAAACAAACAATGCAAAGTCCACAACAAGTTGCAAATCAAATGAATAATAAAAATGTAAATCCTATGCAAAATGCAAACATGGGATCTATTAATCAACCAATTAGTAATTCTCCTGAATATAATTTTTATAAATTCAATCAACAACCACAAAATCAAAATGACTTAGCAAGTAAAAGTCAAGTAAAGATTCAATGGAAGTTTGATGAAGGAGCAAAACAAACTGTTCCTACACCACAAGCACAACAACCTGTTCAAGCACCACAACAAGAAGTACAGTTTAATGCTCAAACAATTCAACAACCACAAGTACAAGCTCAAATGCAACAACCAATAGCAGAAGAGCAAAAAATACAAGCACAGCCAGAAACTCAAGTTCAAAAACAACCAGAAGTTGAAGTGGATGAATTAGAAGGATTACAAGTAGAGTACGAAGGCCAAATGGTAGACTTTGAACACATGTCAGTTTCAGAAGTAAGACAATTTAGAAATAAATTGATTAAAGAAAGAGATGAAGCAATTGCAAAGTTAAACATGATATTAGCAAGAGATCCAAAATTAAATCCAGTTAGACTTGAGGATTTCCCATACTATGCAGCAGTAAAGAAATTACAGAAAGGAGTATAAAATGGCTGACGAAAATAGAGAACCAGAAAACAATGATAATGTTCAATACAGTGCATTTCAAGTTGCTCAATTAAGAATGCAAATCAAGAAAGCACAATTGATGATTTATGTATCAGAAAAAGTAGAACATATTAAAGTAAGCAGAGAAAAGAGACAACAAGCACATGAACAAGCACGTGCTGAAGCTATTACAATTTGCGAAAAGTACAAACTTGGCAAAGAAGAAGAAGCAGCTTTAGTAGCAGAAACAATTGCTTTTTATGATGAAGAATTCGATAAAATTAAAGCTGAGTTCGAACAAAGAGAAACAGTAAATAGAGAACAACGTGAAAACAACGAAAATGAATACGACGAATTAATATTACAAGAAGCAGAAACAAGAAAAGCTTACAAGCAAGAGAAAAATTCAAAAGAATATAAGGATTTCCTTGCAAAGAATACTCAAATCGAAAAAGATATTAAACGCTATGAAGATATGAAAGAGGATGCAAGTACAACAATTGACCCAGAAACTCTTGATAAAGTAATAGCTGGTTTAAAACAATTAGCAAGTCAAAACCCATTAAATTCTTACGTAGAAGAATTAAAAAAGATTGAAGCACGTAAGAAAGAAATAGTTGAAGAAAACAAGAAATTAGAAACTCAATTAACAGAACTAGAAGACAAGTTTGAAAAATCTTGGGATGAACTAGATGTTAAGAAAAATCAAGCGTTAGTTGATACAAAAAAGAAAGATTTAGTTAAACCTACACTAGGCCAAAGATTATCAAATTTCTTTGCAGGTAGAGCAAAAAGAAGAGAAAAAGCTAAAATAGAGGCAAAGAATAAGAGAGAAGCAGCAATCAAAGGAATCAAGGAATTTGGCGGATTTGTTGGAACAAGCGTAGCTAATTTTGTAGTTGGAACAAAAGAAAAAGTAGTAGATTGGTTTGCAGAAAAGAAACAACAAAGACAAGAGAAAAACAATGCTTTATATGAAAGTTTAAGCAAAAAATTATCTGAGTTACAGAATGAACCAAAAGAAAATTCTGAAATTGTGCCAGTTCCTAAAGGAGAAGGTGCAATAATCGAAGAAGATGAAAATACAATAATTGAGATAAGTGACGAAGACAACAAAGAAGTAACTGCAGCAGGAGCAGAGAGCGGTAGAGAAGCAACTTCAGCGGGTGCTGAAGGAGCAAAAGCAGCAGAAGTACCTGGAGAAGGCGCTGCAGCTGCAAAAGCTGGAGGAGCTAGAAGACCAGGAAATGTTATCGGAAAAGACGATAGAGAAGACGATGGCGAGAGATAAAAATAAGTGAATAAAAAATGAAAAAACTTTTGCACAAAACGCAAAAGTTTTTTTGTGTCTTTTAGGAAGTAAAAACGCGCAAAAAAGTTAGTGAAAAATGCACATAAAAATCGCTGAAAAATTCACGCGAAAAGTTATAAAAAAACAGTGTAAAAAAGTGTAAAAAAGCACACAAAAATGTAACAAAAATGACTTATAAAAAAGGGCTCAAAATATTGAAACAATAGGGGTTTTATATTAAAATATAAGTAATAGAAAATTAGGAGAATTGCCATGAAAAAAATGAATAAAAAATTAATGAAAATTTTAACAGTTTTAGTAATGATATTAATGTTCGTATCATGCTGTAATGCAGTGTTTGCGGAATCATATCATGTAGACAATAACCTTTCACCAGTAAGCACACCATTTGGTATTGTAATAACAGTAGTTCAATATGGATGCTACGCAGCTGCACTTATTTGGATAATGATTGTAGGTGTTAAATACATGACTTCTGCACCAGAAGGAAAAGCTGAAATGAAAAAACAAGCTTTAGCAGCTTTGATAGGTGGAATGATTTTATTTGCATCAGGAACAATAGTTAAATGGGTATCTCAAATAACAGATAAACTATAATAAAATAAAATGCGGAGGAACAAAATGAAGAAAGTATTTAATAAAAAAGTATTAATCGTATTAGCAATAATAGGAATCATATGCATAGCATTTGCAACATTTGTTTTTGCTGCAGAACCTGTAGATACAGATATATGGGGACAAGGACAAAAGTTTGTTAATTCAGGAAATCCAACAATTAGATTTCAAACTGTATGGAATGATATAAAACCAATTGCCCAAATTGTTATGGGAATCGGACTTGTAGTTTTAGTATGTGTTGGCTCAGTATTAGGAGTAAAATACATGATCGCTGGAGCTGATGATAAAGCAAAGGTAAAACAAAAACTAGTATGGTTTTGCGTAGCAGCTGCATTAGTAGTTGGAGCAACTGGAATATTCAACATTGTAGTTGAAGTAGCAAGCCAAATGGGATAAAAGCAAAAGAACTATAAGGTTTTAACAAAGGAGGAACGATGGGAAGTTATTATATTCCTAGTAATAAACTAAAGGGTGAATCAAGAATACTATACATCTTTACAGGTAAATCTTTAATTTACACTGCTATAGGTGGATTAATAGGTGGAATGTTTTATTTGATATTTAGTGCCATAGGAATGGGAACGATTGGGATCATTATTATGGCAGCTTTTGCGTTAATAGGATTCTCAATTGCAACATTCAAAATTCCTAACGTAGGAAATACAAAAATTTCAAAGAATGTTGGTGGAGACAATATTGATGAAATAATTAAAAATTATTTTTTGTACACGCAAAATAAAAAAGTGTATTCATACGCATTACCACGAAAAGATAAATCAAAGGCAACAACAGAAGAAACAAAAGGTAAAACAATTGCAGGATTCAATGTAAATCTTGGATTAGGAGAAAGAAACAAAGGAGGAGTAAGATAAATGGATAACATTCAGTTATTAAACTTAATTTTAATTATTGTTATTGTTGTTCTAGTAGCACTAGGAGGAATAGCAATATTATTAATTTATCGAATGAAGAACAAAGAAAACGCTGATAAAAAAGCAAAAGAAGAAATGCAAATAGCAGCGGGTGGTGGAGATCCTAAAAAGATTCCTCCTACAGCAATGACAAGAAACGGAGTAGGAATTAAATCTATTTATGACTTCATGGAATTTGATGAAGTTAAAGATGGAATGATTGTTTTGAAAGATCATAAAAAGTACGTAATGGTAATCGATTGTAGAGGTATCAATTACGACTTGCTTTCTGAAGTTGAAAAAGAAGGTGTTGAAGCAGCTTTCATCGAAATGCTTAACACATTAAGATTCCCAATCCAATTATATGTTCAAACAAGAACATTAAATTTAACAAATCTTTTAAATGAATATAAAAAGAAAACTGATGATTTATCAAATCAAGTAACAAGATTAATTGCACAAGCAAGACAAGCAAGAGAACAAGGAAATACAAAAGTTTATGACAGAATTACTTTTGAAATTAAGAGAAAACAAAACATTCTTGAATATGGTGAATCACTAGAAGATTACACAGCAAGAATTAATGAAAGCAAAAGTATTCTTCAACAAAAAACTTATTTGATTATTTCTTATTATCCATCTGAACAAGGTGATACAAGTAAATATTCAGCAGAAGAATTAGTAGACATTGCTTTCAATGAATTATATACAAGAGCTCAAACATTAATTGGTGCTTTATCATCAGCAGACGTTGTTGGTAAAGTTATGAACTCTGAAGAATTAGCTGAATTGTTATATGTAGCATATAACAGAGATGCAGCAGAAAGCTTCACATTAAGAGATGCAATTAATTCTGATTACACAAGATTATATTCTACAGCAAGAGATGTTCTAGAAGATAAGAAGAAGAGAATTGAAGCACAAGTTGAACAAGCAGCAGCACAACTTGCATCACAAAGTTTAGTAAAAGCTGATAATGATATTAGAGCTGAAAGAGCGAAGAGAGTAAGACAAGTTAAAGAGAAAGCAAAAGAAATGGTTGATGAATACAAAGATGATATTAGCAAGCCATTATATGAGAGAACACAAAAGGCAATTGATGATTCAGATGCAGAACAAGTTTTAAGAGAAACAGAACAACTAACTGAATCTCAAGGAAATAACTAAAGAGGAGGAATTAAGTAGATGAAGAATAATAGTTTGACAAACACAACAACAAATACAATTAAATCAAACACAACAACAAACAAGATTAAACGTAATCAAAAAGATTTAAAAGACTTAATTGCACCTTCAGGAATTGATGCTACAAGCACAAATCACTTAGAGATTTTTGCAAACACAAATAAGTATGCAAGAACAATGATGATATCAACATTACCAAGAATGTGTACATTCCCACTTTTATTAAGAGCAATGTATGATTTTGGTGACATCAATGTTTCAGTATTCATTAATCCAGTAAGTGAATCAAAATCACAAAATGATTTAAATAAAACAATTAACGAACTTGAATCTGAAAGAATTGTTGCAGCAGATAGAGGAAACATCAACAGAGAAAGTTTATTAGCACAAAAAAGAGCTGAAGCAGAAGAATTAAGAGATGCTATCGCAAGTGGTCTTGATAAATTATTCGAAGCTTCTGTTATGTGTACAATCTTTGCATATAACATGGATGAATTAGATAGACAATCAGAATTGTTATCATCTGAAATGGCTAAAACATTAACAGGTGTAAAAACAGCATGGGCATTACAAGAAGATGCATTCAAATCTAACTTACCATTCAATGAAGACAAAATTGGCAAGAAACATTTATTTGATCGTAAATCTATGGGAACAGTTTTCCCATTCATAAATGCTGACGTAGGACATGAAAATGGTATTCCTTTAGGATTCAACAGACAAACAGGATTACCAATCTTATATGACAACTTCAGTCCAACACTAAGCAACTACAACATGGTTGTATTCGGTAAGTCTGGTGCTGGTAAAGGTGTTACAATCAAAACATTAATTGCAAGAAGTGCAGTCTTAATGGGAATTGAAACATTAGCACTTGATGCTGAAGGTGAATATGGAGTTGTTGCAGATGCATTAGGTGGATTAAATGTTCAAATTTCACCATCATCAAATACAATTATCAACCCATTTGATGTTGAACCAGAAATCACAAAAGATGAGATTACTGGTAGAGAATCAGCAACATTAAATGTTGAAAATAAAATTGAGGACGTTACTCAAGTATTGTTAACAATGGCTAGAGGTTCAACAAGAACAGCTGATGTTAACGAAGTAACAAAACAAATTATTGCTGAAGCAGCTTCAGAAGAATATGCTTCACTTGGTATTACAAATGACGTAAATAGTTTGTATACTAACAATAAAACAGCAAGTGGAGCAGTTAATGCAAATTTAGGAAGAAAGAAAAAACCAATGCCTACAATCGGTTCTTGGTATAGAAGAATTCTTCTTAACGCAAATCAAAATCAAAACCCTGATTATAGAATCCATTACAGTTACTTAACAAAAGTTATGAGACAATACGTTAAGGAATACAATGGACAAATGGCATACTTCGATGGTCAATCAACATTTGACTTATTAGAAGGAACAACATTTATTAACTTAGATATTTCTCAATTAGAGGAAAGATTTGCAAGACCTCTTGCACAACAAATTTTACTTTCTTGGATTTGGGAAAAATATGTTAAGAAAAATTCAGAAGATAAATCAAAAGCTGGAAAGAAGAGAGTTTTAGTTGACGAGGCATGGATGTTATTACCATTCCCTGAAGCTGTAGACTTCTTAAATAAGATGGCAAGACGTGCTAGAAAGAGAAATGTTTCTCTAGCAGTTGTTTCACAAAGATTCCAAGACTTCTATGAGAGATCAGAAGTTCAAGCAGTTTTAACATCATCAGATACAAAGCTATTCCTAGCTCAAGATAGATCTGAAATCCAATACATCAAAGAAGTGTTCAAATTAAGTAGTGGTGAAGCAAACTTCTTAACTACTTGCGGAAGAGGACAAGGTTTATTCAAAGTTGGTGATCAAACAGCAATTATTGAAATTAGACCAACTAAGAAAGAGTTTGAATTCATCGATACAAACATCAATAATATTAAAGCTAGAGAGATCCAAGAAAGAAAAGATTACGAAGAAGAATCAATAGCTGAATATGATGAATAATATTAATTAAAAAATAGTAAAAAATTTAAAATAGAGACAAAAGAAAAATGAAAGATTTTAAATTAAAGAAAGGAGGCAGCATGGTAAAGAGAATATTCACAGCAATAGTAATGGTTTTAGTAGTAATATATATTTTCTCTAATAAAGCAGATGCTGCCAACTTTCCAAAGTATAAAGAAGTTAATTTTAATGATTGCGAAGTTGTAAAAGTTGCTAAAGACGAGAATGTTAATGAACTACAAAAACATACTAATGAAGGCCAAGCAAATAGTTTAATGGACAATGGATCAGTAACAACTCATCCTGGTGAGTCTGGAAAAGAAACAACAGCTCAACCTAAGATTAGTACAACTAACATTGTTACAGAAGCAACGACTGCTATCGTTGGATTGTTTGTTTATTTAATAACTCAAATCATAAATATGTTTTTAGCTGCCATAGCAAATGGAAATGGCGTAGCATTCTGGTCCGAAGGAATGATTAGTAACGGAGATGCATTCTTCAATGTAGGAAAAGTTCTTACAAACTATTATGAGTTGTTTGACATTTCGTATTTAATGGATGGAACTCCAAAAAAATCTGAAGTTAAAACAATGTTTGTTGACGGATTCCAAAAACAAATACCAAACTGGTATTTAGGAGTAAGAAACTTAGCATTAGCATTAAGTATTGTTGTGCTAATTTATATTGGAATAAGAATGGCACTTTCTGTAGCAGTTGATGAAAAAGCAAAGTATAAGAAGATGTTCACAGGATGGGTTGAAGGAATTATACTTATGTTCTTAATGCACTACATAATATTTGCTGCAATCCAAGCTAACAAAATATTAATTAACATACTTACAGAAGCAGGACAAATGTCTGGAAAAACCGTTTGGGTTTTCGAGTTTATGTCCCAATTCAATTGCGTAACGTTGATGTGGAGTAGTATGGGTGAAAGAATAGTTTATTCTGTTCTATTGATTGCATTAACGATGATTCAAATTAAGTGCTTTGTATTTTATTTCCAAAGAGTATTAAAGATTGCACTATATATAATTATTTCTCCTTTAGTTTGTATGACCTATGCAATAGACAAAGCGGGAGATGGAAGAGCGCAAGGCTTTAACAATTGGTTAAAAGAATTTATGATGACTATTTTTATTCAACCAATTCATTTAATAATATACGTTGTATTCGTATACACAGCTGGTTTTATTGCAGTAGAATACCCAGTTCTAGGTGTTATGTTCTTATTATTACTTGATCAAAGTGAAAAATTAATAAAGAGAATGTTTAATGTTTCACCAAAGGGTAAGAAATTGCATGACATAAAAGCTATGAAGATGGTTAAGAAAGCTGTAGGTGAGTAGTATGAGTAAAAAAGTGTGGAAGAGAGTAATAAAAGTTGTTATAGTAATTTTACTAGTTTTACTAGTAGTTGCTTTAGTTAATTTCATTAGAAAGAAAACAGCAAAAAAACAAACTATAGACGACTTTGTAGATTTAAAAGAGTTAGTAGAATATGAAGGTTGTACTTATTATAAGTCTACAGGTTCTACTGAAGAAGGATATGAAGGAGATTACTATATAAAGTTCTCTGTAGATCCAATTGATGAAGCATTACCTGCAACAAACAAAGCTAAATATGAAAGAGTTATATTAGCAGTAGAAGAATTTTTGAAGTATAAAAACATCAGAATTATAGATGAATCTAGGAAGTTAGTTGTTAGAACATCTTGTGAAAAAGACAAACAAGCTGTTGCATATACTATTAATGGTGTAAGCGGATACTTTGAAAAGAAGTTAGCAAAAGTTCAAGTTGAAAAAAATAAAGAAAAAATTTCTGGCTTTAAAATTACATCACCAGAATTGAACTCGATAATAAATGCTAACTGGGTAAGAAGAAATGTTTCTCTAGGAACAATAGATAGATCTTCAAATGAGGAATCTAGATATGATCATTATGTAGATGAAGGATATTCTACAAGAGTATTAGGAACGAAGATATACAACATTATATTCAAAAGCGATTATTCAAAAGAAGTTGTAGAAGGCGTTAAACCAGGAATGGCAATTAGTGAAGTTGTTTCAATCTTGGGAGAGCCTACATATAAAGAAGTAGATAGCATTGATGATTGTGAATATATCGGATACAAATTAAGTTCATGTTATATATTCTTCTCAGACGTTATATCAGTTTATCCAGTAATTGAGTTTGACGAAGCAAAGAACAATCAATTTGCTGAAGCAATGTCTGAATTTAAGAAGAGCGGATCAAAGAGTGATCTAATGAAAAAAATCACAGAAATCTATCCAAATTATGATGAACTTACAAGTACTACAGAAGGTAGAAATTATACAAAAATAGATTATACATTATATGGATTTAGCATTATTCTATGTGACGATTACAACAAAATAGTTATATATAGTGACTATAAAGGAAAAATAGATAATGACATAACAGTTGATGAATTGAAATTAGGATTAAAATCATCAACATTCATTGAGACAAAATTCCATGAGAGTGCTTTAGAATATCAAGAAGCTGAAAGAGTAGAAGGCAGTAAATAAAAGCGAAGAAAGGATAATATATGAAAACAAAGTTAAAGAAAAGTTTAGCATTATTGTTAATTTTAGTAACATGTTTTTGCATACTAGATAATATATTTATCGGTAGCGGTTTCTTTGCGAAACTTATTATGCCAGAAGTACATGCTGAAGACAACAATACAACAAATGGTTTGGGTCATTATTATAATGATGAAGACCTAGAACCATCAGCACTTAATTATCAAGAAGTTGCAAATAAAATGATAGAAGTTGCAAGATCAATTGCTGCTGATACATATCACATTAACAAGAGTTCTGAAAACACAGAATTGTTCACATATTTATGGGGCGGCGATGGTCAACAAGCAACAGGAAGAAATGGAACAGTATATACAGTTTTTGACTGTAGAGGTTTAGTTTCAGGTTCAATTAGACATGCGGCAAAAGAACTTATTGCTGCAGATCCAAGTATAAAAACTCAAACAATAGGCAGTTCATCAACAACAATGGAAGACTTAACAAAACTATATATAGGTTCTACATCAACACAATATGATGACTTATCTCCTAAAGGATTTGGATGTCATAAGTTAACTTCTGAATCTGAACTACAAGATGGAGATATTCTATGGAGAAAAAGCCATACAGAATTATTCTTTAGAAGTGGAAGTACGGCAAAACAAGTTGGAGCATGCCAAACATCAAAACAATTTAAGAAAGCTGAAAAATATGGTGGCGATTATGGTTCATGTGAAGCTTCAGAATCTATAAAAGAATATGGATTCCAAGGCGTTGGAAAATGGGAAGCATATTTCAGAATCGGAACAGATAGCGATTATGTACCTACAGGATACGTTAATGCAGGTGGTGCAGATGATGAGGAAGGATACTTAGGACCTGGAAGATATTATGTAGGACCAGTAGATGAAAAAGCAGAATTAGATGAGCAAGTGTTTGATTTTCAAGGAAATCCACAAGTTATGGTATATGAAGGAGAGACAAACTTTAGTATGTGGTTATTCACATTACTTAGTCAATTCTTAGACTTCATAGCAGGATTATTAGTAAGTTTATTAATTAACCCAATAATGCAATTACTAAATGCAATTGTAAATTTCCTAACAAATTTCATAAATCAAGTTTCAGGACTCCCAACGGGAACGTAGGATAAAAGTAAAAAATAAAATTAAAACATAGGATTAAATTATAAGAAAGGAATTATATTATGCTTAATAACAAAATACATTTTAAAAATAAAATGCATATTTTATTAATTGTTAGTTTTATAAGTGTAGCCATAATTTCTTTCTTTTTTATGACTAACAAAGTACATGCGACAGAAACTACTGATTGGAGCCTTCCAGGTTACAATGGTAATTTCGAAGCGGATGACAAAGTAAATGCAGATGAACCAAAAAACAAATATAGAATTGGAATTGATGATATTGTATACAATAGAGTTCCACTATTTGATGTCAATGTTTTCTCAGACAAGCCAGGTGGACAACCAATTGATACAACTAGTCCATTGTATTTCTTAAGAACGATAGTAGCAAATTGGTTCGTATTAGGAATGAATTTATCATTGGCAGCAATGATAGTTATTATCATATATACAGGTATTAGAATGGCTTTAAGTACTATTGCTGAGAAAAAAGCAGAGTACAAAGAGATGTTATTTAATTTTGTTAAAGCTATTGCAAAGATATTTATGCTAGCAGCTATTATGGCTTTAGTAATTAATATATGCCAATACTTAACTAATTTATTTGCAGAAAAAGGACCTGCAATTGATAGTAGTATAGGTGGTAGAAACCTATATGTAACAATGGTAACAAGAGCTTTAGGAAGTTTCAGTTTTAAAGCAAAACTTCCAGCAGCTATATTGTTCTTTGGTTTAACATTAACATTCTTTAAGTTCTGTTATAGATACATAAAAAGATTGTTAAATGTTTACTTATTAATAATAGTTGCACCAGTATTAGTTGCAAAAGATGCATATGAAGGTGCAAGTGGAAAACAAGGAAAAACATTTTCAGCATGGCTTCAAGAGTTTACATTAAACGTAGCTCTACAACCAGCCCATGCATTAATATATTCATCATTAGTTTATGTAGCATTAGATAATGCAACAAATGATGTTATGAGTTTCTTAGTAGCAGTATTGATCATGAACTTTATGATTTCTGCTGATAAGATTTTCTTTAAGATATTCAACATGAGATTTACTAAAGGCCCTGGAGCAGCAGGAGCAGCAGATGCATTAACAGAAGGTGTAAAGATGTATGCTGGTATTCAAGCTGCTAAAGAAGGTGCTAAGTTATATGGCAAGACAGTTAAAGGAACAGCAGAATTTGCTAAACGTACTGGTAGAGTTATAGGTGGAACAGCTAAAAATGTTTCAAACAAACTTGCAAGTATGGATAATGAAGTTGGAAGAAAAGTTAGAGAAAAGAAAACTGATAAGAGTATAAAGAAAGCAGAAAAAGATAAAGAAGATAGACTAGAGGGCGAGACACCAAACGGATTCTTAGATACATTAGATGTTATTACAGGAAAGAGAAATCAACGTAAGAGAGAAAGAAATGCAGCTAGAGCAAGATCACAAATTCAAGATCTTGAACAAATTGAGCAAGGACATGGAGTTGTTGGACATATGCCAGCAGCACTTAGAAATTATATAGCAGATGCTAAGACAGATAGAGCTCTAAAATCTTTAGGAAATGCTAGAGTTAAAAATGGTGGAGATAAGAACTTCTTATCTCAAATGGGTGAATTAAGAAGACTTTCAAAGAGAAATGATGAAACAGGAAGAGTTGCAAGAAAGCTTCTTAAGATGAAGAAAGAACACGAAGTTAAGAAATTTAAGTATGTTGCAGGATCAATTGTTGGAGTTGCAGGACAAACTCTTGCAATATTCGCAGCACCAGCATTAGTTGCAGCAGGCGAATCAGATATGGCATTAGCTGGCGTAACAGCAACCATGGGAAATACAACAACAGCTATTGCAAAACATTATCATTATAGAAGAAATGCTAGAGATGAGCTATTAACACAACGAAGCTTTGAAGACACACTAGAGTCATTAAAGAATGTAAATACTGACTTAGGTACACTTCAAGCAAAATTCGATGCTATCGAAGAACATGATAGAGAATCACGTCGTGATACATATGAAAAGATGGCAGCATATAGCGAATTAAAATTAGATGAGCATACAGTAAGATCAATGCTTAATTCTTATATGATGAAGAGTGGAGTAAAGACATTTGATGAATCAACACTAGATGACATGATTGATAGAGTTTTAGCTGAAAGTGGAGTAACAGAATTAGGAATACAAACAGATCAAATCAAAGCATCATTAAAAGCGGAAATGCTTAATTCACAAACAAATAATAGAGTTAATGCAAGATTTGCTGATGCATTAAATACTGGACTTGAGGATGATGCAGGAAAGAAGAATAGATATACAGAAACAGAAGTAATTGACTTAGCTAAGGCAGCTGTTCATGGCGAAGATTTATCAGAATTAACAGATAAACAAATAGTTAAGATGATAGATGATGCTATTGTAAAAACAGATATTGAAAATGCAGATGAAGTTTCTAGAAAAGCACAAGCAGAAATCTTAAGATTGGCAGACGAACAAAGAGAGAGCAAATTTGCTCAAGAAATGGAAAGAGTTATCTCTGAAGAATTTGAAAAAGCAAAAACAGAAGAGGATGCTGAGGTTAAGCCAGAGGATATTGACTTTGAACAATTAGAAAGCAAAGTAGAAGAAACAGCTGAAAACTTAATTGAAATGTTAGCAGTGGAAAAGGCTGAAGATAAAGAAAAATATGTACAAATGGTTCTTGATCAACTTGATTCAAGTGCATTAACAGAAGAACAAAAATCAGAAATCAGAGAAAAGGTTGATGCAAAAGTTGCTGAAACTATTGATAGAAATTATAGAAATAGAGACGAAAACAGAGTTAATAGATTTGAAGCAGCTGCTGCATTTGCGAAGTCAGAGAATAGATTTGTACAAGATGAATTAGCAAAACTAGATGACTCAGCAGTATTATCTAAAGAAGTTAGAGAAGCAATTGATAATATTAAAGCAAATGTTAAACATGAAAAGACAAAGAAAGGTTCAATTGGAACAATAACAGATTTAGATAGAAGACTAAGACATATGAGAGATATTTTATAAAAATAAATGAAAGGGAAGCAAGGTATATTAAGTGACAGTTAAGAAGAAAAAAACTATTAAAAAGTTAATAAAAATTGTTTTAATTCTATCAGTGATTGCAGCAGTAATACACTTTGTTTGCCCTGCTCCAAGTGAGGCAAGAGTTGCAAATTCATTTGTAGAAACTTGTGCTGAAATTGTTGGAGACCTTTTAGATGGGCTTATGGGATTGCTATTCTGGCCTTTCAGATTGCTAATACTTTTATTAGGAAAAGGTATGGAAGCAGTATTATCATTTGTTATACCAGGTTCAGGCAAAGTTACAATAGAAGGAATTCTATTTAATAAAATAGATGTACTATCTATAAATTTTATGGATGTTAATGGAACAAACTATCCACCTGCTCAAGTTTTAAGACAAAATGTTGCATCATGGTATACAGGAGTTAGAAATTTATCAGCAGCAATTTTAGTTGTAATTTGTATCTATACAGGAATTAGAATGGCATTAGCAACAGCTACTGATAAGGCAAAATATAAAGAAATGCTTATTAACTGGGTAAGTAGTATTGCACTACTATTTGTATTACACTATGTAATGGCAGGAGTAATAACAGTAAACAATCTTTTAGTACAAGCTATAGGAAATGGAATTACATCTGGCACAAGTGGTTCGATAAATATTCTCGCGGACAACTTCTTTGATAAAGCACTGTGGGGAATAAGTTTCGCAGAAACGACTGCGTACACAGTATGTTATTTAACGTTAACATTTATGACATTTACATTTTTAATAATGTATCTAAAACGTTTAATAACAATAGCGTTCTTGATGATTATTGCGCCATTAGTAACAATTACTTATTCAATAGATAAGATGGGTGACGGAAGAGCACAAGGATTAAA
>JAEEGL010054527.1_pt1 | contig 23558 bp, 17 predicted proteins | sample 9134231 | NCBI WGS metagenome assembly JAEEGL01 (sample SAMN16246548, study PRJNA631951) | gut metagenome | biome: gut microbiome; feature: rumen; material: fiber-attached | host: Bos | place: Iran: Karaj | collected 2018-10
CCTCGGTGTCCCTTAGTATCATAAGCTGAAACATTACCTTCAATCTCGCAGTTTGAAATCGTGGAATTGTTCTCAGCATGAATCGAACCATAATAATAAGACTTGTTGTTCTTCACCACACAACTATCCATAACGGAATTGCTAAGATAGACTGTATTATCAAGTGAATTCGAATATGTGTTGTCTATAATCTGACTGTTCTTTATTGTAGATTTGACCGCATATATCGCAGATCCACTGTTTGATGCCTTATTGTTCTTGATGATACAGTTGTTGACTGTGGTGTTTGTGTTGATGTTCAATCCTCCTCCTTCTGCCGCTTTTCCATTCTGGATCGTGAATCCGTCAACAACAACTGCCATCGAATCCACAAATCCATAATTCTGGGTAATGACACGTCTTACATTCTTTCCATCTATGATTGTTGGATTATTCGCTGTGTCTCTTGCTGCTAAAGATTTCTCATTTCCTGAGAATCCTCCATACAAGCTTATGCCAGATGCAAGGTTTACAACAGTTGAAAGGGTTGTGTCACCGTAATACGTACCGGTCGCAACCCATATCTGATGTTTCTTGCCGTCTGCCGACGCTGCAAAAATAGCCTGCTGGATATCGCCGAACGCTGATGTCCAGCTTGTTCCATCTCCGGTTGAACCAGCCTTCACATATATAATATCTCCGCTTTTCAACACCGGTGATTTTGTATGGGCAGACTCGATTGCTCCCATATCCACAGCGCCACCCTGCTTTCTTGCCTTTCCTAACAAGTCAAGTGAGTCTACCACTTCCTCTCCAGCATTGATACAGTATGAATTTGCTGACAATGAGTAATCGCCGTTCTCCGCATCAGTAAACGCGGCATACATCATCGATCCGTCCATGTTGCCATCTATAAATGTTCCTTCGAACATATTGTTATGGATCGTGTTTGTTCCTTCCTTTGCCAGAATATTGCTGTAATTGGCTGCTGTCTTGTTTCCTACTATTATCGAGTTCTTCAATGTACTGTTGTACATATAGATGACATTAGGATTCTTTGTCACATTGCGTACCACCGTACTGTTGATCATCGACACGCCTCCATTCATATAGACGGTTCTGTAATCGCTGACACATGTGTTGTCGCATATCAGACAGTTTGAGATTCTTGCCTTTGAATTATATGCCACTAATATGTTCGATGATACTGTATTGCCTGATATCTGACATCTGTTGATCTTGCTGTATGAAAGATATACCAAAGCCGAAGAACTGTTTGACGTATTATTACGAACCATACAAGCCTCGATTAGGACATTATCGTCGCTTGCTTCTATAATATTTGTGCTTACGTTTGTGTTTCCTTCAAACAGACATCCTCTCATGACAGTTCCGTTTCTTAGATCTACACATGAACCTGATCCGTTAGTGTTCACAAACTTACAGTTGGTCACCTCGGTTGCATTGAAATATGATCCTTCACTGCTTCTTTCTGAACTGTTGCCTGATATCTCACAGTTCGTCACTTTGGATCCGCTCTCTGCACATATTCCACTTTGATAGTATGATTTGTTGTTCTTCAAAACACAACTGTCCATCACACTGTGTTTCAACTGAACTGTGTAATACTGCCCACTCAAAGATGAGTTGCCTACAATCTGTGTGTTCTTGATTGTCGCGTTTGTGGCATATATCGCGGAAGCTCGGCTTGAAGCCTGGTTCGCTTTGATGATACAGTTGTTGACTGTGGTGTTTGTGTTGATGTTCAATCCTCCTCCTTCTGCCGCTTTTCCGTTCTGGATTGTGAATCCGTCAACTACTACAGCCATTGAATCTGCAAATCCATAATTCTGGGTTATGACACGTCTTACATTCTTTCCGTCCAATATTGTAGGGTTATTCGCAATGTCTCGTGCGGCAAGCGATGTCTCCGTTCCTGCGAATCCGCCATACAAGCTAACTCCTTTCTCAAGACATATTACAGAAATTCCAGACGTTGTGTCTCCATAATATGTTCCTGCGGCAACCCATATCTGATGTTTCTTGCCATCACATGCTGCTATTTTTACGGCCTCACTGATATCTCCGAATGCAGACTTCCAACTTGAGCCATCACCATTCGAACCATTCTTTACATAAATGACATTACCTAAAGTTGGGACATTCGCTATCTTATATTGAGACTCGATAGCTCCCATATCTACAGCTCCATTCTGGGTTCTGGATTTGCCTAACAAATCTATTGTGTCATCAACATTCTTACCTCTATTAATACAATATGATTTTTCAGATAGAGAATAATCTCCCTTTTCTGGATTTGTAAACGCTGCGAAACGCTTCGAACCTGTAATATTACAGTCTCCTGCAAAACCTCCCTCAATCATAGAATATGAGATACTATTTGATCCACTCAAGCTAAAATAGCCTTGAAATGATTTTACAAACTCAGTACCGACTATGATTGAATTTGTCACTGAAGAGTTATACAATTCAACCGCATATGATGCACCCGTCTCATTATCAGCAAAAGTCGAATTTATTATTTTTGAATTATTAAAACGGAATGGCAGAGAAGATGCTTTTGAATTCTTATTGCCATATACTAACGAATTTGAAAGAGTCGATGAGTTAAGTATATTCACAATGTTATGGTTATTATCAACTACATTGTTGAATACCTTACAACGGCTCATTGATGAAGAATTATTAACATATACGATTTCGTAGTTAATTCCTTCATTATCGAATATTTCCGAATCCTCTATTTTAGAGTTATACTGAATATGTATAACGCTATTTGACGAACTTATATTGTTAGAGATCAAACAATTCTTGACCTCACATTTTTCATAAGCATAGACACCTCCATTACGTCCATAATTGTTTGTGACTTCACAATTAATCAACTTTGAATTATTGTACAAATACACAGGAGAATCATTATAATAATATGTATTCTTATTCGAATCTATTTTTGTATTTGACACACTGGAATACGCTTCCGCATATACACCAGAGCCATAATATGTTGTATTGTTTTTAACAACACAACTATCCATTTCTGAATGATACAGATATATCGTTCTATACGCGTTATTTGAACTATTATTACAAATTATGCTATTCTTAATTTTTCCATAAGACGCATATACTGCTAAGCCATAATTTTTAGCAACGTTGTTTCGTAAAATACAGTTGTTGATTGTAGTATTTTTTCTCAAATATGCACCACCACCATAATCCGCATATCCATTCTGTATCACGAATCCATCAACGACTACAGAAGACGTGTCTGCAAAATCATCATTCTGATATATTACTCTGATTTTTCCATTTCCATCCAAAATTGTAGGATTCTTTGCTGTATCTCTTGCTGCTAACGTGGTCTCATTACCGACAAAACCACCATAAAGACTAACTCCTGGTTTTAAGAAAACAACAGCAGAGGAATCACTTTTGTAGACTCCTTTGGCAACCCATACATCAGCACTTTTTTTAGCAGCCGCATCCACTGCTTGCTGAATATCACCAAACGCTTTCGTCCAGGAACTTCCATCTCCACTGGACCCTGACTTTACATAAATAACATCTTTCGCCGATAAAGAAAACTGGACAAAAGAAAATGCCAAAAACACTAAAAGTGATTTCAGTCTAATGTTAATAGAGCTCATTTTTTTCTTGTATATTTTTCCCTTAAAGTTTTCATCAAAAAGTGTGCCAAAAATGTGGGTTCATAAGGTTTTACTCATAATAATAGCAAAAACATTTTTTTCCAAATCGGACCTAACATTACAAGACTAAGCGAGCGAATGAAAAAAACATCAAAGTAGAAATCCACACATTTGCATCAATCAATGTGCAAAAATACAAGAAATTCTCCTATTTTTGCAAAAAATTACAATTATTAATGAACAATATTCTAAAAGACAAGCGATTTCTTTACATCGCAATTTTCATAGCAGTCATTATAATAGACCAAGTATCAAAGATTTGGGTGAAGACTCACATGTCTTTGGGATCAAGCATTTGGATAACAGACTGGTTCCAAATAAATTTCCAAGAAAATAACGGGATGGCATTCAGCATCGAGATGGGCAATAAAATATTCCTGACTTTGTTCAGAATCATTGCCGTCGGCGGACTGCTATACATAATTAACAAACTTATCAAAGAGGGATACAAAACAGGATTTATCGTATGTATGGTGCTGATTACGGCAGGAGCACTCGGCAACATCATTGACTGCATATTTTATGGGGTCTTATTCAGCGACAGCCACCATCAAGTGGCGGAATTCATGCCAGCAGCCGGTGGATATTCAACATGGCTTTATGGCAAAGTAGTGGACATGCTCTATTTCCCACTATTCCGTCTGCCGGAATGGATACCTTTCTTCGGAGGTGAGATTTTCTTTCGCCCCGTATTCAATATAGCCGACAGTGCTGTCTGCACAGGCGTGTTCTGCGTACTTGTGTTTGAGCATAAGGAATTGTCGAGATTCATGGGTGAAGACGAAGACAAAAAGAAAAAAGACCAAGAAGACTCTAACAATCCCGTCGAAACTGAATCTAAATAAGTTAAAGATAGCGAGCGATGAAAAAGATTAATATCATATTGGCGACAGTGATCGCACTATTAACAATATCATTTTTTTCTTCCTGCAAAGAGAAAGCTCCTATAGAAAAGCAGAAAATGACCGAAATGGTGGCTGAATACTATTTGCTCGACTGTGCGTCAAGGCATGAGTTAAGGGAGGTTAAAAATCTCGACATGAACCTTGTTTACGTGGACTTTCTCAACAAGCATGGAGTTACTGCGGCAGAGTTCGATTCCGCAGTCGCCTATTATGCAAGACGTCCACTTGAGTTTAAGGAGATTTACGAAGGAGCTGTCAAAATAGCAAACAAAAATCTTGAAGAAATAAACAGAAAATTGGAGGAACATTAAATAAAAAAGACGGGAATCCCGTCTTTTTTCGTTTTTTTATCTGCAGATATGCTCCGCTAATTGTCGTTGGATACCAATCACATCAATACCTTTCTTGAATTCATACGAAAATGGCATCGACATACCAGCCACATACAGTTTCATCTCACAATCATCGTCGAACGTCCCTGCCGTCTCAACAGAAAATTGGCGGATTGACTTGTACGGGACAGAATGAAATTCCTTTTTCTTTCCTGTGATCCCCTGAATGTCTAGGATAATTAGACGGTGCGACGTGAACAACCAAATATCACGAATCACCTTGTATCCTTTCTCCACAGTCTCTCCATTAAACAAAACTCCGTCAAAATGTTTTTCTATTTCCTGCTGCGACACTTCTGAGGAATTGCCGAGCACCATATCCAATAATCCCATATTATAAAGTTTTAATTATTTTTTCTTTCCAAAACTAAAGAATGGCTTCAAAAACGGTTGTTTATCGGTCGGTTTCACCTCTCCAAGCCCGAAACGATAACTAGATGCCCACGAAAAACCAAGTAATTTGGATGCTTTGATCAATTTATCTTTGTGCTCTTCAGGTAATTTAGAATAAGTAGCCACAATAATCTTCGTGTTTCTGATAGGATGCTCATAAAGTTCCGCAAAACTCTTGGCTCCACAACTGCTGACAATAGAAAAGACATTCTCCGTCACAAACTTACGTTCCTCCAATGTCATCTCTTTCAAAAATTCAGAGAAAGTATGGTCTGCCACGTCTCTGACCCACACATTGTCAACTTCAGAAACCAAATTAGCTCGGCACACTTCCCAAAACAACGGATTATGCTGCTTTATTCCATAACCCATACTCTTGACGGCAACATAATCCTTCACATGTTCCAAAAGCATCCCCACTATTGAAGATGATGGTACGAATGTATGTATTTTTTCCTTTGTCGCCAAATAACGTGGAGTTTCCTGAATTTTTTCAAGGAAACCAGGACCATCAAAATTATAAACGGCAATCACATCATCAACATGTTCCTCTTTCATCTTGATAAATGCATACAAAGCCTCATTTCCTCCTTTTGAATGGCCTACTATATAGTATTTTCTTCCTATTTCAGATTCGTTGATATACCTTACAGCCTCTGCCTGACCCGGTATCTCTCTTAGATAAGAAAGCATACAATCCTCTTTCCATCCGATTATCGATGAATCTGTGCCTCGGTATGCCACAACTCTTATACCATCAGACAATTCGAATGTGACAGCAGCGAACTGTATAACTCTTTCCTCATCAAAAATATTTCTGAAATCGACGATACGTATATTCGCAAACCTCTCCGTCTTAACAGCTTTACATAAAACAAACGGCGCCGTTTTTCTGGGAACAATATCATTCTCAATATCAATAACTTTGTCTATCTCGCCAAAAATCTGTGCATTATCTTCATGCAGTTTGACATACTCATCAAGAGTATAACCACGGACATCGGTAACAACCTGATAGAACCGTTCAAACTCATAATAAGAGATCAACGATAAGATAAGGGCATCCACTTCATTAAACGGATCCCTTTCAAACGGCAAATCTCCACGCCACTCAAGATAGTCGAGCATGTTCATATTCCCAACAACTTTTGATATTTATCACAAAATTACTTGTTTTACACAGTTTATACAAATAGATATCTATAGTTATTCAGCATTTTTAATTATTGTTGTCCAATATAAATTCATTTGGCAGGCGATCCGATAATCACAAAAAAAGTGTCACTTCAAATGACGAAGTGACACCTACATTTTAATAATTATCAAGATAAAACTAGCTAAATCACTGATTGATTACCAGTTCTTGGTACTAACTTCCCAACCACCGGCTCTGTTGAATTTACCGCCGCCTTCCATAAACTCTTTCTGCCACTTTGTCTCTCCGCACAAGTGCCATCTGATCCAAGCGACACAGCAGTTTGAACCGCCCCATGGTCCGTAACCGTGACCTTCATTACCCTTGATACCAAGCCACATTGGAGCCTTGTTGGCGGAATTACCGTAATCACCTACCGCGTTGTCGTAAGCCATATCAGTATGTCCAGTGATAAAACCAGTAGGGATTGTAAGATTGGTTGCACCGTCGTGAGAGAAGCTACCGCTATTAAGAAGCATCAACACCGCCACACGACTATCTTTGTTCGCACAATCCTCTGCCATCACTCCACCCTGAGAGTGTCCACAGATAGCCACACGTTCCATATTCAGTTTGCCATAGAATCTTGCACTTGGATCATTGTTCATCTGCTCCAGCCAGTCGAAAGCTTTCTTAGCATCATTGCCATCCCAAGTAGAAGGCTGAGAGTATACTACAAATCCCATAGAAGCCAAACGCTTTGGAATAGTAGGCTGAGAATTTGGAGTCTCACCACCACCAGGACAGAAAATGGCAACAGGATGAAGCACATTAGGATCGTTAGACAACTCTTTTGGATAAGCGACGACACCATTACCGCTTGGTCCTACATTCTCGTCCCAATTAAATGCAAGAGGACCATTATCATCAACATTGTCACCATACAAAAAAAAAGATTTTTCCTTTACAGGTGGTTGCTCCTGCAACGCAGGCTTAATCAAAGAGATGCTGTCGATATCACTTATAGCATACTCAACATAACTTCCGTCTTTTTTGCAGACGTAAATTGTGTTCTGGGCAAAGACAGTCGACGATGTGACTATAGATGCCGCAATTGTAATGTTTTTTAGTAAAGTTTTCATGTCATTTGTGTGTTTTAAGTTTAGAAGCAAATATATAAAATTAAAATCAAAACATATCTATAGATATATAAATAAGTGACGACGGTATCACTACCATCGCCACTATTATTGTTTTGATTATTCTTTGATTAGTTTTACTGAATTTGAGCCGTTTGATACGACGTAGATACCAGATGCAAGATCCGACACTACAACCTCAGCATCATCAGACTCAGCAACGAATGCCTTCACAACTACACCATTCATTGATGTGATTGTAACAATATCACCGTCTACCAAACCTCTTACTTTAACCACATCCTTTGCAGGATTAGGCTCCAATATAAGTGAATTGGAAACTGCGTCAATAATCTCATCATCTGCAGGATCATCGTAATACATGCTCCAAGAATCGAACTTCAACTCACCACTGAATGTGAAGAACAAGTCTGTTGCTGTAGGGATATCAGAAGTCAATTTACACTCAAACTCCTCAAATGAAGAGTTAGACTCCACATTCAAATATCCGATTACAGGACCGCCAGCCGAACCAGTTGAGATTCTGATAGCACCACCACATGGAGCAGAGACGCGAGCCTTAAACTTGTTAACTCCCTGAGCCTTTACACCACATAGTCCGATCCAAGAACCATTCTTTCCACTTACAGCCATATTTGTAGTCTTTCCTACGTAGTTGGACTCAATTCCATTCTGCCATGCAAAACACTCAGCCTGGATTGTCTTAGTACCGTCTACTGGCTCAACCTGACTAACACCCTTAGTAGTACCAGCGTCTACACCCATAATCTTTCCTGCCGACTCATCCACATTAGCATAGTCGACGTGTGAACAACGATATCCACCCTCAACACCAATCTGATTCTGGATCCACTGGCTGTGGTATGTGATGTACCATTTATTCTTAAACTTAAAGAAAGAATGGTGGTTGTTACCATTTGAGCCTAACCACTTAGATGGATTATCAAACACCTTGCGGTCGTACTTGAATCCAGTCATTGGATTTGTTGAAATCATAGTAGAGATAACAGCGTTGCTGATACCGATGTTGTTTCCACCAGTGTTCCAGTTAGTACAATATGAGTAAACGTAGTTTTTACCAATCTTATTGATACCGGCATCCTCAAATAGATAAGGAGGATTCAAAGACTGAGCTGAACCATCAATACTGATGAAGTCTTTTCCAAGCTTTGCGATACGAGCTGTTCCAGGATCAGCATTCTTACCCTGAGGCACACCACCACCGAAATAGATGTAACCAGTACCGTCGTCATCTACAAGGACAGCAGGGTCGAACAACCATTCAACATTACAGTTTGGCATAGAACGAGTGATTAGTCCCTGACCATTCTTAACGTCTTCCCATGGACCGTAAGGAGTGTCAGAAGCGACAACATAAATACCATTACCACCATTTGCGAAGTATAGGAAGAAACGTTCCTTACCATTCATTGTCACATGACATGCAGTAGGAGCCCATGAGTTACCAGCCTTAGAGATACCGCCAGAACCAGCGACCTTCATTGGTCCGTGGTCTGTCCAGTTCACAAGGTCTGCAGAAGAAACACAAACGATCTCTGTAATTTTTGAGTATCCGTTAGTAGTGATACTTCCATTCTTATACTCATAGATATCATGTGTCATATAGATGTACACAGAGTCACCGTAAACCATCGCACATGGGTCAGCACCATAACGCTGAGTCATGATTGGGTTATGGTTAGTAGTAGGCTTAACCTTTGGATTGACATTGCTTAGGCTGATTGTTGAGAAAATAGAAGCCAATTCAGCATTGTCACGGTCTCCGATCACACAACCGTTTGCATCGTATGGTTCAGCACCATTCGACTCATATTTCTCAAACTTCATGTTATCAATATCAACCCAGTCGCTTGTAATCTTTAGCTGAAGAGTGTGCTTACCTGCTGAAATCTCCTTTGTACGAGCGATAACAGTAGAGAATTTTGAGAAGTCTCCTGTGTTAGGAGCAGCGATCTCACCAGTGATCTCCTTACCATCGATCAACAATTGGAATGAAGCAGACGCATTATCTGTTGCTGCAGAAACAGTGACTGTATATCTTGAAGTCTCTTTCACATCAACAGTATAGTTCATCCATTCACCGCTCTGGTTGTAACCGATAACGAATCCTGTTCCACCTTTGTAGATGTCGATACCATCATTACGGAATGCCTCTCCACGGTTTTCCTCATCCTTATCGTTGTAAGCGACACCCTGTCCACCGAAATCATACTCTTCTGCCTCAATAGTGCCAGGGATAGACGCAGGTGAGCCATTATATGGGCCCGCCTCCTCATTGACAGGAGGAACAGTTGATCCACCACCATTACTACTTCCGCCATTACCAACTTCTCCACAGTTCAATGAGAATCGGCTGATAAACTTCCAGATTTCACGTACTGAGTGGTACTTGTCGTTTGAAGGCCAGTGTCCTTTTCCATAGACTTTGTTCAAACAAACCTCAACACCACACTTACCATTCTTCCATAGATAACGAGTAGCAGCACCGTCGATCACAGACTCAACAGGAGTTCCATCACACTGATTTGCTTTTGCCCAAGCCTCAGCCTGTGCATAAGCCCCCTGCTGCTCCTGATACATTCCGTTGAAATTACCCTTCCAAGGCTCATAGTGAACCACGTCATCCTTATCACCATTAGTATGGATGATTGGCATTGGACGTGAAGGTTTTGCAGTAAGATCTCCAATAGGATAACCTGACACTGGAGCACAAGCTGCAATCTGGTCTGCCATGCAGTTAGCCACAGAATATGTAAGCATACCTCCCATAGAGAAACCAGACATATATACACGGTCCAAATCGATCTTATATTTAGAACTCATCTCCTTGATGATAGCCTTGATAAAAGCTATATCCGCACCACTAGCAGACAAATCCCAAGTAGAGCCATCCGACTGAGGATAAACCACAAGGAATTTCGCAGTGTCAGCAACCTGGTCCCAACGTGAGTTCTCTTTCTGATAAGCGATATCCTGTCCCATACCATGGGCAGAAATCACCATCGGTCTATTCTCCCCCATTCCGCTTGGTGCATACACATCAATTGTACGGTTTTTACCGTTCACACTGATAGTGCTTTTAACACCTGGAAGTGATTGAGCAACAGCCGATACTGAAAGCATTGCGCCAATAGCAGACACAACAACTGATTTGTAAAGTGTTCTCATGATATTTGTGTATTATTGTTATTTTACATATTTGATTGATTTTCCGTTTGCTGAGACGAGGATATAAATTCCAGGCTCTGCAAATTTCGCTTCAAAGTCAGCTTTTGTGCTGATTGAGACATTACCAAGAACCTTACCATTAGCGTCACATACACTGTACTCGCCAGAAGGAATCTCAGCAACAACATCATCGATTCTTGATGGATCTGAGCTTTTAACTTTGATCCAGTCAATATTCACCCATGAAGATTCGATTGAAACAAGCATCTCATGCTTGCCAGCTGAAAGTTTGACAACCTTATCAGACGCCAACTCCTTATAAGTTGTCCAAGCTCCAGTATCTTCAGTATCAAACACAACCTTTGTCGACTCATCTCCGTCAAACATTACAGAGAATGTAGACTCGCCTCCTTCATCAGAAACATTTGCCGACAAGATATATCCATCATCTTTCTCCACTTCAACAGTGTATTTCAACCACTCGCCTGCCTCACAGTAACCTACTGCATAACCACCGTCGCAAACATACACGTCTACATTGGAATCAGATCTGTAAGTGGCATCTCCTTTATTCTCCTCCTTCGCATCATAGAATGAAATGCCAGATGCTCCTTCATTGAAATTCTCAGCCTCAATGATTCCAGGAATCTTAGCAGCAACACCACCAAAAGGAGCCGCCTTTTTTACAACCTCGATTGTGATAGGAGCAGACTCACCAGACTCTCCATTAGCATCGTAAGCGATAGCGTTGATAGTGTGCTTTCCTAGAGATGCGTCAGCTCCATAATAGAATGAGAACGGAGCCACCCACTTGTCTTTAACCAGCTCTGAACCCTCGAAGAATTTGATATTCTTGATTTCAGACTCACTCTTATAAGTAGGTGTGATCAACACGCTGTCACCCTCTTCAATGACAAGCTTCTCAGCTGCGATATCCAAGCTTATCTTACCACTACCCTCACCTACGTATGTCACACAACTCTTAGCAGGAAGAGTGACAGAGAATGAAGAACTCTTGTTGATAGCATCAAGTTGCTTCATATTTCTAGTCTGGTCTGTGATCCATACATTCCACTGCTGAACCTTTGTGCCTGGGACCGAGATATTGATTGTCTTAGCCTCTGTGCTCATGTTGACAGCGACAATCACAACATCATCACCATTCTTGTAGGCAGATGTATACACATTATATGTTGGATTGACAGTACAATCTACACGATAATATCCAGGGCGGATGAATCTTGCATACTGACCGAAAAGCCAACCACGCTTTGTGATCTGACCATCCTTAGCGTTATCATTATTAGTATCTCCGTTGTTGATCAGAGAATAGTTTCTCTTCAAATACCACCATACGTACGCACTCATATTAGATAATGCCATACCACGATGGATTGAATAAGCCACTTCCAAAGCCTCAGGCCAAACATTGGCACGGCAAGGAGATCCGCTTGTAGCGTTAGAAGACGTGTAATATTCCGTCATCCACAACTCCTTGTCAGGATCAGCAGCAATCTTCTGATCGCCAAGAGAGTATTTGAAAAAGTTGTCACTAGTGGAAGCTCCACTTGCATAGAAGTGAGTTCCCAATATATCTATATTCTTAAGAGCATTAGCATCATTAAGAATCTTGTCGTACATTCCTTTGCTATATGCGAAACTCTCAGCAGTGATCACCTTTGTGCCATTAACACGAAGTTTACCAGCATAATTCTTCGCATATTCATATACCTGATCTGTGCTCCACCATGTCCAGTCATGTCCGTAATCAGGCTCGTTAGCATAACTCATGGCGTAAAGGCTTACACCATTCTCATACATATAATTGTTGAACTTAACCAAATGGTTAGTATATCTTTCAAAAGCACTTGTGTTGATCTGCTTCTCATTAGCACGATACTGACAAGAGTTATTGTTACAAAAAGCAGTTGTCTTAGTACACATATCTGCAGAAGGAGTGTTCCAAGGAGTAGCAAATAGCTTGACTCCCATTTTCTGAACCTTCTTACATGTAGCAAGTTCCCTGCTCCAATTGTTCTCACTTTCCGCAACCCAAATACGCATTACTGAAAGTCCAAGCTTGTTCTCACCGACGCCGAAAAGTTTGTCTATGTCATTGTCAGTAAGATCATAGCCCTGCCAACAAGGATGGTTGATACCTCCAAATCCCTGTATTTTCTGCTTGACACTTGACAGGTTCACAGTGCAATCCTGTGCAGCGGATGATGCGACGCCCATCAATGCAAGTGTTGATAAAGTTAATTTGTAAAGTAAATGTGTTTTCATGATAACTACCTTTTGTTTGTTCACATAAAAATTAGTCTAATCGAATTGCAATCGCCACTTATCATCCCGTTTGCGTTTGCAATCATAGCAAATATATTGGTAGTTCCAACGAAATAGATTCTCAATTAACGGTAAATTCTTATCATTTATTAATTTTGGTATAAATCACCACCTTCGATGTTACATATAAATACACGGTGGAATGGAGGATTTTAAAAAAAAGGAATGCAAAATACCAAATTAAAAATTCATGATTCAGCACTTTGCATTCAGTGTTTCGTACCTCAGATTTCAACAAACTCTGCTGAGAACGTCCTTCCCGTCGAAGAAAAGAGTGATGTTTTTCACCGCATATCTGCCCATAGCGATTCTAGCCTCCACCGTCGCCGTACCGATATGAGGCACGACAACAACATTATCCCTGCCCAACAATCCTTCATGAATCTGTGGCTCTTTTTCAAAGACATCCAATCCAGCCCCGCCTATCTTACCACTATCCAAAGATGCCACCAATGCGGACTCATCCACAACAGGGCCGCGGGCTGTATTCACGATGAAAACGCCATTTTTCATCTTTGACATAGCCTCAGCATCAATCAAATGATAAGTGGATTCATCCAATGGAGTATGCAAAGAGATATAATCGGATTGAGACAAAAGTGTGTCCAGAGAAACATATTCAGCCGAGTATCTCTTCTCGATATCTTCAGGCAGACGGTGCCTATTATAATATAGTATTTTCATCCCAGACACGACAGCCCTTTTTGCCACAGCCTGGCCGATGCGTCCCATACCGATGATTCCAAGCACCTTATTATACAGACCAGTCCCCAAATTCTCCATCACTCCCCAACGGATGTCATCACCATAATGAAGTTTGCGGCTACATTCCGTGATCCTACGGGAAAGTGCAGACATGAGTGCGAATGCCAATTCCGCTGTCGGCTCGACCACGGGATCCGGAGTATTAGTCACAACAATCCCCTTAGATTGAGCATAATCTATGTCGACGTTGTTGAAACCGACACCAAAATTTGAGATGATCTTCAGACGAGAGCCCCCAGCGTCGATGATATCCTTATCTATAGGGAAATTAAACATCGACAGCAATCCGTCACATTCCGGCAAACGCTCTACTATCTCCTCCTTTGTGAAAGAAGCAGTTGTCGGCAAAATGAACTCATAATTATCAGGAGCCTCAGCAAAGCTCTCTTCCAATAATTTATATGTAACTAAAATTCTTTTTTTCATAGATCTCACAATATTAACACATTTATCACGTCCACAGACTGGTTATAAACATCGGACTTGCATCGTCTGCTTTCTTGAAACCACATGATTCGTAAAAATCAAGTTCCTCATTATATGCGACGAGGACGATACGCAAATAATCCTTATAATGATTCTTCATCATATCCACCAAACGACGGCCGATTCCTTGATGATGATATGTAGGTCTGACCAGCAGATAATGGACATAAGCAGTCATGACACCATCGTCCATCGCACATATCAGTCCGACAAGATGGTCGCCATCCCATGCTGTATAGACAGTCTCAAAATTCCGCATTGCCACCACCAATTTTTCTGGATAATGGCCAGACGACCACTCTACAGAAAGGAACAAAGATTCCAGATCTTCCTTCCTAAACTCATGTATGTCTTTATATATTATTTCCATATCATAATCACAAGAAACCGCTTTTATACCATTTATGTCACAAAAATAACAAAAATGAACATATACTTAAATACGGCAGCAATCGTTGAACAATTGAAAACATCTGAATACAACATTCATTCTATCAAAGCAAAGTAACTTATAATATTTAATTATTTTGTTTATTTTTGCTACAGTTCTTAAGTCTACAAATATCATATCAACTAATATAATGAATCATCATGATCGAACAGATGCTTGAATATAATAAGCGATTCGTAGAAACGAAAGCTTATGAACAGTTTAAGACCAGCAAATATCCCGACAAGAAAATCGCTATTGTAACATGTATGGACACTCGCCTGGTGGAACTTCTGCCTGCCGCACTTGGAATCAAGAACGGAGACGTGAAGATCATAAAAAATGCGGGAGGCACCATCACTAATCCTTTTGACTCTACCGTCAGGTCTCTTCTTGTCGCAATCTACGAACTTGGAGTGAACGAAATAATGATTATCGGCCACACCGGATGTGGAGTGCAAGGCATGGACAGCCAGGAGATGCAGCGCCTGATGCGTGAACGCGGTATCGACGACGAGCATATCAACCTGATGAAACATTGCGGCATCGACCTTGATTCCTGGCTACATGGTTTTGATGACACAGAAGCCGCCGTACTGGAAACTGTTGACCTTGTGAAAAATCATCCGCTTGTACCCAAAGACATCATTGTACGCGGATATATTATGGATAGTGAAACAGGAGAATTAAATAAAATATAAAAAGACGGGAGAAATCCCGTCTTTTTCACAATATATAATAAAATTTGTCTACTAAAGATCTCCAAATTTCTTCATCAACCAATACATCAAAAACAGATTAAGGATTATCACACTCAAGCCACAAACGGCCATAACAATATTCTCAAAGATACTATATCTATTTAGCAATTCGCTGTATACATACAAAAAATATGGCAAAAGCAAAACAGAAGTGACTAGTCCAGGAAAATATGTGCGGAATATAATTCCAGCCAATATATGTTGCAACACCGAATGTATTCCAAATCCCCAAATCAACGCATACATCGGCACAGGATCGCTATAAACAGCCATAATCACAACTATTATAAGGAACAAAAGCTGTTCAAGAATCACTATTGTATATTTTATCTGACTAAGATTCTTGATCGTCGTAACCAATGATGTGAAAACAGGACATTTTACTAACATTTCATCAAAATGTTCTTTTTCCCATCTCTTACGCATCAACAGTTCCTCTAGGTCGTGAAGGATATAAACAATAGGTAGCGATATATAAAAGATTAGAGTATCCATAAATATGCAAGTCATAAAAACCATAGCAAAAATAATCAATTTTTACTTTTTCAAGTATAAAACCAACAAATAATCAACATTTATTAGTAACAAAAAGAAAACGAACACGCATATTTTTCACATATATGCACTCATTATGTATATTTTTGAATCAAAATATCATAACAAACATAACAAAATGTCAAACATTAAGATAAAACAGTAGAAATATGACACTTTATATAAATGTAATAATATACAAAATACATAATACTATATTTCAGTAAGTTAAATCATAAACCCCACAAAATATACAATAACCACAAATTAATATACAAAACATATATACTTATAATCCAACAATTTACATAACATTAATGCATATTATACAAAACAAACAAAATACAACAAACAAAAAAAATCAAGCATTTTGTCAAAAAAAATCACATTTTCTTTTGCAGAATGAAAATTTGTTGTAATTTTGCAAGTGTAAAGAAAGAAACAAAGTAATAACAATTAAAATTTACGACTATGGTACTTTCAATTTTGGCAATCGCAGTAATAGCAAAGATTTGGGTCGTTAAAGATTCACTTCACGCTTAAAACCGTTTTGACGGACTGAACAAATTAGTTTATTAACAATTAAAACTTACAGCTATGGTTACATTTATGATCGCATGTTTGGCAGTTGCTTTCGCAGCAAAAGTTTGGGTAGTTGAGAAATCTCTTCACTCTTAACAAAATCTGACAAAACAAAAAACAAGAGTTTACTAACAATTAAAAATTACAACTATGGGAATAACATTAGCGCTACTTTGTGTAGCATCAGCAGTAAAAATCGCATTTTCAGTAAACGATTGTAAAAAACTAAACAAAAATAATAATCATAATCAGCCTAACCGCATCTAATCATGGGACGACAAGAAAAATCTGACAGACCATAATCCTGATTCATACGAGATATCGAACGAATCAGGATTTTTATTTATTAACACCACACACAACAGGAATTAGCTACATAATAATGTAAACCATAAGCAGAGCAATATATACTAATCAAATCTATAATATGAACCCAAAACTTCCAATACAACTAACTAAAACACAACAAAATACGCAAACTATGTTATACAACAACAATTTATCAACTCGTTTTTTTTAATTTAAGAATACGTAAATAACCACTTAATATTATATTTGCGAAACCATTTGAAAAACACAAGAATTATGACAGAGAAAGTTAGATACTCCGACGAAGAATTGGAGGAATTCAAGCAAATAATCCTTGAGCGACTTGAAAAGTCGAGAAAGATATATGAGGAGTTGAAAGCAAGTGTGACAAACGCTGATGGCAACGACTTAAGCAACACTGCCCCAACATTCAAAGTGCTTGAAGAAGGTGCCACAACATTGAGCAAAGAGCTCAACGGACTGCTTGCCCAAAAAGAGATGGTCTACATCAAATGCCTTGAGGCCGCATTGGTAAGAATCGAGAACAAAACCTACGGCATCTGCAGAAAGACAGGCAAACTGATTCCGAAAGAACGTTTGAGAATCGTTCCCCACGCAACACTTACCGTGGAGGCTAAAATGGAAGAGAACAAATAACATAAACCTATACGAGACATCAAAAGCGGAGTTTTTTCTCCGCTTTTTTTTATTTTTTTACAATTCACCGAATTTTTCAAGCTATTGATTGCAAACGACAACCAATTTTTGACTAAATTAGCACGATTAATCAAAATGAAGAATACAATGACAAGATATATATTTACAATTTTGCTCGCCGCCATAGGATACGTTTCGGCGTTTGCGGCGACAATATCCCAGATGACACTAGATGCCATGGGAATCAAAGACAGCTTGATTCTCAAATCTTTAGTTATGGATTCTGTCATTCCTTACGACTCAACCCACGCCATCGTCGCTATCCCAGTCAAAGTGGATTCAGCACGCAATGTGTATGATCTCTATGTGGCGAAAGTAAAATGTGCCGACGGAAGTGTCGTATGCTACGTGAAAGACGACAGCAAGATTGATGTAGGCAGAAAAAGGAAATACACTTCCCGCCGCTTCGACTTCGCTAAGTTCAAACTCAACGATAATGTGATGGCTTTCGGAATACGTATGACAGACAGTATCGGCTCTGACGTCTATATTTCCAAAAACGAATACATGACTCTTTATGCTCCAGACAAGAACAAACTGTTGAAGGTGCTCGACAATCTCTTGATTTCCAGCGTCAACGACCAGTGGAACCTGCAGAACTGCGAAGGCGACCACTTCACAGAAAATAAAATCGTTGTCATGAGCAGGAAGAAAAAAAAGGGCAACACCTATCGCGACCTTATCATCAAGAACCGTGTGGTATCGGTGAAAAACTTCATCAACCACGCCGGCGCCGACTCAACAAAAGCTGATTCTACCGCCCTCAAAGATGTACCGTCTACAGGGCAAGAGGCTAAAATAGTCTCTAAAGCTGTCGTCAAATACAAAGATGGCGACGTGGTGACTCAGGGCAGCATGAACAACCTTTACATGCACGACAAAATGAACAATATAGACAGTGTCAACGTTGATTCAATCGCAAAAAAACTTGAAACTGAGAAACTAAGCAAAAACAGTCTCTCTGGAGAAGAGCTCGACGATTATCTTCTTGAACATGTGGAGGAAGATGAGGATTGCGTTGAGACTACAACTATCGAATGGATGCATGAGTATTATGTATTCAAAAACGGAAACTATGTATTAACCGCTGAATAATCAAAAACGTGGCTACAATAGGAGAAAAAAAAGGAAAAAGCAAAGGTAAATCGCTTGGATTCGAAATCCCGGAAAATGATACTGAAGAGATGGTCGACGTCGTGTTCTTCAACGACGATGTCACTACTGTGGAATTTGTGATCAAAGTGTTAATGACTGTTTTCTTCTTGCCGAAAGAGAAAGCTGTGAAATTAACATTCAAAGTTGACGAGGAGGGTTCTGCTGTGGCTGGCACCTACACCATCGACATCGCAAAATCCAAAAAGGCACTTGCCGACAGAATGGCAAGAGCTGAGAATTTTCCATTAAGGATAGAACTATATTCACACAATTGATATAATAATTTATTAGGAGCAGCAAAATGCTAAATGTACGATTCGTAACTGAAATGCTTTGTAGAGCACTATGCTTTGCACAAGAGTTCGCAACCCGTCACCGTCATCAATTTCTAATGCCTGAGCATGTGATGCTTGCACTCACTCGCCAAGTGCCATTCTATCTGACATACGGCAAATATGGAGAGCAGAAAATGCGCGAATATCTTGACAAATACGCAGAAGTGGTTCCAGACTTCATTGACTATGCAGGACCTATTCCGTCTTACAATCTAGAACACGCTCTTGAATACGCAAAAGCATTGGTGTATGAGCTTGAACAGAAAAACAACATCAGCGAAAGTGCGTTCAAACTGAATTTGAAGAACTACGCTAATGATGAAAAATATAAAAAATACGAGCAGACTAGTCTTGAAGACAACGAGGCTACCCTACTCGTTGTCGGTGTGCCCCACATGGTGATCGGTCTTATCGAGGCTGGTTGCAAACTGCCGCCAGACCTGGGAGAAAAATCGTCGCTCAACGTCCACAAACGTATGGCCGTTTTCTTCTTCTTGGATAAGTACTACAAATCAACATACCAGGACGCATGCGAATTGTCGGAATTCTCATATCAGGATTTCCTTGAAGACGACGAGTCTTTCGACGCTCCATGTCCATGGAAAACAGAGGATGAGTCTGAAATCATCCCTGAAAACATTCAAAATGATTTGGAACGCAGTCTGTGCAACTCGTTTGAGAAATACCGTACAGAGGATGACTACGAGACAAAAAGCATCGCTAACACCGAGAGCAAAATCTACGAGATATCTCCTGACAACATAGAGAGTTTCATGAAAAATGGCAAAATCATCATTGATGCCATTGAAGATATAAAGACAAAGCGAGGCAACAACTCTGCTCCTGAATCTGAGTATATCACTTGTCTGAACACTTTGGTGGAGAAAAACAAATTCAATCTAATCGGACGTGAGGATGAGCTGAACCGTGCGATGCAGATTCTTTGCCGTAAGAACAGGAACAATGTGATTTTCGTAGGAGAGAGCGGCGTCGGAAAAACAGCTATCATACATGGTCTTGTGACAGCCATCAACCATGGCGACGTGCCTGAACGTCTGAAAGACACTATGGTATATGAGCTGAACATCCCATCGCTGATTGCAGGAAGCACAATGTATGGTGAGGTGGAGGGCAAAATGAAAGAGGTCCTTTCTATGCTTACCGACGACAAACGCAAGATCATCTGCGTCGACAACATTCACACTATGACTCCTGCCGAATCAGACAAGAGCATGGGCAACATGGTGTCGATTCTTTTGCAACACGTCGACAACTACAATATCCATATCATCGGAACATCTTCCGCACAGGAATTGGAAAAAGCTTCCGTCGGCAACCGTCAATTCCATTCTCACTTTGAGACAATCGAAGTGAATGAGCCGAACGATGAGGAGAACAGAAAAATCATCGAAGGAAGACTCGACGATTACGAAGAGTTTCATAATATTGAATACACCGACGAGGCTATCAAATATGCCATCTTCGGTGCGAAAAAATATATCACAAACAGATTCATGCCAGAAAAGGCTCTGTCTCTTATCGACGACGCGGGAGCGTGGAGAGAACTTCATCCATCGGAAGATGGCAAACAGATAGTTGACAAGCCAGAAGTGGCTGCAATGTTGGCTAAGATCTGCAAGATCGACTCTCTTGCCGACGACGATGATGACACTGCCAAACTCATGAATCTAAGTGACCGAATCAAAGATAAAATCTATGGTCAGGACAAGGCCATTGAACTTTTATCGGAGGCTGTACTTACCGCATCCGCAGGACTTGCTGACGACACAAAACCAATGGCGAACCTGCTGTTTGTCGGCCCGACAGGTGTCGGAAAGACAGAGGTGGCTAAAGTCTTGGCTAAAGAGCTCAACATCCCGCTGGTCCGCTTTGACATGAGTGAGTATTCAGAAGAGTACAAGACATCAAACCTTATCGGATCTTCACGTGGATATGTCGGTTCGGAAGACGGAGGTTTGCTAACAAACGCCATCCGCAAGACTCCTCACTGCGTTCTGCTGATAGACGAGATTGAGAAAGCACATCCAAAAGTGTTCAATATCTTCCTGCAGGTTATGGACTACGCCACACTGACTGACAGCCGTGGACAAAAAGCCGATTTCCGCCACGTCATCCTGATCATGACTTCAAACGCAGGTGTGGAAAATGCCAAACAATCGACTGTCGGATTCGTGGAGAATCTGAATGAAGGAGACGCAATCATGAAAGGTGTGAACAAAGCATTCAAACCTGAATTCTTGAACCGTCTTACAGCCATCAACCTCTTCAACGGAATGACAAGAGAAATGGCGAGTCTGATTCTTGACAAGAAGGTCAAAGAGTTGACAGACAAATTGAAGGCAAAAGAAGTCATCCTTTCATTGTCCGACTCCGCAAGGGAAGTTCTTCTCGACAAGGGATTCTCTGTCAAGTTTGGCGGACGTGAGATAGACCGTGTCATCACTGCAGAGTTGAAGCCACTGTTGACTCGAGAACTGCTGTTCGGCTGCTTGAAAAAAGGTGGAGACGCGGTAATCACCGTCGATGCAGAGAAGAAACTTGTAATTGAGAAGAAATGAATTCAGAAATTGAGCAGGAATATTGGGTCTATCAAATAAAAGGCACTCCTTACCAGGTGATTCAACTGCCCGAAAACGCCACAGATTTTCCCCATCCGTTTCTCATTCCAGATGAGAACAGAAGTCCCGACGGACTTTATGCAATAGGAGGAAACCTGAATCCGGGATTCGTGTTGAGTGCATATAGCCAAGGAGCGCTGCCGTGGACCGCCGTCGAAAACCTGAAATATGGAATCGACTGGTATTGCCCACTCGACCGATTCGTGATTTTCCCGGACGAGATCCACATATCCCATTCTATGAAATCCCTGCTCAACAAACAGATATACACCGTCACCAAAGACAAAGATTTTGATGCAGTCATAAAAAAATGCGCTGAATCAAATTCCCGGAACAAGCAAGACGGTGCATGGCTCGGCAAAGAGATAATCAACACATTCACACGCCTCAACCAACTAGGATACGCGCATAGCTATGAGGTGTGGAATAAAAACGAAGAACTTGTCGGCGGTCTGTACGGATTAGAAATCAATAACTGTTTTCTTGGAGAAAGCATGTTTTCCATCGAGCCAAGCGGTTCGAAAATAGCGTTGATATACATGTGTCAGCAGGAGAAAAAGTACAAATTCATCGACTGCCAGTTTGAAACCCCACATTTGAAATCAATGGGAGGCAGACACATTGACATAGATGAATATCTGGAGATGATGTATGGGTAAATGCTAAATGCAAAATTAAAATGAAACACGGAATTAGTATCATAGTATCAGTATTAATGTCTCTCATCAGTGCGACGCTGATGAGCCAGAATTTCATATACGTCAACCAAATAGGCTATCCCTCAACAGCCACAAAACAGGCTCTTGTAGCCAACCTCACCGAAAAGACTTTCTTCGTGAAAGACGCGGTGAGCCACAACGATGTGATGAAAGGCACCGTCTCCACAGGCAAATTTTGGAGAGAGAGCAACGAGACCATCTCATGGGCTGATTTCACCAGTCTGAAAAAGCCAGGCAAATACTTTATAAAAATAGGCAAAGACAAAAGCGAGACATTCGAAATCAAAGAGAACGGCAAGATTTACGACGACCTGCTGACAGCCACCGCGAAAGGTTTTTATTTCTGGCGCAGTGGCATGGACATTCTTCCTGAATACGCCACGTGGAAAGGAATCAACTACGCAAGAAAGGCAGGACATATCGACAGCACCGTCTATCTACACGCATCTCTGACTTCAGCAAAGCGTCCGGCAGACACAGAGCTCAATAGCCATGGAGGATGGTACGACGCGGGAGAGTATGCCAAGTACACAACCAATGCGGCCATCACTGTCCACACTTTGCTAACATCTTATATTACAGAACATAAGCAATACGACACCTTGAGTTTCAACATTCCAGAAAGCAACAATTCAACCCCCGACATTCTTGACGAGGTGATGTATGAATTGAAATGGATGCTGACGATGCAGGATCCGAATGACGGTGGTGTCTACAACAAAGTGACCCCATTGAGATTTCCAAGCTTTGTCATGCCTGCTGATGACAAAGCCGACCGATACATGATTGGAAAGTCCATCGATTGCGCATACAATTTTGCAGCCACCATGGCATTGGCTTCACGAGTGTATGCCGGGAACAAAGACTATCCGGATTTTTCAGAGAAAGCCAAAAAC
>JAEEGL011192306.1_pt1 | contig 23558 bp, 9 predicted proteins | sample 9134231 | NCBI WGS metagenome assembly JAEEGL01 (sample SAMN16246548, study PRJNA631951) | gut metagenome | biome: gut microbiome; feature: rumen; material: fiber-attached | host: Bos | place: Iran: Karaj | collected 2018-10
ATACAGGGAGGCTTTCAGGGCATGGGTGCTGTCCAGTCCCTCAATGAGGCTGCAGACGATCTTGGCTTCTTCGTCCGAGAAGTAGACAAGCTTGTCGAGGTCCTTGAAGTGGGAAGGAGTCTTTACCAGACGATACACATTACCGTGAATTTTCTCTACGGCAAACCCCAGCTCCTTGAAGGTATCAATATACCGGTAGATAGAGCGGTAGGAGGTATCCAGCTTGTCGGCCAGCTCTTCGACCGTGAAATAGGCATTTCCGGTCATCAGGCGCATGAGTCGGAAGACTCGTTCTACTCTGGGTTGTTCCATATGGTGTGTATTATTAATTCTTTATTGTGGAGGGAAGAGCTTCTTTTCCGGGATGGAGTAGTATTGAAACCATACCGGAATATTGAATACTTTGCGAAGCGTTTGGATATATTGTTTGTCCAGGTCATCCGCCTGGGATGGGGCAATAATGAAAAGCTTATCCGCCTTCTTCCCTGTGGGATAGAAAGCATATTCCATAATCTGTCCGAGAGCTTCCCTGATGCTTGCTTTTGCAGGAGAAGTCTTAATCTCGTAAAAGTGAACGTCCCCGGATTCTGTGGTAGCGGTTATGTCAACGTAATTAACCTCCATGTCGATTGAGACATACTTACCGGACTCTGCGAGAATGTCCCGTATTGAGTTTTGCATTTTGTTATGCCGGGGATCGTAGCTGGTTTTTCTAAAATCAGTATTAAACACGACGCGTTTTTCTGATTTAGCATCAGTAGCCCCACGCTTTACTGTGTGTGACGGACTGTTCTTTTCGCTTTTTGTCTTTAGAGTATTGCGCGTGTCGGGCGTGTCAGAAAAAACGAACTCACCTTTCTTGTCATAGAGCTTATAGTATTTAGCCCGAGTGTTGGGGTCATTCTGGGAGATAATCCTCGGATTAGACAGGTTCACAAACACGTCTTCCCTTTTGAACTTGATGTTGAATAGGGGATAATCGGAGTCTCTGAGCTGTTTGTAATCTCCTTGTATCGCTTTGACGTCATTCTCCATTTGTGACAGCCAGCCGCGCTTATCGTATTGATCGAAAGCCCAGTCGGATTCCCTCTTGTCTATGCATACGACATTTCGAATAACTCCCAGGTAGAGTTTCCCATGTGTTTTCGAATAGACATACAGATGAATGTCGAACGTCTTCCCTGCGTAAATGAATCCGCTCAGGGCCTGGAGATAGCTGTAATGGTAACCTTTTAAATACCGTTCATCGTCAAGTAGCCATTCTTCGTGACCAAACTTGTATTTGTACTCATAGCTATCCTTTAGCGTCCCTTTTCCGTGTGCTCCGGAAGGACGACTCCAGGCGTTCTCATTATAACAGATGCGGGCGATTTTTTCTTCCATGTGACAACTCCTCATTAGATATCTGCGCGTTCACCGCACCCTGTAATGAGCACTTTCTGCATGGCGCGTGTGATGGCGACATACATCAAGGCCTTCTGGTTCATCAGGTAGTTCCTTTTTTCGACAGGGTCCATCTCGTTATAGTCATAGGTGATCCTCGGGAAGGTCGCCTTGCTTACATCCGAGAGGATGACCACCTTGAACTCGAGACCCTTCATATTGTGGAAGGTTGACAAGTTCACTCCGTTGGTGCTCCCTCCGGTCTCAGAGAAGAGATTGAAGTAGGGAACATTGTTCCGGTGAAGCATGTCCTGAATGGTCTTGATGGCATTTCGGTTGTCACAGGCAATGACCATATCTTTGAGTTCGATACCGTTGTCTCTGCACATCCTTATGAATGAAAGGATTGCTGCCATCTCCTCGTCTTTAGTTCCGAAGACTTTATATTCAGGTTTGTCCCCATGAATGAGCGATACATATCCTGCAAGGGACTCAACCTCTCCGTCAAAATCATCAAAAGCGCAACCGTTGACAATATTGACCGCCGCACGTTTGATTTCTTCTGTCGTTCGATAGTTGACACGAAGACGTTTACTTCTCTTTCCACGTACATTGATACCAACTTGGGAAAAGGCAATCTTCCGATTGTTGTATATTCTCTGATAAGGATCACCCACGAGGAAGAGGTCGTTTGGTCCTTCTTCTGTCAAAGCCCTCAAGAATCGTAGCTCGGGGTTGGAAAAGTCTTGAATCTCGTCGGCAATAACATGACTGTAGGGACGGATGCGATTCTCATTGAGGTAATTCGCGACAAGGTTGAATACCTCGTTTCTGTCGTACTGGTCAGCGTCCTTCTTACGAGCAACATACTGTTCAACAAGGCTCCAGATTTCCGCCCGCTGTTTTCGGCTGACAGGAATAGCCCGTCCGATTCTGGACTGTCTGTAGTAGGCGTCCAAGGTAGTGATGTTGTTATAGACAATAATATCCAGATACTCTCTCTGAAGGAACCTGGCATCGAAGGAGCTAAGATTATCTGAAACGACATTCTCCCAAAGCTCCTCGCTGCTATATCCATAATCAAGGACAGTCGCTTTTGAGGAAATGAGATTATACCTTCTTGCCATGTCGAGCGCGAGCTTGTCTATATTTATGACATCGCAGTTGTCCGTCTTTACGCCAAGGGCCTTAATCCTGTTGGAAATATTCTTAATAAGAGTCTTTGTAAAGGTTGTATAGAGAACTTTCTTTGATGAGGTCTCGGCCGCAAGTTTTTTTAGTCGATGCAGGGCAGCGACGGTCTTGCCAGTGCCGCCGCCACCAGTAACCTTCATCGAACCGGGGTAGTCCTTCTCCACAAGAAGTCGCTGTGAGGGATGAAGGAAGATTTCCCACTTCTCGGCTCCATCTCGAATGACATGCTCTAGTTCCTCATCGTCAGTTATCTCAATGAAATTCCTCTTATTATTGATTGAGGTGTTTCCGGATTCTTCCTTTCCGGCCTCTATCTCAGTAATGATGCTGTCGATGCTTGCTCCGTCTTCCATGAGGTAGAATAGATTCTCGAAGACGTCGCTTGAAAGCTGAGATTCCACATTCTCGAGGTCATCCAGGTCCCGGATTCCTTTTACGATAGAGAGCTGATGTGTGGGAACACCGATACGAAGCAGTTGGTCATCGCTGTATTTTGAAAAAGCAGTCGGGATTTCAGGGGCGGGGGCAGCTTCCTTCGTATCTACGATGGCAACGGTCGTCACCTGGAACGAGTTGGTATAACTATTCCAATCGAAACGCTTGTTTCGAGCCCAGTCCATCGCTTCATCATGATGATCAATCCATAGTATGCAGTAGATATCATCAGATGCTACACCGATGATTGCCCTATACGTGTCATCAATGCGCGCCGTCCTCAGGCTGCTATCCTTAAAGTCCTGAATTTTTTCAAGGTTGATAGCTGCGCTTTTCGGGTTTTCCTTGAACTTTTTCTGGAAGTCCCGGACACGGAGTTGAACGTTCTTCGGGAGCTCAAAGAGCTTGTCCCAACATTTATCACCTAAAAACAGTTTCATATTCTATCCCCCAATAATATCTTTTAATTTGTCGATATCTCCTGCGTTGATTACTGTGTAACCGTGCTGGAGGAATACATCTTTGGATTCATCTCCATAGGGATCGACAACTAGTTTGATTGACTCAGCGCCAAGCTGGGCATCGGCGATGGTGGTTCCTTCATCGTCCATAAGGCTGAACCCTCCGTCATAATCGAAGTCTACACCTTTCTCGATGAGTAGGCGGACCATTTCTTCCATAGATGCATCAAAATTCTCCAGCACTGCATCTATGTCCAAGGCCGTGTCGGGCTTTGCTTCGTACATATCCGCCTTGTCAAGGTTGAGAAGGTTATAAAGTCTCCAGAAATGGCGCCAGGTGTCCTTGTCCAGATCCTGATTTAGGTCAATGAGAGCGATTGAATACCTAAAGGAATTGTCGGGAAGAACAGCAATACGCGTGTCACACCAGGAGCTGTTTTTCGGAGCGTTGGAACTTACGAAGGGATCCACGCCCTGTACTTTTACTGCATCATGCTCGAATGAAAGATATCCCTTCCAGTCCTCGCACATGGCTCCATTGGACCAGGAGAGGAGGTAAAGGAGATTCTGAGCGGCGAATCGTTTGTCATCGATATCCGTCAGGACAAGGAGAAAACGTTCGTAGTCATTAAGGCAATTCTTCCAGCCATTTTTCGCGTTCTTCCAAAAAGTCAGATTCCTTTCTGGACCGGGAATGTAGAGTGAATCTTCTTTTTTGTCGTTGTAGTTGTCAATATCCTCCCAGGACATTGTCCACGTAATGATTCTACCTGAGCGGTGAATCGCTACGCGCTTCATGAAGTCATCGTAGAAACGAACTTTACCATTCTGCTGAGAACCGTGATAAGCGTAACCATCTAGATATAGAGCGATGTCTGGGATAACATCCGTGGGTAGGTCAACCCCGTCCTTTGTCCTTCGAACGCATTTGACATAGAAGTCCGGGCGGGTCGTATACTCCACTCCGGTGGCCTGTCCAAGGGTTACCTGGGGCATAATGGTATAACCTCTGATTTCTCCATTTGAGGAGACGACCTCTATCTTGTAGTATGTTACGAGAGCAGTCTCGACACTAAACTTCCAACCCGTCCGCGCCTCGCAAATCTCACGCAGGGAGGTCACGAATCGCGTCTCTAGCTCACTTTCTTCGATGCCACCGCCTTTGGTGACTGAGCCGATAGACCCGTTAATGGTCTCCCAGTTTTCGCATTTGTCCACGATGCGTTTGAACAGTTCTGCAGCCTTGGCTCGACTAAGCAGCCCACGCGTGTACTTGTTCTCATACGAGAGGACGCAGTGGTAACACCCATCTTTCCCTTCATTCTGGCATTGGCAATTGTCGAGTAGCTCATGGGCATTCCTCAGTACCTTCGAGAACTCCACGGTGTTGAAAAGCTTCGAAAGGTATCCGGTTCCACCGGGGATAGTATCATACAGAATGATGTAGTTGTCGAACTTACCCGTCGCTTGGTTAAACTCGTAGTACTCACGCATGGCGAGATGCTGCGGATTGCCACGGAAGTAATACTTTAAGCCAAGATTCAACCCGGCCTTGAACATCGCAGTCGTGGCATCGGAATCAATTTCCTGTACGGGGAGGAGAATCTTGATAGCTTCAGTATGGAACTCCCTTGAAAGGAAAGCCTGCTCAAAGTACTCGTCTGCCTTATCCTGATAGAGCTTATCCTTATGCTTGCAGTACGGATAATGGAAAGCCTTCTTCTGTTCTTCGTCAGACTTGGACTGTACCAGGGCTGGATTCGCTACGGACTTGCCGCAGTATCTGCATGTCACAAAGCCATGAACCGGGACCTTGTTCCGGCTAATCTCGACGCTGTTGGCGTTCATGACAGATGTCTCGCCTAGATTAGTCTCGAAGATAGAGACGTTCTTCACGAATTCGATACCAAACGGGATGTCCTTCATACCATAGGAGATGGCAGAACTGCCGGAGTCGAACTTGAAATGGAACGTGCTCTTGTATCCCACCTTCTCGCGCTCATCGGTACTGTCGTCAAGGATGGCATCCACGAGTTTCTCATTGACCTTGACATCCCTTAGGTTGACAAATGTATGAACGTGATCGGCCGAACCGAAAGACGAATCCCCGCATTTCGGGCAGGTGCCTGGATGATTTGGGGAGTCGTCCTCAATGCAGTCGCATTTGGCACAGAACCGTTTCCTAATGAGGCCATACTTGCTGTTCCAGTCGGAGGTATTGATGCCGTTGATAGTCATCTTTAGCCCGTCAAAATAGAAATGATTACCGGGGGCTAAATCTTTTAGGCCAGCATTTGCAGGGCGAACAATCTCAAACTCCTTAATCTCGGCCTGCTTCCCGGGATCTTCTCCCTTCGGGACATTGCCGAGAATGCTGGCACTCATCTTGACGCCAGTTTCAGGGAAAGCATAGTTTGGAAGCAAACCCTCATCAGTCATGAACTCCAGGACGATACGCTTCTTCATAGCAGTCCTCTGACGGTAGAGCATGTTCTTCTGCTGGATGAGTTCCTTATACTCGTCATCGTTCTTGCTGAGCTTGCGCCTGGCGATGTCATCGTAGATGGCATTGATTTTCATGGAAAGTGAAAGGTACTCCTGCCTCATCCTCTGGAAGATGAACTCAACCTGCTTCTCGAAGCTGCCATCGGAGAACTGCTCGTACATAGGGACAAGGACGTTCTCATAGGTTTCTTGTGAATAGTGGCGGCTAAAAGATGATTTCAGGGAGTCGATGTTCTCCTGGATGAACTCTGATATCCTGTTGATAAAGAAATCAGGCGAGGAAAGGAAATCCGTATCCGGCTTAATTACACGCATGGTGTGCGGGATCCTGTGCTGAAAAGGATCTGCTGCAGTCCAGGAATCGATGCAGAAGGCATAAAAGTGCCTGCGAAGTATATCCTTTGCGTTAAGGTAGCAACCGGGAGTGTTCACATCTCCGGCCATCATGGCCTTAGGGTCCTCAAAGAAGAACAGGTCATGTGGGTCGCTCTTCGCGAAATCGATGATGAGGGCTCCGCCGCTCTTTCGTCCGGCACGTCCTACCCGTTGGAGGTAATTCGCCGTAAGGGGAGGGATGCCGACGTTGAGTTCACTATTCAGGTCGCCGATATCGATACCCATCTCGAGGGTGGATGTCGCAACAAGGGAGTTGATGGAGTCGGCATTCGGACGTAGTTTGAAATCCGTCTCAATCTCTTCGCGCTGCTTCCTTCCAAGAAGACCTGTATGCTCATGGGAATAGATGCGAGGGGTCTTCTCCCTGCGGTAAATCATCTGGTAGTAGTTGGTCCCGTGCACCTCCTCTTGGGTGTAAGAGCCCTGACAGTTTCGGATAATGCACTTGGTATCCTTGGAAAGAGTATCAGTTTCAGATGTGATTAGCGAGCTTTGGCAGTGGTCGCAACGATAGAACTTAACCTTTGTAGAGATGAAGATCTTTTCCGGATTGATACAGTAATTAGGGCCCTCCTTTCCATCGACTTTGTCAAAGATACCGACCTTCGTTAGAACAGCCGCCAGCTCCCGGTAGAAATCATTTGAGACGTTGACATTCGGCAACGCAAGATTGAAGCAACGGGTATAGTACGAGAAATACCAGCCGCTCCTTTCCGTAAAGGCATTGTCAGCGATGTTTCTGTCCGTCTTATATACAATAAACGGCTGAGGGAGTGTCTCCCTCTTTCCAAACCGACGGTTCAAGAAATGCTTCCCGCTATACCACCAGTTAAGGTCGCTTATCTTAAGGTTTTTCCGGTATTCTTCAAGGAACGGATGATTGATGGCGCCATGTAGCAGGCTCCTTTCGAGGAAGCCGATGAGGAAGTGCTCGAAGTCGTCTTTACTGACGAGGCCGTTCATGTAGGTGTCCAGCCAAGGGACCATGGCATCGTATGCCGCATCTATATCTTCCTTCTTGAAATAGCTCGCAGATGCCCCGGTTCTCTCAAGGCTCCGGCCGAATGAGGTAAGCAGACCGAACTCGGAAATAATCTCCCAGTAGACCCTCAGGTCGAACTCTTTCAGGAAATCATCGCGGTACACGCCAGCTCTTGTCTGGAAATCTTTCTTTAGGTCTATTTCCCCAACGTAATCGTTAGGGAAGAATCTGTACAGGTAGGCCCTGTCTGTCTTACACTCCTCTTTCCAGTACTCCTTAAACCTCTCGTAGATAGAAAGAAGATTAACGTCCGCCCCATCCTTTTCCAGCAGCTCGATGACTTTCTGGATGGATGCGCGCATCGTGAAACGATACTCCCTGCTCGTATAGAATCCGGACAGGTGGGCGGCATCCTGTACCCCGTTGGTGAAAGTGAGTATTTTCCTCTCTTTATCGCTCGCCTTGTCGAGATTAGAAGACAGGAGCTGACTGACGGAAAGGGATGCAAGAGTAGCTGTTCTGGCACCAACAATAGATAGGTCATCGAAGTTCGTGGCACACTGAGGGCAGAAGTGGGATGAGCGGTTCCTGCTCCCCTTATTGTGTTCAATCTTCCGGCAGGCATATACATCCAGTTGGGACTCATCCGGATCAAGATGGGGAACGAAATCCAATGTGTCCTTCTTTATGCGTTCGTGGAGTATCTCGAAATCGGCACTTTCATCCGGTTTGTGTTCGGGGCTGAAGGTGTTGATAAGCCATACGTTCGGGGTTCTCTCCATGAACTCATGGGCAGCAGCGCTTCCGTCGGTCTCGAACTTGGTCAGCATATCGGACTTGGTGGCAATCCATCCCGAAGCACCGCACTCGCGGCAGTAATACATCGGGAGGGCGGCTTCCGGATTATCTGTCGTCTTCATGTCAGAGCGCCAGGTGAAACGTGGTCTCGAATCTACGAAACGACGGATTCCGGAGAGCTCGCGCACCCATAGCTGAACCTGTAGCGGCAGGAAGGGAATGAATATCTTCCCGCTCTTGATCTTTGCTTCGGCGATGAGAGCAAGAAGCGACTCAAGGACCTCGGTCTTGTATTTTTCATCCAGACGTCCAAAAGCAGGATTGACGATGGACAGCCTTTCAATGAGATCGGAGGCCAGTATGATGCCCGATTCTTCACAGATGGAGAAGAGGTCGCGTGTGATTTGGTAGGAAGATAGCGTCTCCGTGATGGCAAGGCCACTCTCTTCTGATTCATCCGTGTAGACGGACCAGAGTTCCATCTGACGGCGGATATAGGCATCGTGCTTTTCATCCTCCCTCATGGTCAGTTTGTCGAGGGCTCTTTGTCCAGGGAGATACTGGTCCGCAGAGCCTGCAAACAGCTCTTTCGATGGGACACGATGTTCCTCAATGACATCGTCCGGCAGGAAGGTCTCGCCGAAAATGTCGGATGCATAGTCACAGAGCAACTGCTTAGATTCTTCTCCGCTGCCAATGGTTGCGGAAGTTCCTACGCCACATATTGACCCATGGTCGATGCCGATGCGTAGTTTAAGGCGGCGAAGCAGGTTCGCGACATCCGTTCCCTGAGCTCCGTCATATGTGTGAAGTTCATCAAGAACGATGTATTTGAGCAGTCCCGGGTTCTCGACATTCTTGGCCCAAAGAGAAGCGTTTTCTCCGCGCATGATGCCGTAGTCGAGCATCTTAAAGTTCGTCAGGATGATATCCGGCGGATTGGCGACAATCTGGCTTGCATCCTCGATGATGCCGTGTTCGGTCATTACCTGGCTAAAATCCTTCTTATCGAGGCCCTTTCCAATGAAGAGTCCTGCGGTGACCTTACCACGGAGCCTCTCATCTCCGTAAATGGCCTCTGCAAGGCGCTTGGCCTGGTCTGTGGCCAATGCGTTCATAGGGTAAAGGATGATAACCTTGATGCCCTTTTCACCAATGTGCTTGTAGCAGTAGTCAAGGATAGGGAAGATGAAGCACTCCGTTTTACCGGAACCGGTCCCCGTTGTGATAAGTGTATTGTGGGGCTCGTGACCATTTTCTGTGGTCAGTTGCTCGAACGCCTGGATCTGATGCTTATATGGCGGGAATCCCGGTTTGATATCAAGCGGAATCGTAAAGCCTTCCGGTGCGGATACGAAGGGCCCCTTCAATGAGATATAGGGACCTTTGATCATCCCATGTCGGGGATCTTCCAAAAACTCAAAGAAAGCCTTCTCGAGATCTTCTTCCTTGAACCTGTAGGTGGTCCGGATGAACTCGAGAATGGATTCTTTTACTTCGTATGCTTGCTGGAGAGGTAACATATTCTTTTATAATGAAGATCCGGGAGCAGTAAGGGCTCCTTCAGTTGACTTATCTTTTTGGTGCTCACGATAAATAGAGTCCAAATCTTTAATTAGTTCTATTCCAAATTGAACGTAATCAATCCCATCTGGAACAAAAACAGTTTTGAATGATAATCCATTTTCTACGCGGGTCCCCTCTGACAATTGATACTTGTTCAATGAATCCCTTTTAAGTTCACTAAGTTTCTCATACAAGTAATCCGATTCGTATGTTGAAAGTTCCCATCCACTTTGATTCGCACTCAAGAAGGTGTTGGATGCCTGAAGATGAATGGGTGCATGACCATGAGGATCCAAGTCACAGGTATCAGGAAAAGCCCATCTAACAGTCAGGTTCAAAATATTCCATTCAAGCAGGTTGTCACTGTGGGTTGAAGAATTAAGCATGATAACTTCCAGAGGTTTATTCTCCATATCGTCCCAGTGATAAACTCCCTGTGAATTAGATTTCCGGGTGTTCCAGTCTCCTGGATATCTAACCATGTAGTATTTCCAACTCTTTGTTGACAACAGAGGGAGTGCATTATTGATATAATCCTCCATCTGTTCCATCTTGTCTGGTATTCTGCGAAAACAATCTATGATTGCGTCCTGATTGTTACGCATTTTGTTCCAAGTAAAGAAAGAAGGCCATAATCCAGAGCGACATACGAACCAACGTTGTTTGAATCCTTCGGTCTGCATTTGTGCCTGATATTGCATATAATCTGTATAGCCTTCACCAGCAACCAAAAGAGCACGTCCCAGCTTTTCGGTGTTTGAATCGTAATCCTCATCGAATAACCTGTTAAACTTATCCAACAAGTCGAGGGAATTCGTCTTGATAAATAACGCAATAGAGCCTCGCAGAATCCAATGATTCTCATACTTCCATAAGTCCGGCCATGTAGAAAGCTGTTCCTTTTCTATTTCCTCCTCGATCTGAATGGAATTGAAATAATCGCCTGAGGGGAACTCGCCATCAACGATATACTTAGCAGTCTCAACCAGCATTCCGTGAAGATTTGATCCACGTAATTGGTCCGCGCTATTAACAACAAGATTTCTAAGGTGGTGCATCCTTCTTTTAAGAACATCTTGATCCAAATGCTCACGGATGGCCAAATAATCAGCATAAAATAGAACCATCTGAGCTCTTGATAGTCGATGTTTGAATGTCAGTGTAAAAATGTCCTCCTTCTGTGGCCAGAACAAACGAACCCTGTCAGAATCTTCACTGAGAACGGAGTCATTCAAGTAGAAGATATCATTCCAATACTCATCTGCATTCTTGCCGCATAAGGCTGTCTCGACAGTAAAAAACATATCGTAGAGAGTCTTAATCTCTTCTTCGCAGGTGAATTTTCTGTTATGTGGTAGGGATAAATAATTACCATCTTTACCCCCATTCTCGGCGAAATTCTCACTTGTACGAAGGTGGTAGAGAAGGACAGAAAAGTTAGAAAACATATTCATTAGGCCTTCATCTACGCTACTGACGTCCTTTGAAGTTTTGGGGCCATTATTTGAATATCTCCAGATGAGATCAGTCCATTTGCCATCCAACTTTTCAGAAAAGACTTTCTTATAAGAAGGGTAATTATCTCCCAAGAACTCTATAAAATCGGACTTATATAATTCATAGCTGGTAAGGCCTTTCCCTCGGGAGTTCATTTTGATGTACAAATCATCAGAAAGGCCAAACTTATCCAAAGGAAGGAAGTAGAATATAATCCTACGTTCTTCTGTGAGTTTTAACCAGAGGTTGTCAATGTCAGAGAACCTTTCAGCAATTCTGTCAAAAACCACAAGCATTGAGGTAATAGTAGGATCCTCTTTGTACGAAGCAAGGTACTTCGGGCTATCTTGAATCTGCGAAGATGGCGGATTCTTCTTAAAATCTAGGTTGTAAGAGAAATCTTCAATCAAACTTTTGCAGAAGTTATTGGCTGATTGACGTGTCTCATAACAAAAGCGTTTGAGTCTTATATCACCCTTTCCATTAGCAACGATTGAGGCATACAGATGAAGAAGAAAGAGCGTTGTCAACCGCTGTTGCCCATCCAAAGGGTTCAATCCAATGATATCGTCTTTGTTTCCATAGATAAAATCCATTGTAAGGGGAGACTTGCCTTCGTTCTGCAGGTCTTCCGGCACTAATACTCCATGAATGGAAGTTAAAATTTTATCAAGCACGTCCTTAGCCTTATCATCATCCCGGCCGTAAGCATAGTCACGTTGAACTTGAGGAATAACAATCGGGCACTCATTAAGAAGCTCCCAAAAAGTATAAATAGATTTACTCATGGCTGTTCTCCTCCATAGATATTTTCTTTGCCAAGGTGGACCGCAAATTCAAAACGACGCTGTCGATATCCGCTTGATAATTGATTTTATCTCCATCATCCCAACAAGAGGTTTGCTGCACTTCAAAGTCATTGTCTTTTATGTTGCAATACTTCATGAAGACTTTTTTTGTACAGTAGGGGATGAACTCACCGTCGGCATCCATGCGGACAAGTTTCTGCCGTTTGATTTCAAATGCGGATTTCCCAATCGCAGTATTGTCCGTCCCTTTTAAAAGTGTCATGTTAGACAACTCGTGTATTTTTGTAGGCAGCTCACTCTTTCGACAAAATGAGTTGAAGAAATTCAATACGGCATCAAAGTGTGCGGTCACTTCTTTGTGTGAAATATTCTTTTGCCCTTTATCATACGATTGCTGCATGCGGCTGATGAGTCCAAGAGCCATTATATCATCGTTGGAATCTTTAATAAGTTTAAGACGGAATTTCTTTAAAGCCTGAATGTTCTCTTCAAGCCATTTCATTAGAATGACATTATCATCTTTAGGCAATCCTTCGGAGTTCTGAGCGTGAATATGCTCAAGAGTCCAGGACGCGTCTTTGAATTGCTTGAATGGGAACATGGGCAATTGCTTATTAAGACGATAGGTCTCAATATTATACAGGCAAAGCAAGTTCTGAATCTCATCTCTATTGTGATCATAACTCAGGCCGTGATAATCAAAAGGAACGACTCCATAAGTTTCTTCCTTGTTCCTATCCCCGGACTCATCTCCTACAATCATCTTAATTAGCTGAATCTCAAACGCTCTTCGGCCAATGCTGGAAGCATCATACAACAGAGAAGGAAGAATGCCATCCCCCTTAGTATAAATAAGATAACCAATCCAGTGATATAGGTCTCGATCCTCGTACCAGAAAGATAAAGTGTTAAAATAAGTTTCAATCTTAGTCCAGAGTTCCCACAAATAATCTTTGGAAGGGGATTCCTTCTTGGTCCGTTCCAATTCTCTGTCGAAATACAGGTAAGTATAACGGGAATCCTTTGTATTTAGACCGTATGGATTGTCATTAATATCACTGTATTTCTGTGAAATTAAATCAAACAAAAATTCAATTCTACAGCTATATGTTTGATTCGAATAATTGGTGACAAAGGACCAAAAGTTATCGTTGCGAAGTTTATGTTCTATGAAATCCCATTGCTCGGAAATATGAGCTTGTCTTCTTTGCCGAATGTACTCTTGGGCATCTTCGATATTCTTTGTTTTTATGATGGGGTCAAACTTGTACGGGGCCGAGGAGGACAGAAACAGAGCCCTGATTAGCTCAGAGTTTGTGAGTTCAATCTTGTTGTCATTAAGCCTTTTAAAGAGCTCTTGAGGGCTCGTTCCGTCTTTAAGCTCATACCAAAGAACTTGGACAGACTTCTCAGATGAAGTATTCCCTTCGTCCAGTTTCTTGCCATAGAAAGTAGACATAAAAGATGGAAATTGCTCAAGAGAAGAGCGCTCCTCAAAAACAGCTCCGGGTTCAGAAAACCAATTGTGAATATATCTCAGTCCCTGTAAAACATGAAAAGAATCAATATCTAAATCAGGGGTTTCCATATTGCATAGGATTCCTTCGTCTGAGTCAAAACTAAAGGAATCAAAAAGCTTACCCAGATTTGGCCTAGTTTGATAGAACAGTTTAAAACAATCTTTTTTTCTCTGTAGAGGATTTACTAAGTTGTTATAGGCAAGAATAAGTCGGATAGTGGTAAGACGCTGTTGTCCGTCAATGACCTCATACCAACGATTATTATCATAGGATGATGGCACAAAACCGTCGAGGCCGGCAAGAAAATCAGTGTCACATTCTTTAACGATAATAGGCTGGAGACAATAGAAAGCACCTTTCCCGTATTTGCGAAATAGATCAATATCTGAGATGAGCTGAAATATCTGTAGTTTATCCCATCTATATCCGCGCTGATAGTCCGGGATGAAAAAGTTCTTCCCCATCAAATCCGGGATAGCCAATCTGTCTAATATGTTGATTGAATCTGCCATAATTATTGCTCGTCCTTAAATACTTTTTCAAAATGCGCCCATGCCCTTCTGTAGTCCTCAATGCGGTCGCACTTAGTGTACGGAGCATAATAGGTTACCTGCTGGCCGCCATATAGCTCACTCTTCGCAGGGTCAATGGTGTGAATGTAGGTTTCTCCTTCTTTTTGATTGCGGATGGATTCCCAAACTGGGCGTTCGACGCCAACACCTTTGAGGCCGACGCTGCAAGTAAAAACGATGTTACCTTTAGTATCATACCACGTGTCGTTGTCATTTTGCTGTAAAACAGGGAATTGTAAATTGTAAATTAAGATGAGCTCATTTAATGATAGTCCAAGAGCCATAGCGGTCAAGACATCTAATTCAATAAGGAGCAGTCTTCTTTCATAAAATGAGCGGCAAGGAGTTTCATTTGTCCACGCATGCCACTTTGATTGCAATGGCTCGAGGCGAAGTTCAGTTTTACTCCAGTTGTCATCTTCTATACATGTCGGATACAATTGGTTCCACAAATCAGAATAATACTTATTTACACTGTTAAGTAATAAAGTCCTCAATATGATTCTTTTTGCATAAAAATCAGGGATCCCCAAAGGAAAGGACTCTAAACGACTTGTAGATAAATTGCTGGCTCCAATTGATTTCGTATAAAAATCAAAAACTAAAGATGACGAAAGGCCGCAGAATTCAACCGCATCCTTGTTATTATCAAATTGGATAGAAACAACAGTATGTATATGTGAACATTTGGGTGGAATAATACAACCAATAAGACTTCTTTCCGAATTTGCGCCCATCATATTTCGAAAGGCAACACGATATGAATCAATCCAAGGAGAACCATCTAACCCACTTACTTTTTTCAAATAAGAATTGATATCGGTTATGGGAATATAGTTTGTCCTTGGCATGAAATCATCCTTTACATGTTGTAAAAATATAGTATCATAATCTGAATTAAGCTGACAAGTTACTCGGGGTGTTTTATATGTCGGGTTTGAAACATAGAAATGCGGTCCACTGAAGACCATCTCATATTCATTCATGTTGGGAAACCTATTGTTAACACGAGTAATTGTACCGTCTGTTACAGCGGTCGTATTATTAAGGCCTTGAGAGATTACTAGCTTATAATCTCTCAGATGTCTGGTGCTCATGCAAAACCTCTGAAGAACATTTACAATAGATTGAGCGTGTATTGACGTTAGTTTTACACAATCCCAATTGTTGCCATCTTCAAAAGCGGACGATAGTATTTTCAGAACCGAATCCGTGAAATGAACAATTCTATCTTTGTGCGACGATACATTCCATTTGCCGCGTTCATCTTTTATGCCGGCGCATATTCCCGTTCCATTGTGGATAAAACACCCTTCAATTGTAGACGGATGAAACAAGTTATGAATTGACAAAAAATCTATGGAGGGCTTAATTTTACCGTAGATATTGGTCCCAAAAATGGTAGAATGATGTACTTCTGAAAAAAGCTTTAGTTCATTTATGTATTGAAAGTGGAAACATAATCTTGAATACACTTCTTTCCTTAGAGATTGGCCATTTGGATCATCATAAATGGATTCAGGATGAAGCATCCCCATAAGTCCATTATCAGACAGTAAACTAAAGCCATTAACAAGAATACATTTGTAGAGGTTTGTTCTAATCCCTAGTAATAGACTATAATTAGTGGGGGCATTCATAAATACAGAGGAGCAAGCATTATCCTCTAATTCCGTGAAATATAAAGTATTAAGAGATGGAGAACTGCTGAGTAAGGCGGCTTTCTTTGCGGATATTTCAGGCGCCGAAGCGTTTCTAATTACAACATCTGGATATTTTTCAGCAATAATCCCAAGTTCATCAAACTCATAATTTATCCATGGAGGATTTCCACAAATGATATCGAATCCATCCCTAAGCCAGAACACCTCAATGAACTCCAGTTGCGGGTGGAAGAAATGATATCTGTTGGCGAGTTCCTCGACAACCGGAGTCCTGGCGTTTTGGAAGAGGTCACCACTGCTGGAAACGCTCTCCAGAATCTTCTGAGCATCATCCTTGGTGAAGACGGCCTCTTCATAGTTTTGAATGAACTCTTGAGTATTCTCCTTCTGCTCTTCCTCTGGCACGACCTCGGGCTCTTCTATGGGCTGAACCCCGGGATCTCCGTCCCGAGTAAAGAGTTCAAGCTGTTCGATGGAGTTATCGGGGGATTTGAGAGAGAACTTCGCCTCAGAGTATTTCTTTGTAGTGAAATCAATATCTAGGATGTTCTCAATATCGCTCCAGAACTCCTCTCGCGTAGGAATCTTGTCGGCATCCTTGTACTCCCAGAACCACAGGGCGCACCAGTAGTTCATCACGGTGACGAGCTTATGGTAAGCGCTCTTCTGCTTGTTGCGGGAATTCGCCAGGAGTTCCTTGTCCGTGTATTTGAAAAGGGCGCTATTGTAATAGTTGCGATGCCCCCAGACTTCATAGTTATTGGCAGTCAGCTTGTCAATCTTGACCTGCTCGGCGATATACTCGGCAATGAGTTTGTCAATCTTTCCTGAGATCTTCTTTAAGATAAGGATATCATTGCCGGAGATGGGCTTTGTCCAGTCCTTTACGCAGTTCTGCATCCTTCTTGCCGCTTCCGGATAGAGGACTTTTTCCTCTTTGATTTGAAGGGCGGCCAGCATGTTCTTGTCTGGAATGAGGAAATGATAAATCTCGTTTTGTTTTCGGATAATCTTTCCGCTATCCCTGCTGATGTGCAAAAGGTGGGGAGCCTTCTCCCACCATGCGGTGCTGAGAAGCTTCATCCCGGATTTCTTGAAGAGTTCATCCGTATTATAGGCCTTCAACCAGGCGCCGATGACCGCGTTGCCAAGAGCCAGACGATGCGCAAAGAACGGAGTCTCCATATCCTTGTGCATCACGTTCAGCCAGAGGGCCAGCTTCCCAAGCTCGATAGCCGTCGGGTTCAAGTCGACACCGTAGATGTTCTTCGTCGCGATGAATGCCTTAACCTTCTGGCGTTCATCCTGATAGAGATGCGGCGAGATATGTTTCCCGAGTTCCTTCTGCCTGTAGGTGAGATATAGTTCGGCCAATTGATTGATGACCTCGTTCTGGAAGGCGGCTGCACCCATGGCTGGTTCGAGAATCTTCAGTTTCAGGAGCTCTTCGGCCTTCATCTCCCCTTTGTCGAGCTTCTCTACAAAACCTTTCAAAGTGTACTTTACGGTGCTCTTTGTAAGCACCTCCGGGGTGTAATATGAGGCGGATTTCTTGCGGTCGCGGCCATTCAGCCGGTAGACGTACTGGCCCTTCGGAAGGATGGCAACGTTATCATGCTCGTCCCGAAGGATCTCGTTGCTCTCGAAGTCTCCCATGCGGCTTCTCGGTACGAGGAAGGTCCCGTCCTCGGGCTTGTCCGCTTTATGAACCTCGATATAATCCTCTTCGGCGTAGAAGCCGCGGTAGGCGAGCAGGCTCTCATAAACGCTGCCGAGCTGGTTAACACCTAAGTTGGCATAACTGATGCGGCCGCGGCTCTTGCGGTTTTGCTCCTTGCTCAGGGACAGCGAGCAGATAATCTCCTGCCATACCTTATTGCGGTACTTCACATTCTTCAGGCGCTTCAGTTTCTCGTCGTCGAACAGGGGAGAGTCGATCTTCTTCACCGTGAATGACTGATGCTGTGCTCCATTATCGTTATACCCGTTTGCGATGAGCGTGAAAAGCTTCCAAAGCGAGTCATGGAAGAAGTAGGAGTTCCTGCTGTAGTCGCTCTTTAAGGGAGTCTGCTCCAGCTCACGTAAGATATCAAGGGAGTACCCCTTTGCGTAGGCCTCGTCATCCATCGGCAGGATGCCGATCTCCGGCCGGGCTTCCGCGTAGAACACGAAGAGGAGCCTGTAAATGATGTTCAGACAGTCATCTTTAACCTCAGAAGCGAAGGCCTCATCGGTCTCGTCGAACTCTTCCTGGAGGATGTCGCGCTTATAGTAGATTGCCTCGTTGGCAAGCAGCTCCACGGCGTTGATGACGCCCTCCTTCAGGTCTTTGGTGACCTCGTAGGTATTCTTGAAGCTCTCCTCGGCAATCTTGTCCATGAGAACAATCTGGGAGTCCCCGGCCAGCACTTCCTTGGATGCCAGCAGGTAGAAGAGCGAGTAGTAGTTCCTATTTGCACTCACGTTGGCCTCAGAGAAGAGCTCCTCAAGGTCGAACTTCACGTAAGCCCCGTGGTCCCACTTGTCCTGCTCCATCAGGAAGACGATGTTTCCGGCGAAGATGACTACGTACTGGGGCCTCTGCTCCTTGGGGAGCTGAAAGATAGCTGTTACACAGTCATTAATCTTGGTCGGGGAGATCCTGCACCCCTCGGGGAGATCCTTGTTGATGACTCCGGCCCATTGGGAGTAAACATAACGCTGTTCCTGGACGGTTTTCTCAGGAATGTCGTTGTACTGCTGCTCGAAGAGTCCTGCCGGAACATCATCCTCGTTCTTCTTTATCATCGCCTGCATCTCGAGAACCACAAGGCGCGCCTGCGAGCCATTATAGAGGATGCTCCGGGCGGGAATCACCGACTCGTCGTCAACGTATATCCAGTTGGCATATGCGGGAGTCGTGTCGTAACCGAGGGCCGCCATTACCTTGGTGTTCAGGTCATGGGTCTCACGGATGACGTACTTACGATGAAGACGCTGTTCCTTGATTCTTCCTTTGGTGACGAAATAGTCTTCCTTGAGGGAAGTGAACCGTTTATTGAACTCCTTGATGGCCTCGCCGTCGTATCCGGAAAGGGTAATCACTTTCTGGATGAAGTCCTCTGTGTAGTAACCGGGAGTAAAGAAGTCACCGATATTGTCTATGAACTTGTACATAAGCCTAGAAGTTATAGAAAACGGCCAGAGGACGTACGAACGGTTCGCCCTTCAGCGTGTTCATGTCATTGATATACTTGCTGGATTCAGAGTGGATTGTCTCAATCTCGTGAATCTCATTGTCGTATTTTCTCTTGGAATACGATTTGGTCGCATCATTAAAGAGAGCCAACTGGCCCTGTTCCGCATCAAGTCTCCAGGCCTCAATCTTCTGGATGTTCGCGTCCTTGCGGGACTTCATTTCCATTTCTTTTTCAGCCTGCGCTGCGGCCATGTAGTTGTTGACAGCCTCATCTACGGCATCGGAAAGAAGAGTTCGAAGTTCAGCCATCTCATCCTCGTCCATCCGGCTTGTAGGAAGCGTTTGGGTGAGGTACTTCCCGGAGAAGGCCTTCAGGGAAAGAGGCTTCGCCGCCAGTGTTCCATTCTGGTTCATGGGGATAACGAAGAACTCACTGACTATCTGTTGGCCGAGTCCGTTCGATACAGAGCCGTTGAAGGCAAACCAGGCGGTCCCCGCCGGGAGCGAAGAGAGCTTCGCCGCCAGCGCTTCGTCCTTGCCAAGGCAACTGTCGAGGCAAGACTGATAGTAATGAACTGCCGGGTGCAGGTCATAAAGGATCTGGAACTCCGCCCATTTGCAGTCACGGCCGTTGTCTTTCTTTCTGGACCTGGCGATAGCCTCCATCACGGCCTTCTTGTCCGTGGTTAGCTTGAAATCATCGTTAAGCTTCGGTTTTGCCTCATCCGGGACATCGAAGAGTACCCGGTTGAGCATCTCGTTATTGCGGAGGCGCAGGTAGTTGTTGTTCAGCTCGACATAGTAGTCGTCCTGCGTGATGTAATGCCGGGCTTTCAGGAGATCCAGCATGCTGCTGAAAAACTGAATATCACTGCCAAAGATTGAGGGAACATCCTCCGTCATATCCGCGCTCTCCACGGCCTCGGTCTTCTCCATGATAGGCTCTTTCTCATCTGCCTCCTGCAAGGCTCCGGCGAAGATGTCGATGGTGTCCAGCCCGTTGTCCTCTTCTTCGGCTATCGCCTTTACATAGGCCTTCTCCTCCTTCTCGGGAGAAAGGATTTCCGTGACGGATCCTGTGTCGCCGAGAGTCTTGTGGACCTCTATTTCCTTGTCCATGAGCAGTTCGAGGATACGAAGATCATCCCGGACATCCTTCACACCGCTCTTCTCGATGAGGTAATGGATGAAGGGGGTCTTCATCTGCCCGTATCGGTCGATTCTGCCATTGCGCTGCTCAAGGGTGATGAGTGACCAAGGGATGTCGTAATTGAACATCCGGTTGCAGTAATAGTGAAGGTTGACACCCTGGCTTCCGGCATCCGAGCAGATGAGCAGGCGGATCTTGCTGTCTTCCTTTGCAAAGTCGTCGATGAGTGCCTCCTGCTCCACGTCCGATAGGGAACCATCGAAAGAGCAGATGGTTTCTTCATTCTTAATATTGAAATCACGAAGGATACGCTCTTTAAGCATCTTGATGGTTGCGATTCTTTCAGAGAAGATGACAAAACGGTCATCTCCGGCTTTACCGGACCATTTCAGCGCTTTTAGTTTAGAAACAAGGGTTTGATACTTGCTGTTTTCTCCGCTCTTGATGATTTGTTCCAGAATCTCGTGCATGCGCTCCAGTTCCTGATCAAAGCCGTTCCCGGTCTCTGCAATAGCGGCCATCCTTTTGTCGAGCGTCTCAAGAGCGGCCTCGGGAGAAGATAGAAACGCCTTGAACAGGCCAATGGAATAGAGGACATCCACGCCCTTTGAACCCTGCTCCTTCTTCTTCTGGTGTTTGTAGGACTGCTGCAGAGACAGGAACTCCTCTTCAAGCGGAGTCAGAGTGACGTATTCGGCAAGAATCTCTCTATCACGGAAATTGCTCCGGACCTCATCGTCCTTGATATCGTTCTTAAAGCGACGGACGTAGTAGTCTTTGACATTCTCGCGGTCGTAATCGCCAATTCTGGGAATAGCCGTCGGCTCAATCATCCGGATGAGGTTGGCAAAGTTCTCGCTACGTCCGTTATGGGGCGTTGCAGATGTCAGGATAAGGCTCTCACATCTCTGGGCAAGAAGATTGGCCAGTTCGCCGCGTTGGCTGCTATCGTTAGCTACAATATGACACTCATCGATGACGACGATATCCCAGCGCGTTTTTTCAATATAATGGCGAAACTTAGAGTCGTTCTTGAGGGTGTCGATGGAGATAATGGTTTTGTCGTAGTACTCGAAAGGATTCTTATTAGCCGGTATCTTTGTTCGAATCCTGTCGACACCAACACTGTCAAGCCTTTCAAAAGGAATTGCGAAACGGTTCCACATCTCTTCCTGAAACTGCGACAGAATAGATTTAAGTGCAACGATGAGGATACGCTTACCACGACTGCGCTTGATCATCTCCGTGAGGAAGATACCAACTTCGATCGTTTTTCCAAGACCGACACCGTCTGCAATTAAAAAACGTGGACGAGGAAGTTGAAACGCCTTCCAGGTAGGGGTGAGTTGATAATCGGCTTTGTTATATGCACCCTTAAGGGAGATTGATAACTTGTCGGATGTCACTGGATTGCACCTCATTGCATTCTCAATGTATAGCTTTGAGAATAGATACCCCGTGTAGGTGTCTGGAATGAAGCGCATCTCCTTAGGGTCAATCATGACGATATCCTTCTCGATGGCGGTGTCAAAGACGAATTCTTTGTCTTTGACGAGCTCCGAAAGCCCCCTGGCGTGAATGATGTTTGTTCCGTTATCGGAGGGCTTGATCTTCGTTATCAAGAAGTCTTCGCCTCTGACGCTGATACGTTGACCTTCAGCAAAGGTCGTCATAGTTTCAGTCATATATGCGTTAGTTGCCGATTGGTTTGTGCTATTTCACAAAAATAATAAAAGAGCCACAAATAATCAATACTTTTGCGACGACATTTGTCAAATTATTTGCCGATTATCGTCAAAATCAGAGAATGAGGTGACGTATTTATCCCATGCGGGCTCTTTAAAAACTGAAAAGGCCTCATAACCCGGAGGAAATGAGGCCTTCAAGATGTGTCTGTCAGATAGTCTACTGGAGTTTTTCCTTGAGCTTTTCTTTCATCTTCTCCCGGGAGGAAGTGAACACGTGCCCAAAAGCGCCGAAGGAGACGGTAGTCTCTTCGCCCTGGTAGGAGAATCGTCCGATGCTGAAAAGAAAATAGTCGTCGACAATCAGATAGTTATTGAGGACCGTCTTAATGATGGGGCCGCTGAACAGCATCCCGAGGGCCTCGACTTCTGCGCTCTGGGTAGAGATGCTCTCGGCGACTACTGAGTTAAGCTGCTCTGAGAGAACCTTCGAGTGCTTGCCCTTGTCGGGACATGTGACGAGGGCAAGGAAGATTACCGCGGCTGCGACCAAAATGGGGATCCAGACGTTCCTCTTTTCGGGTCTAATGAAAGACTTCTTTCCCAGGTAGTCGTCGACGGCCTGATGGAAGAGGCGTTCGAAGTCATCGATGGTCGCGGCCTCGATGGTCTCAATCTCGGGGACACCATCAACATCTCCGTAATAGCACTTGTCTCCATCAGAGTATTTGGGCGAACAGTAATAGTTTCTGTATTTCATGCGGCTAGGATTATCGTGGTTAAAATCCGTTTCAAAGATACGGAAAAACTAGAAAATTTTCGTAAATTTGGGAAAAGCCATTGCACATGAAACCTTACATCCTTGGCATCGCCTTTATGCTCACTGCTGCCTGCAACTCATTCAAGCCTTTCACTTTCGTTCAGATGAGTGACCCACAGATCGGCTTCATCGATCATTCCCCGTCGTACGTTCACTCGGACTCTCTGATGAAGGCCGCCGTTGATGCGGCAAACGCCCTTGATCCCGCATGTGTGATTATTACGGGCGACCTCGTGAATGATGCCACCGATCCGGTGCAGGACTCTGTCTACAAAGCCCGCCTGGCAGAGATTAAGGCCCCCGTCTATGCTACGCCTGGAAACCATGACTACATGAAAACAACCAGGGAGGCATACATTGCACTCCGTGGATATGACCGCTTCTCCTTCCAGGACCATGGCTGCGCCTTTATCGGAATGGATACTAACTGCATCAAAGAAGGCATAGAAGACGTGGAGGCTGATCAGAGGGAGTGGCTGGAAAAAGAGCTTTCGGCCGCCAAGGGCAGCCGGTATGTCTTCATATTCCTTCACTGTCCCGTTATCCGGGAGGATATCGATGAGAAGGAGGACTACTTCAATTTCCCCATGGCGAAGCGCCGGGAGTACATCGATCTTTTCAAGCGCTATGGGGTTGATGCGGTCTTTGCCGGGCATACGCACCAGGAGTATGACTGCAAGTATGAAGGTATCCGTTTTGTCACGGCCGGTCCGGTCGGGAATGCCCTGGGGCATGGTACTCCCGGATACAATGTCGTGAAGGTGAGGAGGGATGGTGTTGAGGTGACCTGGACGCCCACCCCTGGTATCGACCCGAAGCACTGCCGCTTCTAGTAAACAAAAAAAAAGAATGCCGCCGCTCCATTTGGAGGCGGCGGTGAATAAATGGAATGTTCCCTTCGAATTGTGTGAATGGGGAAACAGGTCTACCTCAGGTATCCGAC
>JAEEGL014764079.1_pt1 | contig 23558 bp, 15 predicted proteins | sample 9134231 | NCBI WGS metagenome assembly JAEEGL01 (sample SAMN16246548, study PRJNA631951) | gut metagenome | biome: gut microbiome; feature: rumen; material: fiber-attached | host: Bos | place: Iran: Karaj | collected 2018-10
CGTCCACTTCGCAGTGGTACATCTGACCCTCTTTGTCGGGCAGCTGGCCTGTGCCGTAACCCGAAGCGGCGTTGACCACCGTGGGCGGCATGATTTCCGTGTAACCGGCTTTGTTGGCTTCCGCGAGGAAGAAATTGATGAGGGCGCGTTGCAGGCGTGCGCCTTGACCGATATAGACGGGGAAACCGGCACCGGAGATCTTCACACCGAGATCAAAGTCTATCAAATTATACTTTTTCGCCAGCTCCCAGTGCGGCAGTTTCTCGCTCTTGGCGATACGTTCTGCAGCGATAGCCTCATCGGTGGCACCGTCCCAGTCGCGGAGCGCTACGGAGCCGTTCTTTGCGATAGCATCCATCATCGGCTGGTTGGGCCAGTTGCCGATAGTGACAGCGAGGTTGTCCTCTGCGGACGCACCCTCTGGCACGATGTCGTACGGTATGTTAGGAATGGTCAGCAGCAGTTTGGTCTGCGCCTCTTCCGCGGCAGCCATCTTCTCGTCATACTCGGCAATCTGTGCTTTGAGTGCTCCGGTCTGCGCCTTGGCAGCCTCCGCTTCTTCGCGTTTGCCTTGCGCCATGAGTGCGCCGATGGACTTGCTGATTTTGTTCATCTCGGCTGCGGCTGCATCTTTCTGCTGCTGTGCGGACTTGCGCTCGCCGTCCAGACGAAGCACTTCTTCGATTGCCTCTGCGGCTCCGGCGAAGTGTTTTTTCTCCAGTCCCGCTATCACGCGGGCTTTATCGTCGTAAATTTGTTTTAATGTTAACATAATATCATTTTATCATTTAGTCATTTACCATTTTGTCCTTTATTTAGCCATTGGGATATTTGACCAAATAAAAATCTCCCACCTGAAGCCGAAGCTTTCGGTAGGAGATTTGGATGAATGTCTCCGCGCCGATTAAGCTTCTGCTACCGGCTGGATGGAGACGTACGACTTATTGTCGCGTTTCTTGCGGAAGGTTACGATACCATCGCAAAGAGCGAACAATGTGTGGTCGCTACCCATACCCATGTTCTCACCCGGGTGGTGAACGGTACCACGTTGACGTACGATAATGTTACCTGCCTTTGCGAATTGACCACCAAAGATCTTCACGCCAAGACGTTTGCTTTCTGATTCACGGCCGTTCTTTGAACTACCGACACCTTTCTTGTGTGCCATACTCTGTTGTCCTTTCTTTAAGCAATAACAATTTCTTTAACTACGACGTTCGTCAGATCCTGACGATGTCCATTGAGCTTGCGGTAACCTTTACGGCGTTTCTTGTGGAAAACCAACACTTTCTCGCCTCGGCACTCGTTGTCGAGCACTTCGCAAACTACTTTCGCGCCCTTTACATAAGGAGCACCTACTTTTACTTTACCCTCGTTGTCAAGGAGCAGTACGTTCTCAAACTCAACGGTTGCGCCTTTCTCGAGTTCGTTCATACGGTTGATGAACAGTTTCTTGCCAGCCTCTACTCGGAACTGCTGGCCTTTCATTTCTACAATTGCGTACATCTGTACTTGTTTTTGGGGCTTATGTCTTTTGTCTTTCGACTTTCGACTAAAACCTGTTAGGGCGGTGCGGCGATAACCCTCTTCCTGTGCGCTGCTGCCGTAGGCTCATACGCTGCGGCGGTTATACTTATTTGGCCTAATCCGCGAAAAAAGCGTGCAAAGGTACAACAATTTTCTGATATGACCAAATTTTTCTGCGTTTTTTATAGAAAAAAGTGCATTTTGCCATTGCTATAAAGCAATTAGCTCTGCTATTTCAGCTTCAGTTGCTCGTTCATCGTCTTGATAGAATAGTCTGCCGGAGCTTTCAGTATTGTCACTACCCAGGACTGAAGCGATTCGTCCCATGTCTGGCGGGTGATGGTTTTCCATACCTCGTCAAAAGAGGTCTTCTTTCCCTTGTTTTGTGCCAGAGACTTGCGGTACTTACGATCGGCACGCCAGTTTTTCTGGTATTCCGGCGACAATTCGCAACTCTCCTCTACCGTCACTGCCAGACTGTATTGACCCGTCCCGAAATGGTCACGCAGACCCAGTGAATCGTCCGGAATCTGCATATACGATCGGGGCACGATGAAACTTTCGCCGCTCAACGCATATTTCGCTTCTTGTCCGGCTTTGCGGATATAGATGAATGAACCGTTCTCGTCCACGTCCGTTGAATCAATAGGAATGTCCAGAACAAACTCTCCCAGCACCTCGTCCTGATGCAAGGAAGGGGTGAAATCCATCCATGAGGATTTGATCTGAATCGTCATTTTGAAATTGAATGTCTTTCTCTCCGCGAACGAAAAAGAAAGCGGTAGCGGCGAATTGGGCAAATGGGAATGATAAGGATTGATGACAATAGTGTCCAGAATCAGTTCGAACTTCGAGTGGTCTTTTATCCGGTTCAGTTTTTGCCGGTTCAGATGGCAGGATACATAGAACGAGGTGTCGTTTTCTATGGTTGCCAGACATCCGATACCGTTGAACTGGATGCCGCTGGGATCCAGTGCGCCCAGTTCGGAACCGTGAGAATAGAAATCATTGATGGAGTAGAGTGTGCCGAGCGAACTGGTGAAACTGCATTCCTTGGACGCCGTTTCCATCCATTCCTCTTTGTGGCGGCGGTCCATGGTGATGAGTTGACCGATAGCTTGAATACCCAGATCTACCACCGATGAGATATAGCCTGTTGCCACACCTAACGCCGCATTTCCAACCACATTGAGAAGGTCGCTTCCGAAACTGCGGCTCGCCCCCTCCGTATCATCGGGTTTGGGTGCAATTTCGTCCGTCAGCGTACTGTCCGTATAGACGATCGTCTTATAGGCGATAAGCGGCTTCGAAGAAGGTTTTGCAGGGGCTTCCCCTTTGGCAAAAAGACCTGTGGACCACACAAGCAAACAGGTGATGAATAAAAGCGTCTTTTTCATATCTACCACATGTATTGAATATCCGTTTGGGTCTTTTGTGCCTTGTCGGTACGATGGTACAGCAGTTCGTTATCCAGCGCGTAAGAGTCGTATGGCTCCTTCAATGCCACCAGCACATATACGTCATCTTCGCCGTCCGGGAAATACACATCCATCGCGCAGGAGCAGAAACCGCTTGGCGTGATAGGGCAGGCGTTGGCTTCTATCTCCGGGGTGATCACATAGCATAGCGAAACGGAGTGGGTGCGTTTGTTCACATGAAGCACGTTGATATGATAGTCTATATCGGTGCGGTTCTCGAACTCAAAATCCAACTCTCCTCCGCTCAGCTTGTGCCGCTTGAGCGTGATCCCGTCTATCTTCGGACTCTTCTTACCGGAGCAGGCTTGCGCGCCGATCCACGCCAACTGTTCCGCCAACTGGTCGTAGTCTATTTCGTTGACCTCTCTCTCTGCTGCGCTTCCGCGAGAGCCTGCACCTAAAATCTTCATTGCGTGAACCGAATTTTTCATCGTGTCTCTTTCCCCGGAGCGGAGAGATATATTCAGTCCCCCTAAGATACGTGCAGCAAGGTTGTTCTTGGCATCCCGTACCAGTTCGTAAACAGCATCTTTTTCTTTTCCGCTGACCTTGTAGATCTTGTTCTGGCGCGTGTCCTCTACGCGAACGGAACCGTTTTTGGCAACGCTTAAAGAGTCAATGGCGTTCAAAACCAGATCCACCTCAACGGCTTTCCATTGCGAGGAAGAACCGGATTGCTTGTATTGCACATCGCCCTCATACGAATAAACGCGATACTGTGCTTGCGAACTGAACCATCCGCCTAACAGGCAGAGCGAAATAAATAGAAAACGTTTCATTTTTGTCTTTTATCTTTATTCTTTTGTCTTTCTACTTTTGTCTTTTCTCTTTGAGCAGGCTTGCCTGCGGTCTTTTGTCTTTATTTCAGTTGTCTGCACAACCCGTATATGGCATAGACTATATCAAATGCCAGCGTACCGAATACAAGCATTGTAATGGCAGGCGTATAGTCCACGTAGATATGGGAATGGGCGAATCGGGCGCAACCGATAAACACAAATCCGAACATGAAGCCGAACGTCAATAGTCGTACCGCCAGATTGAGCATGTACTTCATTCGCTCGCTTTCGTTGGCAATGAGCAACAGGCTTACTAAAATCAGGCAGATACATACGGCAAAAGTCCAGTTCTTCCAGGCCGCACGCGTTTCGATATACTGCCCGTTCAGCATCGTCTGCGTGGCATAGGCATGGATGACCACACCGGCTGTCTCCTCTCGCAACGGAGTACGGTATATATCTTTGGTGTCCTCGATTACTCCGAGCAGCACCACCTTGCCTTTGAGCCTGCTTGCTACTGCCGGGTTCTTCAAACGATCGGCGGAAATAACCTCTATCTCTTGGTGTGTAAAATCGATAATTTCTTCCGTGTTGCCTCTTCGGATGGCTTCTTCCGCGCGTTCAGGGGCTGCTATCCGAACCAACTCCAGAGCCATGCTGGGAATAGTGTCGCCGTTGCGGCTATAGACACAGGGAAGGAAAGTGCGCACTACCGTCCAGCTATGATTGACATCCAGATTCGCGTAGCCCCGATGAGGAGGAGTGATCTCTTCGTCATAAAAAGACAAGTTCTCTATCTCATAGTGGATATTGTCGCTGTCTTTCTTGATTTTATGGATACTTACCATGTTGGGCGTGTTGCGGATTGTATTGTATAGTACCTCGTTGTTTCCCTTTTTTATAGAGAAATAGATATCCAACCCGATAGCTTTCGGCTCATATTGGCGGATGGTATCAATGAGGGTCAGCAGTTGCTCTCTATCCAGGCTGTCAACGCTGACTACTACCACTTCATCGCTCAACTCTCTTTCTGACTTCGCCTCCTCCATCATATTATAGATATCCGACACCTGGAAATCTACCTTCTTCTCAATTGGAGCAAAGATATCAATCGACGAAAAATCGGAACTCAACATGGCGCTGAAGAGTCCGGCAAATAGGACAGACAGAATAATGATCAATCCGCCATGCCACCATTTCAAACCTTCTTTATTATCCATAGTTTGTATATTTTTTATTGAGCAATCAGTAGTGTTTTTTGTATTGCACTCAGCGTCGTCTCTGTATTGCACTCAATTTGCGCTGCAAATTTATAACAAAAATTGCACATACGCAAATATAAGTGAATTTTTTTGTCTTTTTTGCGCAAAAAAATGAATATATTATTTTTTTTTATTTGTTACCCTTTCTTTTTGACTTTTTGCACTCGCTTCTCTGTATTATATACATAGTATATAATACTAACGTATTAACCTCGAAAAATTAGTGCGTGATAAGTGCGTGATAAGTGGGAGATAAGTGCGTCATAAGTGCGTCATAATAAGGTTAAATGAGGACTTAATCCAACAATATAAACCCTGCCCAGTAGTACGGCGATGCGTACGGATGACTGACTTCGCCTCCCTCCTTGCTCACTTCCGACGACCCAGTTCCCCCTTTAGTGGTCTGGGGGGCCTCCTCCGTAACCCGTAACCCGTCACCCGTCACCGATCCTCCCCCTTTAGTGGGCTGGGGGACCTGCCCCGTCATCTTACCTTTGTTTTTATACTTCTCATGGAGAACGGACCTGCCATTATTCTCAGAAACCGTCCCCTCCGCTGTATAACTCCTCACTTCCTGCTGTGCCATCCTGAATGCCTGCCGCTTGCTCATACCTTGGCTGTAATAGCGGTAAAAAGCAGTCGTTAGCATGCGCGTAGCGTCGTCATCGACCTTCCATAGTGCCATTAACATTGTCTGTGCGCCGGCTATCTTAAACGCTCGCTGGAGTCCGAACACTCCTTCTCCGGATACATCCCCAAGACCTGTCTCACAGGCGGATAATACTACAATATCTGCCCCGCGAAGGTCTAACGCCGAGATCTCCTTTGCCGTCAAAATGCCGTCTTGTACACCTTTGTCTAATCGGTTGCTATGTCCGCCTAAAGCAGTATTGGCTCCTGCAAAAAGCAGTCCGCAGCGGTTCAAAGGATCAATAGGCAGAGCTTGCTGTACATCGCTTTCGATGGTACTGTTCTGAGTGAAGAATTTCTGCTGCTGTGCCTCTTTCTCCGGCCAGTAGAAGCCGTGCGTGGCAAGATGGAGAATGTTCTTTCCTTGACCACTCAATGCCTTGAAGGATTCTTCGGTCGCGCTTCTGCCGCGATAGGTATTAACCCGGACATGTTTCTGTTTCAGCATGAATTCAATGGAATCCACTTCAATCTTAGTACCCGGAAGATCATAAGCCATGTCTCGCAATGTCATTCGTTGGATGTTTGCCATAGCCAGATCTGTAGAACTATGTTGGCTCTCGTATTTCTGGTGCTCTACGGCTAGGTCAGTAGGTGTGGCGTTGTACCGGATGTCTCCGAATAACGCCGCATTCTGATGAGAGTCTGCTCTCTTGCCGCCGATAATCTCCCTGGTGGAAGACAGCCGTACCAAATTATATTTGTCTCCTATCGTACTTGTCTCGTCATATGGCAGATTCTCCATAGCTACCTGATGCAGGATACCGGACGGGGAGAAGAAGACCACTTCTCCTTGCTTTATATGCGGCAAGATGGCACCCCATATTGTTTGAGTGAGCTTTTGACCCTTCGCGTCATATGAATAGATGTTATGTATATTCTCTTTTCCGCGTGTGGAAGTTAATGAACTTACTTCCTCTTCGCTGAAAAGACGAATTGCCACTGGTGCTTCTGCATCGCGGCGGAGTAATAGCGCAAAGTAAACAGGAATGCTATCTTCTCCTATCTTTCCGTTCACAATTTCAATCGCAACCTGTCCATCCTTTAGTGCGTCTCGTACATCCGTCCAATTAGCTTGATTTACACCTTCAAAACCATTCTTGTCAATATATTCCTGAATGGCTGTTTGCAGGTTGTTCTTCGCTTGCATGAGATTATACTGTAATGTCATCGCTTCCATGCTATTCAAGTCAGTTATGTCTGCAAGAGCTTTCTCGCGTTGCTTGCTCCGCTGGTATAAATTCCGGATATTGCTATCCGGATGATGAGCCAGTATGGAATCCGTTTCGCTGTTAAGCGCCAGAAGCAACCCTTTGGATTGTAGTTGCCAATCATAGCACGACTGCATAAAAAGTGATTTCAAATCGGAGGCCATAGTGTCACTACAAAGCAATATAAAACAGTCATTGATGGCTTCATAACGCTTTATCATGTTGGCAGATTGCTCAGCCCCCATGCCCATTAATTGCTTGCCTATTTCTCTGCGCATGTAAGTGTTGAATAAGTCTAATTGCTGTATGGCGTTTTCGCTTCTACCCGCTAAAGCATAAACGCGGGCAGGAGTTAAACAATACTCGGAGTACCATGAACCAAGTGTGGTAGAGTCGTATAAATTGGCTATATCGGCTGCCTCGGCGGCTGAAGTATAATCTTTTTTATACCATTCGTTGAGTGCAAAACGATAGCCATAGTAAGAGATACTATCATTGGTTAGCGCAAAATATTCATCTATCAAACTCTCCGCTATGGGCAAACTATCGGCATGAAGATAATATTCGATAAGGGCGGTTAAAGCGAAGGGATTATTGTCACATTTTTTATTATGGCGCACGGCTTGTAATAACCGCTCCGAATAAAATTTTCCCAATGCCTCTTGAGTTGGCTTGTCATTTTTGTAAAGTAAATAGGTGTATGGTAGTACAGACGCATAATACCACATGTGATAGCAATTCCATTCCTTGTCTCTACTAACGATGTCCGCTTTGGGGAGAACAGGGAAAATATATCCCTCAAGAATATTCCTGGCAACCTCTTCATTATTCAGTTCTGTGTAGAAGAATAATACATTTCGCATCAATTGTTCATACATCAGATCCCCGGAATGATATTTCAATAACTCGGTTAGTATTGTGTGTTCTGTCATGGCGGCGCCTATCGCCCATGATTCATGTGTATAGTAATACCAATTCTGTGTCGTTCCGTTCAAATCGCATATGTACAGAACAAAACGTCCTTGCCATGTTATATCATCTGACAAAGAAAAATGATAGTAACCCATCGCTTTGAGAAATGCACGGATGTCGTCTGCCTTCCCAACAATGTAGTCATAGCCGTTTCCTTGAATGATCTCCTTGCATAAAGCATACCCTAAACGCAAGTAACGCTCTAAATATCTATCCCATTCTTTGCCTTCCTGCCATTCTAACGGCATGGTTTGTAAAGGATAGTTAACGAACATAAATCCGTTCCGGCGGAGACTGTCTTGATAGGCAATAAATTCATTCAGCATTTCGTTACCCCTATTTTGACCTGCTCTGTACTCTTCCATTTGTTCGGATTTGATTTTGTATTGGAAGGGAAATAGTTGTTCTACAAGAGCAAAAAGTCGTTCAATTGTCTTTTCCAGTACGCCTTGCCGGTTTGCAGCAATACCTATTCGCTGAAATATAACATTTTGATCGTATGAAGATAAGTAGTGTGCTTCATATACTAGTATTTGCTCCGAGATCGCTAACAAAGCACTATCTTTATCTTCCGGCAATACTGCTATTTTCTCCGACAAACGACTTGGGTCTGCGAGAACCTCTTCCCCCAATAAATCAGCTATAGGCTTAGTGATTTGTTCATTAGGAGCAGGGCTGATATGGGCGCAACTATATCTGTCGCTGCCAAAGAGCATGCGTTCTACATAATGAATCTGTTTATTGCTCTCTTCGTTGTATGCTGAACGTGCAATCGACAAAACAGGCTCGCTAAGTGTTTGCATAATCCGGTGTTTTGTATGGAAACTTTGAAGCACTTTCAGCATTTCTGCCTCTTCAATCAATTGAGTGCGCGTGTCGATCCGGGGATAGAAAGAAGAATAGAAAGTGCTAAAAACATTGCGCCCGTCATGGATGGAAGCAAAGATAGAGTCTTGTTGAACAATCTGACAGATGATTCTTCTTCCCCAATTATAATAAGTATTAATCGAAGAACTGTTAATAGCGCTGACGTCTAATCCTGCCCATTCTTGTGCTAACCAGTATAACTGATCTAAATTACCATGAGCAATAATATCATCCACTATTTTCCCAATCTTCTTGGTGTTATTGATATCTTTTTGTATTTCAGCCGGCAACTGATTCATATAGTTGTTAAACGTCTTCTCTTTGACGGCTGCACCTGCTGGAGATACGGCAATAATTCCGGCAAAACATACAACTAAGATTCTTGTAAATAGTTTTTTCATATCTGTTATATTTTATCAATCCAACAATATAAACCCTGCCCAGTAGTACGGCGATGCGTACGGATGACTGACTTCGCCTCCCTGCTTGCTCACTTCCGCAGCCTCCTTGTTCACCTCCGCTCCCTGTTTGCTGACTTCCGAAGACTCAGCTCCCCCTTTAGTGGGCTGGGGGGCCTGACCCGTCATCTTACCTTTGTTTTTATATTTCTCATGGAGAACGGACCTGCCATTATCCTCTGAAACCGTCCCCTCCGCCGTATAGTTCCTCACTTCCTGCTGTGCCATCCTGAATGCCTGCCGCTTGCTCATCCCTTGGCTATAGTGGCGGAAGAATGAAGTCATAAAGAGATTCGTAGCACGGTCGTTCACTTGCCAAAGAGTCATCATAATCGTTTTGGCTCCTGCCATTTTGAATGCCCGTTGAAGACCAAACACTCCTTCGCCGGAAATATCGCCTAATCCCGTCTCACAAGCAGACATAACCACAATATCGGTATTTCGAAAATCTAAAGCAGAGATCTCTTTGGCGGTCAGGATACCGTCATCTACACCTTTAGGTAACCGTTCACTATGTCCCGATAGAGCAGTATTCGCTCCCGCGAAAAGAAGACCGCATCGTTCCAATGGATCAATGGTCATAGAAGGTCTGCTGATATTGCTTTCTTCGCCTAATAGCATGCCGCGCTGACTAAAATAGCGTTCTTTCTTGGCGGTAGAATCCTGCCAGAAGAAACCATGAGTAGAAAGAAGTAATATGTTTGGCTTTTTCCCGCTCAAAACTTTGAGCGACTCTTCGCAGGCTGTATCTTTTGAATATACTGTAACCGCAATATGTTTTTTCTTCAAAATAGGTTGGATTGAATCAATCTCTGCTTTAGATCCCGGCAGGTATTTGGCAATTGAGCGTTGTGTAGTATCATTGGCAAATGTATTCGATTCTGCTGTCTCCATGCTACGATATTTACTGGCATTAGCAATCAGCATAATACTATCCATCGGCTCGTAGAAAATGCCACCATAGAGAGTAGCGGTCTGGTTAGGGATAATCGGTCTATTAATTGCTAATTCTCTGGTGGAGGATAGGCGTACAATATTGTATTTGTCGCCGATAGTGTTTGTCTCGTCAAATGGCAGATTTTCGATAGCAATCTGGTGCAAGATACCTGTAGGGGCAAAAAATACTACCTCTCCTTCGTTGATGTAAGGTTTTACGTTTGCCCAGATACGTTGTGATAATAGCTTCCCGTTTTTATCGTTAGCATAGGTTGTATTGATATTCTCCTTGTTTGCAGTCGACTGATGCAATAGTGCGCTTACCTCTTTCTCTTCGAACAGCGGAATCATAATGGGGTAGGAACAAGTATCCCGTAGCAGCAAAGCACAATACATCGTGCTGTCATCATTCAGCGGCGCACGCATATATTCGATGGCGACTTGATTAGGCTTCAATTCCGCGCGAACGCTATCCCACGTAATCGCCCATTGCTGCATATTCTCCCGGAAAACCGCACTTTTGCGAGTAATCTCTTTCTCCAGAGACTCTGCCTCTTCTTTTAAGGTTCTGAGATAGGTAGATTGCGGATTATTCTCCTCTAATGCCATGATCAGTTGCTTCTTCTTTATCAACTCATTCCATTGCCGAATAAGCGTCGTGTCTCCGCTCGCCAAAACAGAGTTCTTGATGGCATTGGCGGAACTCAACAACAAACCCTTTATGAAAAGCTCGTTGTCATAGGCAATAATGGCGATGCTATCGTTGAGAGGATAGGCTCGATAGGCATACTCTGGTATATAACCGTTAAATGCAGTAGCATATCGTTTCCAAAAAAACGCGCGTTGAGCCTCTGACATATAATCAACGGAACGGATATATTTCTGTTTGATGAGCGAGGAATAGCTTCGTATGTATGGTCTGGAGTCGAGAGGCTTGCCGTAATGCATATACATATATCCTAATTGGATTAACGAGTAGATGTACGCATCTGAATACACACCTTTATGGAGTTTATCTACTGATAACTGACCGGATATCAGTACTTTCGACCAGCTATAGAAGCGGTTAAATGATTGTTGATCGTAAAAATATTCTTTTATGAGCTTCGAGAGATCACTATTATATATGCTATTTACTTTCTCGTTATGTTGTGCAATAATGTCTTGCAAGAATCGATCTGCATCATATCCCAGCTCTTTGACTATCTTTGATGCCGCTAAATAATATTCGGCGCCCTTTTCTCTATTATTGATAGCAAAACAGTAATCTCCGTATATTTTCAAATAGGTCGCATACGTTTTGCTGTTCCTGCCGAGTGTAGTAGAAATAATTTTTTCGGCTTGGTTTAAATACTTTTCCACTTCTTCCAACTCTTCGCCGGATTGAATGTATATCTGTGCAAGGGCCATCAAACATTGGGCGTAAGGTATATTGCTTTCTCCGTAAACGGCTTGAAACGCATTGGCTGCTTTGCGATACAGTTTGATTGCATATTCTTTCAGATAATGTCTTTCTTGCTGAACCGTTGCAAATCGAAAAGTCGCTTTGGCTCCTATTTCGCTGGAGTCGCCATACACGTGCATGGCTGCTACATAGAACTGTCCGGCATAGGAAAAAGCGCTGTCGTGATTCTTTCGGGTTACGTAGTATTTCGATATGCTGTCCAGTATCTCTATGCAATTAGGGTGATCTGCAGTGCCGAAAACTTTTTTATAACTATCCAGGGATTCCTTATAGAGATGCACGCCATTTTCGTCCTCTCCTTTTTGGATATATACAGAAGCTAATTCTCTCGCCGAAGCCGCATAATCCTTACTTTCTTTACCTTCTAGTTCTTCTCTTAACCGGATCGCATCCAGATGGTATCTTTGCGCTTTTTCATAATCCTTGGTCTTCGCGTATAATCGGCCTAAGTTATACTCCGTATCTGCATAGTTCGTGCTTTTGGAGCCGTATTGCTTCTTTTTCTGGGAGAGGGATTTGAGATAATACTGTTCGGACTGGGCATAATCGCCCGTATTCTGGTATAGAACACCTAAATCATTGAGCAATCCTGAATACAAGCGCAGTTTCTTCTTATATACTTTCTCGTGGATATGCAATGCTTTGAGATACAGTTGCTCCGCTTCTGCATATTCTTCGATATCGTCATATAGTAAACCTAAAGTGTGGAGGAGGTAAACGTAATCTCGGGATGTGGTGCCGAGTTCCTCTTCATATAGGGCTAATGCCTTTAAATAATATCGCTCGGCTTTCGCTATTTCGTTCAGATCTTCATTGAGATCACCGGCATCAATGAGAGCCAGCGCATATTCTTCCGTGTGGTCTTTGTGCCCTTTGACATAGAAATCTAAGGCTATCTCCGTGTAGTCGTTCGCTGTTTCTTTCTCGCCTTTATCCTGGTAATAGGAGGCTACGGACTTGGAATCGCGAGCAATGAATAGAGCCAGACTGTCTATCAGTTCAGCAGAAACGAGGGAACTGTCTATATAAGCCGCAATTTTAATGTCGTAAAATACACTGATGGCTTTGTGGGTATCTATCCATTCAGAGATAGGACTCCAGTCCTTTACCTTTTGCATTTCTTCCATTACACACTCGTAGTGACCATCATCCATGCATTGTACCAACTGCTTCAAGTGCTTATCTGTGTTTTCTGCATGAGCAATACAGAATGTTGCAAAACAAAGAAATGCAATAAATAAAATTCGTTTCATATGCATAGATGTATTTTATCAATCCAACAATATAAACCCTGCCCAGTAGTACGGCGATGCATACGGATGACTGACTTCCGAAGACCCAGCTCCCCCTTTAGGGGGCTGGGGAGCCTGCCCCGTCATCTTGCCTTTGTTTTTATATTTCTCATGCAGGGAAGACCTGCTTCCGGAAGATGTTCCCTCTGCCGTATAACTCCTCACTTCCTGCTGTGCCATCCGGAATGCCTGCCTTTTGCTCATCCCTTGGCTGTAATGGCGGTAGAAGAAATTCATCAACAACTGTGTTGCTTCATCGCTCACCGGCCAAATTGCCATCAGTAATGTCTGCGCCCCAGCCATCTTGAATGCCCGTTGTAATCCAAATACTCCTTCTCCGGTAATCACACCTTGGGCTGTTTCGCAGGCAGAGAGAACTACTATATCCGCCTCGCGCAGGTCTAATGTTGAGATCTCTTTGGCGGTTAAGACACCGTCTTCTATTCCTTCCGGCAGCCGTTCTCTATGGCCGGAAAGGGCAATATTGGCTCCGGCAAGAAGTAATCCGCTCCGTTCCATCGGATCAATGTTAGTGGAGTCTGACCAATAGAAACCATGCGTAGCGACATGCAGGATGTTTTGTTTCGTGCCGGATAGAGCCTTAAAGGACTCTTCGTTTGCTGCAGAGGCGGTATATGTTTGAACGCGTATCTCTTTATCGGATAGCGCTTTTTGAATACCCTCTATCTCGGACTTGGTTCCCGGCAGATAGCGTACTCGTCCTCGATTAATAGTGTCGTTGATAACCGATCTGGACGTCAAGGAAGGGTAGGCTGCGCTTTGAGCCAGTAATTCATCTGCGCTCACGTCATAACTGATACCTCCGTATAGCGTTGCTTTCTTATGAGAAATGGCAGGTTTATGAATGGCTAATTCTCGCGTGGAGGAGAGCCGCACAAGGTTATAAACATCCGAAATGACTTGTGTGGAGTCATAAGGGATTGATTCCATAGCTACTTCATGGAGCAATCCTGTGGGGGCGAAGAAGACGATTTCGCCGGGATTGATGTATGGCAATACCTTACTCCATACCAGACGGGATAGTTCTTTCCCGTTCTCACGATAGGAATATGCTTTGCTGATAGAAGTAGGACTGGAAACCTCCAGCAGTTGAGTCACCTCTTTCTCCTCGAACAGAGGAATCATAATAGGATACGAGCAAGTATCCCGCACCAGCAAAGCACAATACATCGTACTGTCCTCATTCAGCGGTGCTCGCATAAACTCAATCGCCACTTGATTAGGCTTCAGCACTGCCCGCACGCTATCCCATGTAATATTCCATTGCTGCATATCCTCACGATAAGCAGCAGAAGAACGAGTGATTTCTTTCTCTAATGTTTCAGCCTCTTCGCGGAGTTGTGCTAAATAATCAGCATCCGAGTTCTTCTCCTCTAGCACCATAATCTGCTGTTTCTTTTTTGTAAGGTCATTCCATTGATGAATCAGCGTGGTGTCGCTGCTTTCCAATATAGAACGTTTCACAGCATCTGATGACGTAAGCAATAATCCTTTCTTGAATAATTCGTTATTATAGGACAAGGTGGTGATGGACGGGGATAAAGCCATATATCGAAATGTTAAGTCAGGGCACCAATTTTCAAAGAGATCCAGCATCGTATTCCAATACTCTTGTCTTTGGCGTGCGGACATGAAATCTACCGATTTGACATACAGTGTTTTATACAACGAACATAACTCTGAAAAATGGACTTCTGATTCAGCATATCGCCCTTGTATATAGTATAAATGTCCCAAGTTAGACAAAGAAGTTAATCTGGAATTGTCATATGGGCTACTCATGTCTTTGTATATCAGATAGGCAGATAGATAGTATTCCTCAGCAAGGTCGTATCTTCCCATTTCAAATAGCGCCCCCCCTATATCGATCAAAGAAGAGGCATACTCTAAATTATCTTGGCCTAATAGACTTTTTCGTATTTCCATAGCCGTGAGATAATAATTGAGTGCGCTTTTATAATCATTTCTTATAAGATAATAATGAGCTACACTGGATAGTGTTCGGGCATATTCTACACTTTGTCCGTTGTAAATACTATCTTCAATATAGACTGCCTCGCCGAGAAATTGTTCTGCTAATTCAAAATTTCCTATTTCTGTACATATATGCCCAATGCTGGAAGATAACATGGCTATATGGATGGAGCGTATGCTGTAATGCATTATATAATATTTGTACGCTTGCAAATAGTAATTAAGTGCACTGCCGTTGTCGCCAATGCAGTCGTAGAGCGTTCCTAAAGCGTGTGATACTAATGCATATCCATCCGATGGCTCACCTTCCACTTCCTTACTTATCTGGAAAGCCCGCAAAAGTTTTTCTTCTGCAGTTATGTAATCTCCGGTATTTAAATAAGCCGTGCCTAAAAAAAGAAGAAGACGTGAGCAAAATGCATTATTTTCTCCAAAAGAATGCGTATATATCTGCAATGCATCTTGTAAGTGGGGTAATGCTTGATAGTCGTCTCCCTTATTTATGAGTAGATTCCCCAAGACGGACAGGGATACGGCATATTCGGGATGACGAGTGCCGTAAATATGTAGTTTTATATCCAGCGCCACTGATATCGCGTCATAGGCTTGATTATATTCACCTATTTGGCTGTATATGTCGCCTAAAAAAGTATAGATCTTTGCACACTCTGAATCAATATCTGTTTTTTGAGAGTTTTCGAGCAATTGAAGTTCTTCCAAAAAATAATGCTCCGCTTGGTCATAATCTTGATTCTCATAGAATGAGACTGCAATGGAGTCCAATGCCTTCACGTTAAGTCCGCTCATCTGCACTTCACCCGTCTCCGCATGACTTATGTGGAGAACGGAAACAAGCAACAATATGATCAAGCTTATTCTTTTCATTATTTTTTTTTCTTAATCCAACAATATAAACCCTGCCCAGTAATACGGCGATGAGAAATATATGGTAATGCTTCCGTCCTTGTAACTGGATTTTTTGACTGTTTGTTGTGCCTCCCGAAAGGCTTCCCGTTTGGACATTTTACGTTCGAAATAATTACGGTAGAATTCAGTCATGAGGATTTGTGTTGCTTTATCATTGACCTGCCATAGTGCCATTATAATGGTCTGAGCCCCTGCCATCTTGAATGCCCGCTGTAAGCCGAATACACCATCTCCGGATATATCTCCCAACCCTGTCTCACATGCAGACATGACAACAATATCAGTACTTTGAAAATCCAATGATGCAATCTCCTTGGCGGTTAGGATACCGTCATCCACATCGTCAGGAATAGCATTTGAACCTTTCATCCTAATCTTATCCACTCCGGCGAAGACCAATCCGGTTCGCTCCAATGGGTCCCGATGCTTACGGCTGGGCTTCCAGAAAAAACCATGTGTGGCAAAGTGAAGAATATTCTGTTTGGTGCCGCTTAGAGCTTTAACAGATTCTTCATTGGCCGTATCGTTCGAATAAATGCTTACATCTATATTGTTCTTTATGAGGATAGGGTATATGGTCTCGATCTCTTTTTTCGTATTTGGCAAAGACTTAGTCGGCTCACGTCTTGTAATTCCTTCTAACTGCTCATCTATGCTGAAATGCATAAATCCTCGATGGGCGTATTTTATGCTATTGGCTTTCATGACAGAATCGCTCAGCTCGCTGTAATCGATGTTTCCGTATAGAGAAGCGGTTTGAAATAGAGCAGGTTGTTTTTTGATTGCCAATTCGCGTGTAGAGGAGAGTCGCGTAATAGAATAATGGGCACTTATTGTGCTTTGCATGTCGAAGGGCAGGTTCTCTATCGCAACAATATGTAAAATACCTATAGGAGAGAAGAAAATGTTATCTTCGGGATGGAGATAGGGTAGTATCTTATCCCATATTAGTTCTTTAAGTTGTTTTCCCCTTCCTTTGTAGGCATATGTATAGCCGATGTCTATCCAATTTTCGCCATTCGTTTTTTTGTGTAGTAAAGAGTTGACTTCGCTCTCTTCAAACAAGGGTATCATTTTCGGAGAAGACCAAGATTGCCGAAGAGCTAAAACACCATATGAACCTAAACGGGTACGATAAAACTCCAAGGCAATATCATGTTCTCCCAAATTCGCGCGAACGCTATCCCAAGTGAGTTCCAAATGAGCCACTTTAAACGGCTTGTCATGAACTGCTAATTCATGGAGAATAGCGTAATCTAATGAATCCAATGTTTTTGTCTCAGCAAACTTCTCCATGACCGCTTTTTTCTGATTTAAGAGGGTAACTGCTGACTCAATTCCGCTATTTCTGACATATGTTTCAAATCCGATGGTTGTATTCAGTAACAGGCCCTTGGATAATAAAGAAGCATTATAGGCTGCTTTTGAGAGTTCTTTGGATTTAATAGTTCCTTTGTTGCTGGCATTCCTATGAGCCATTGTGATTGTTTTGTCTATATATCCGGATACATGATCCCAGTATGTTTGTCGTTGGGATTCCGGCAAACGGGAGAACTCGCGTCTAATTAAATTTACATAGGTCTCGTAACCGCTGTTATGCGTTTTCCTGGAGCGTGTATACATTAACCTATCTGCATACAACTCTGCCAAATCCAACAAGTTATTCAAATAGGCATCACTTTCATTGCCCAGTAGGTCTTTCTTTAGTAATAGTGACCGTTCTGAATATCGCATCTGAAGATACTCTTGTCCTTTCATCTTGGCAATGCAAGAAAGTGCATCCAAATAGAGGATTTGAGAAATACTGTCTCTTCCGCTAAAAGAGCCATTCCCGTATTTTTTATACAAATAAGTACTATGCTTTACCAATTGTTCGGCTTCGCCTATCGCTTCATATTCAGCGAGACGTGTGGCGCACCATAATACACAATCAGCATATTCGGGACTATCGACTCCGTATTCATTGGCATAGATAGAGAGAAGAGAATTCATTTCCCGGCTATTAGGCTCTTCATAGATACTATTGATCAATGCGAGGACGCCTACTGCTATTTGAAGTATAATGCTCATTTTTCTTTTTTACAAACGTACCGCTATTCCGACTGTTCCCCCTTTGTCCATTCTGTCATTCATGTTGGCGTATTGTGAGGTGCTGAGGCTCACTTTGTCGGTAAGAGGAATATAACTCATTTGCTCTATCAATTGCCCTTTTCGGATAATACTTCTTCCCAATAAGACGAGAGGTACTCCTACCGCCGCACCTCCAACTAACGGAATACCTATGCCTATCCCAAATTCCGCCCAATCAGAGAGATCTACAGCATCCATAACGATATAACCTACGAAAAGAAATGATCCTACAGCCAACAATGGTCCGGCAATTGCTATGGCATATCCCATAGATTTGTAGTATCGGGCTCTACTTCGTATGTCATAATCGTAGTTTCTCGTGTCCATTGCAGATTTTTCCAAGTAATGATATTCGGATAGCCGGGGCGCAATGACACTATCCACGGATATAGATAGGGTGTCTTGGGCTTGCAACGGAGCAGTTATCAACGCCAATAGTAAAATAATATGAATAATTCTCTTCATCAATTTTTTTCGATTACTTTAGTGGGTTCGTGATAGAGATAGAAACAGCCTTGATTTTATTGGACATAATAAATAGTGGAATTCCTATTCGTGCCTCTATCTGGTACTGGTTAAGGTTGATTGATGTACCATTATAATATGCCAATTTCTGAGTATCTAGATAAGGTATAAAACCTATATTAAACCGCAAGTCAAATCGAATGACGGGGAACGGAAGTTGTATGCCTACAAAAGCACCCGGAACTACTTTGGGAAGACAATCCTCGTAAATCCCGCTATACGTATAGTGGTCAGGGTTGTTTATACTATGGCTCACGCAAAAATCGGTAAAAAAGCCCACTTGAATAAATCCTATCCCCATATATATGTCGGCGGTTATCCAATGCATGTTAATGCCATTGGAGTCATAGATCCACTTGTGTGTGGCAATCTGGTTAAATTTATATCCGACATTTGCCCCGACACGCATCATAAAGGATTTCGTGTATTGGTAGTCGTGCAAAATAAGTTCTGTTTGGATACCGCCTGTTATGCCATTATTATACAATGAATGACTGCCATCAGGAAGTATCTTCCAGTATTTTGATTGAATATATCCGTTCGCGCCTCCATACAGCCAAATAGTAGGTAGAACGGAGTATTTCTTTTTATTCCGTGTCTCTAACGGAGTGTCGATAACAATAGTGTCACCGTGTACTTCCGCCGCGTGAAGGCAATGCGTGCCAAATACCAGCGCAATACCTATAAGCAATATGGATTTATTTAAAAATGACATGTTTCATGGCGCGCACGCGGTGACTGTTACTCTTTATCCAATGGTCTTTATTCAAATCAAATAGCAAGGTGGCTGTTTCTGCAACGGCTCGGTCGTAGGGATTGTAATCCAGGCCGGGTTTCGAAAGTACGATATAATTCTCGTAATCTTCTTCGCATAACCAATAGAGCGCATTGTTTCCGGCAATAGTATCTCCTCCTATGCGTTTCAAGGCAGAGTTAATAGCAGGTAAGTTTACCCCATCGTACCATAGCATGATTTCCCACTCGGCTTCTGTCGGCAGTCGCCAACTGCCTGAATACGGGAGCTTCTCTCCATTTTTTCTGTTGCACCATTCCATAGCCGGGAATCGTTCTATGCCGCGAGCACACATGCACTGCAGCATGGTCACGCCATATTCTATTGCATAATGAGCTATCGAATCTCCTAAATATACTTTTTCATTGGTTGGGCCCCAAGGCAAAATCACTTCGTCCGCAGAAAGGACTAGCATCGTTTTGCCGCTATCTTTTTTATATACCACAATCCCTTCATTCCCGAATTCATCCGTATAGGTGTCATATAAAGAATAGATGTCTTCTGAAAAATCGTTAGCTGTATCGAAATGACTCCATTTGCTACACGACGTCACTAAGAGTGTGATAGCAGATATAACAACAAAGAGAGTAAGACAAATGCGTTTCATGGGAGAGGATTAAAAGTTCGTTTTAAGTTAATGTTTTCGATACCTCCAAAATATATACCCCAGTGGCAGAATGGGTGCAATGTATTTGACCCAGGTCTGGATCTCTCCGGAGCGGAGACCAAGGACAGTCTTATTACCGCATAACAGAGCTATTCCCGAGATTGCCTCTAAAATGACAGGCAATGCCAGCAACGCCATCGCAATAGCCAGCGTCACGCGGAACGGAAGGGAAACGCTTTCCCCCGGTGTCCGGTTGCCGAGCATGAAGAGCCAGATTATTCCTGCAACGGCTAAAACGACACGCCAAAGGAAAGGCGGGAATAGAGGAGCCCAACCAACTATCGAATGCACATAAAGAGGAGAAAGAATAAGCGTACATCCCAAAGCCGCCAATAGGCAGATTGTCAGTATGCGGAATGGCTTGCTGACTTCCACGGGCTCAACTCCCCCTTTAGGGGGCTGTGGGACCTCCCCCGTGGAGGGATTCCACAAACCAATGCCTGCTATGATCAGGCTGAGCGGCAGAATATCAAGTATCAGACGCTCGCATATGTCTTCCCATAGCACATAGTGGTACGGCATGGGATGGATAAGATGAATAAGAAAGCGTGCTGCGATGTACAGCGTGTAAACAATCATGCCGACAGCGGCAATATGAGTAGTAGTTTTGAATGTTGGTTTCATAGTTATTATTGTTGTTTTACAGGCTGAGCACTTGGAGAGCTTGCCATTTGTCGTCCTTGATGTCTTTCTTCTCTTTGATAGCTTTGGAGAGAGACACATATACCACATCGCCGTTTTGCAGCCCTACCATGATCGATCGCTGTTCCTCCATCAGCGCTTGTATAGCGGCGCACCCCATCCGTGAAGCGAGAATACGGTCAAAAGCGGAAGGCGAACCTCCCCGTTGCAAGTGTCCGAGGATGGTGACACGCGTGCCGTATTCGGGGTGACTTTGCTCAATGACTTTGGCTACCGCTTGTGCGCCACCCGGGATAGCATGCTCCTGTACGAGAACGATACCGCTGTTCTTGTGTTTCCGTCGTCCTTGTCCGATAGCCGCCTCCAACTGCTCCTCCAGCGTAGCGCGTTCGGGGATGACTGCTGCTTCCGCTCCGGCGGCAATAGCGGCATTCAGGGTCAGGAAACCGGCATCGCGTCCCATGACCTCCACAAGGAAGAGACGCTCATGGCTCGTGCCGGTATCGCGCAGCTTGTCCACACATTCGACAATGGTGTTCAGCGCCGTGTCATAACCGATCGTAGAGTCCGTGCCCCAGAGGTCATTATCAATCGTTGCGGGTACACCGATAACGGGAATATTGTATTCCTGCGACAAAGCGCGCGCACCGGTGAACGTACCGTCTCCGCCGATAACGATGAGCGCGTCTATCTGCTCGCGCTGGATCGTCTCAAAAGCCCGTTTGCGTCCCTCCGGCGTCTTGAACTCCTCGCTGCGTGCGGATTTGAGGATGGTACCTCCGCGCTGGATGATACCGCTCACGTCCTGGGTGGTGAACTCCTGTACTTCGCCGTCCATCAGACCTTTATAGCCGCGGAAGATCGCTTTCACGCGGATGTTATTGGCAATAGCTGCACGTGTCACAGCACGCACAGCAGCATTCATTCCCGGAGCGTCACCTCCTGAGGTCAGCACTCCGATAGTATTGATTTTATATTCCATAACCGTTTATTTTTTTATTTCATTTTATATTTTACAGACAGGTACTCAAAAAGAATACATTACGCACTTGACATCATCGAACCGTCGTGCTTCCAAATCTTCCGGTGTGATAAGGAAATAGAGTGTGCCGCAGTCGTAGAAACGCAGACCGAGCGGGTCGCACTCGTCCAACTGAAGGAGCACCTCATAATCGGGGTAAGCACGGGAGATTTCATACCCGAAATTAGTAGGGCGGCAAAGGACATCCGATTCCTCTCCCCGTTTGGCCGGTTCGTCCATGGCCTGCGGTTCGGGAGCAGCGGAAGTGCCGTCCTCATAGAGGACTTTGTGCTCATGCAGGTTCTTACGGGTAGGGGAGTAGAGGACTTTATAGAAATAATCGGGCCATTCCCCCATTCCGCCGCAATGAACATCGTAGTCACCGAAGAAATAATCGAGGTCGGCGAAGACATAGACCATCCCTTCTCCCAGATGGAACTGGCATATGAGGGTCATGGGGGTATCTCCGATGGTATAGGGATACTCCATCCCCTCCGGCATGGCGGGATTACCCCACCAGTGCTCATCGGCTATGTTTCGCGTAGTGTTCATATGCTTATTTTTTGTTCCGTTGCCTCCTAGATACCCTACTATCTCTCGAAAACGGTTCGATAATGGTCCGATAATGGTCCGATAATGATTCGATAATGACCGCTAAATGAGTCGTAAATGAGTCGTAAAAGTTAACGATCTATTATCAATTCGACGTGCAAAGGTACAACAAAAATCACATATATGCAAATTTAAACAGCAAAAAACATGCAAAGACTTGCACGAATGCGAAATTTTCCGTATCTTTGCAAAGAATTTTAATAAATACGACAATGAAAAACCATTTTTTCTTTCTTTTTAGTTTGTTATTCGCTGTACTATTCTTTGGATCGTGCAACCGTCGTGATCACGAGACACCAATAGATGGAGTATGGACAGGAAATCATTATACCAACAAACGTGCACTCTTCGAAGTAGAGATGCCGGAAGGTTTACAATTAAGTGCTCCGAAATGTATCGATCATGAGCTAAACTCGCTCAAGTCGCACGCTTATCGGTGGGATATAATATCGAAAAAAGGGAAAGAAGGCGAGATAGTGTATTTCGAGCCGGCTTCGGATGACGACCACTATGACTACAACGATATCTACCAGTTATATAAAGATAATGAACATGCCCGGCACATTGAACGCGAGAGTGTCTTCAAATGGCTGAGGATGAGAATATACGCAGAGATGGAATACGGAGAACGCCATCAATGCGAGGTGAATTATGTACGCTATGACAGTCAGTTAATAATCACCTATCGTACAGACAGCCAATACCGCAATGAGTTAGTAGAGCAGATGATAGACGGAATGAAAGTAGAAGCTATATACCCGAACTTGGCAGCAGGCAACTCCGGCGGCTTCTGGGCGTTATGGACGATAATTCTTTTGCTAGTAACTTACGGAGTGATGGAGATAGAGACCCTCTCCCGACAGGTGGCAATAACTATTGTTAGTGTCGCGATATTCACCGGTTTAGCATGGTGGATGACCGGCATATCATGTAATTTCACCTATTGGCTGATAGGAATAACTGATTTTATTCTCCTAGTGCCGCTATTACGCAAATCCGCCTACACCAGTTGGATAGTTAAGGCATGCGAGAAAGTGTTGGATATGCTCCCAGACTAATCATCTACGGTCAAATATACGCCTAAGAGCGATGCGATGAAGCATACCGCAAAAGCGGCAATCATGAATATGCATATCGCCGCCCACTGCCCATACATCAAAATAAAGAGCAGTCCTCCTACCGCTAAAGCAGCCCACAAAGCAGACTTGAGATAGGAGACGACAGTGGCATTTTCGCTATGCTGTACCGCACCATACATGCTAACGAAGACCAGCAGAACAAGCCAGAACCAATAAGAGTCGGAGATAAC
>JAEEGL014088205.1_pt1 | contig 23556 bp, 19 predicted proteins | sample 9134231 | NCBI WGS metagenome assembly JAEEGL01 (sample SAMN16246548, study PRJNA631951) | gut metagenome | biome: gut microbiome; feature: rumen; material: fiber-attached | host: Bos | place: Iran: Karaj | collected 2018-10
CCGACCGCCGCCCTGTTCAAGCTGGGCAATGAGGAGCTGGAGATCCGCATAGGCGAGATCACACTGGAGGACGGAGATCTCACCGTCCCCGTGGAGGGCGTCACCCTGAAGAACGCGTGGCGGAACCTGAAGATGGACGTCGTGATCGACGGGGAGAGGTATTATCTGGACACCTCCCATGTCACCAATGACGAATATACCCGCTCCACCATGCGCTATATCGAAAAGATGCCGGAGCAGGTGCTTCTTTATACGGAAGAAACGGCGGACACCCCCCTGGTATACGATGTTTCCGGCGGCATATTCGTCGGCTGAGGACCTCGGACATAAAAACCCGGTCTGCTGCATTGTGCAGCAGACCGGGTTTTTTTGATCACAGCTTTTTGCAGGTGTGACCGTCGTACATCAGGCAGCTGTCGCCGATCTGCAGCGCCAGCATGCCACCCTTCCGGCCGAAGCTGCCATCCCCGAGGGGATAGAGCCTGAAGTCAAGGGTATCGTCCTCTTCCCAGATGAGCCGGCCGTACAGATCGCCGTCCTTCAAAAAGATCTCGCCGAGAGGGAATTCCCCGTCCGGCGTCTCGTATTTGCCGCAGAAGGACGCCCACTTGGATTTGTCGGGGTCCTTGACCATGATCTCCTCTATGGCTCTGACAGGCGCAGGCTCTTCTCCCCGCGCGACGGCCCGCATGCCGTCGAAGACGGCCTTGTGCGCCCGGGCGTCCCGCTCTTCGCGGCTGCAGAGGATCACCAGCACCCTGTCGGCGTCCACGAAGCGCTCATACCAGGTGTGGACGCCGGGCATGCCGCCGCTGTGGCTGACGGCGAGCCCGAGCTCCTCCCCGCGGCTGATGATCCAGCCGAAGCCGTAGCCAGTCCCGGCGTCTTTATCGTAAAGGACATCCTCTCCGTTGTTGAGCTTTCCGGGGGTGTACATGAGCCGCTGCTCTTCACGGGTCAGGACCCGGCCTTCGCGCAGCGCCCTGTCCCAGCGGAGCATATCGAAAATGTTGGTGTAAACATAGTCGTCGCCGTTCAGACCGTCAAAGGCGGACACATCGCCGTCCTCGTCGGAGTCGACATCGGCAGTATATTTGTCGTTTTCGAACACCGTCGCCCGGGCATAATTGACAAAAGGCACGCCGTCCCGGCGGATATGGCAGCATCTGGTGGAGGTCATTCCGGCGGGCTCAAAAATATCCCGCTGCAGGAACTCCTCGTAAGGGACGCCGGAGAGCCGCTCCACCGCCTCCGCCAGCAGATTGTAGCCGGTGTTGGAGTAGCGGAATCCTTCCCCCGGGGCGAAATACGGCTTCGCTTTGGTCTCGCGGAGAAAGCGAAGGATCTCGCTGTTGCCCGGGACCCGGTTTTCCTCCTTCCAGATCCGGATGAACCAGTCGGCGTCGTCAAAGTAATCGGGCACGCCGCCGGTGTGGGTCAGCAGATGCCGGACGGTCACGCCCGGGCAGGGGATATCCGGGAAGTATTTCGTGATCTCATCCTCCAGGCGGAGCAGCCCCCTCCTGACGAGCAGCATGACGGCAGCCGCCGTGAACTGCTTGGATACGGATGCCAGCTGAAAAATTGTGTCCTCCGTGATGGGCAGCGTGCCCTCCGGATCCCGGAAGCCGACAGCGCCCTTGCTCACGACCTCTCCGTTTTCGGCATAAAGCCAGGCGCCCGTGAAGCTGTCCCTTTCGTACGCCTCCCGGGCCAGGGTCTCCATCATCGTATTCTTGTCCATCTGACTCCTCCTGCGGCCGCGCAGAAAAAGCAGCGGCCGCATATTTTATAAAGATTATTCGATCCCGGAAAGATCGAAGGCATCGAGCCACTTCGCCGCGGCTTCGCAGACGGTTTTCAGACACTCCTCATCGAACGGCGTCTTGAGGTCGGCGTGCCGGAGAAGCTCGACGAAGGTGCGGCTGCCGCCCTGCCGGGTGTAGGCCATGTAGTGCCGCCAGGCGTCCCGGGGATCGCTCTGCAGCATCGCCCAGAACTCCAGAGAGACGGTCTGCGCCAGGCAGTAGTCGATGTAGTAGAACGGGCATTCGTAAATATGCGACTGGCGCTGCCAGCCCTCGCCCTCGGCATAGAAGGGGATATCGCCGTCCAGCTTCATCCAGGGCATGTAGATCCCCAAAAGCCGTTTCCACTCCCCGTGGCGCTCGGCAGGCGTCATATCCGGGTTTTCGTAGACGCTGTGCTGGAAATGATCCACCATGGTGCCGTAGGGGATAAAGGTGACGGCGCCGGCCAAATGGCTGTACATGAATTTCCTCGCGTCGGGACCGAAGAAGCCCTCTGCGTTTTTCCAGCCGAAGAACTCCATGCTCATGGAGTGCACCTCGCAGGCCTCCGCGGTGGGCTCCGCGTACTCCGTGGGGATCCGGGAACGGTTCATCCAGTAGGCAAAGGCATGGCCCGCCTCGTGGGTGACCACCTCCACGTCCCCCTGTGTGCCGTTGAAGTTGGCGAAAATAAAGGGGACCTGGTACAGCGTGAGATCGGTCTGGTAGCCGCCGCCCTCCTTGCCCTCGGTGGAGAGCACGTCCATCAGCTCGTCGTCCAGCATGGTGCGGAAGAACTCGCTGGTCTCGGGCGAGAGCTCGTCGTAGAACTTCCTGCCCTGGGCGAGTATGTCGTCCGGCGTGCCCACGGGGCGGGGATTGCCGCTTCTGAACATGAGCGCCGCGTCCGCGTAGGAGAGCGGGTAGCTCTTGCCCAAACGCTTCGCCTGCTCCCGCATGATGCGGTCCGCCACGGGCACCAGGTATTTCTGCACGGCAAGGCGGAACTTTTCTATATCTTCCTTGGTCCAGCAGTTGCGCTCCATGTTGTAGTAGCCAAGCTGCGTGTACCCGCCGTAGCCCAGCTTTCTGCCCATGGTGTCCCTTAAGTGGGTGAGCTCGTCGTATATCGCGTCAAGGCGATTTTGGTTTTCCTTGAACCATTTGCCCTTGGCTTTCCACGCGGCCAGGCGGCGCGCGTCGTCGGCGTCGGTCTGGAAGGGCTCCAGCTGGCTCAGGGTGTACACGCCGCCCTCGAAGGGTATCTGCGCGGAGGCGGTCAGTTTGCCGTATTCCGTGGTCAGCTCGTTTTCCTTCTGCATGTCCTCGATTATTTCCGGGGAGAAGGTCTTTTTGCGTATCTCCGCGTTCACGAACAGCAGGTCGCCGTACTCTTTCTCAAAGTCCTTCCTGAAGGGGGACTCCAGCAGCGTGTCCAGCCACTTCTGCTCGTACTCCTCAAATTCCGGGCCTATCTCGTCCCAGAACTCGATCTCGCCGTCGTAGAACTCGTCGCGGGTGTCTATGGAGTGGCGCACGTACGCCAGCGTGCCCATGGTGTCCACCGCTTTTTCCTTTTCCTCTTTCTCAAGGAAGACCGCGCGGGCTTCAGCGTAAGACGCCGCGTTTTTGAGCTTTTCCGTAAGCTCGGACAACTCCGCCTTCACCTGTTCGGGATCGGGGCGCTCGTATTTCATCTGGGAAAATTTCATACCGTGTCTCCTTTGCCTTAATAATGCGCCGCTCTGTGCCGCGCAAATTCTCTATTCCTCCCTGTGCAGGCTCTTTTCCGCGGAAAAGCCCTCGGGATAGCGCTTTTTGAGCTTTTCTATGTTGTGCTCCAGCACTTCTTCCAGCGTGAGCCCCAGGGCGTGGGAGGTGAGCGCCAGGTACCACGCCACGTCGCCCAGCTCGTCCTTAAGCTTTTCCGCGTCCAGGGGATGGCTGTGGAACAGGTGCTTTTTGACTATGTCGATCACCTCGCCCGCCTCGCCGCACAGCCCCATCACGCCGTTCTCCAGCATCTGGGTTTTCGTGAGGATTTTGTTGGCAGTGGTCAAAGCCAACTGCTGATATTCGTTTATTGTCATACTGTCTCCTAATGATTAGTGGTTAGTGGTTGGTGGTTAGTGGTCAGTGGCGGCGCTGTGCGCCGCAAAAGTTACTTTTTCGCCGCAGGCGCTCTGACCACTGCCCGAAGCACAGCGAGGGCCGCAAGCGGTAGTGAATGAAAGCCCAGTGAGCTTTCAGAGCCGCGAACGCCACATGGGTCGCCTTTGGCGCCGGTCGTTGGTCATTGGTCATTGGTCGGGGTACGGGGGACGTGAGGCGTCACTGGTCATTGGTCACTGGTCATCGGTCGGTGGGACGGAGGTATATCGTCATTGCGAGGGCGACTTGTCGCCCGTGGCAATCCGTACCCTATATGAAAAAGAGCGGATCCCCAGAGGGGCCATGGTGCCGCGCCTGCCGTTGGCAGGCTCGCAATGACGCATAAGGGCAGCTGCCTTCGGCGTCGTCAGCCGTTTGCGCCAGCGGAGCGATTTTGTCAAGCGTCAGCGCAGACGGCTTTTGACCAATGACCAATGTCCGCGGACGCAGCGGCGGCTTTGCCGCCCTCTAACAGCTAACAGCTGACAGCTATATACTCCGCTACGATACCGCCTCAATCCCTTTCTTTATCCTCTCCGTCAGCTCCTTCATATCTTTCGACGACGTCAGCCGCGCGGCGGGGATGAGCTCGCCCAGCTTTATCCTTACGGGGCAGAAGGGCAGGTATCTTGAGAATATCCGCCCCGTCTGCACGGGCACCTGCGCCCTCAGGGCGATGAACGAGGCGCCTTCCTTTAATTCGTGCACCTGCCCGTCCTTATAGCGGTGCCCTTCGGGGAAGATCACCAGGGGCGAGCCGTCCTTGAGCGCCTTCAGCGAGGTCCTGAGCGCGTCCATGTCCGTGTTCTCACGGTCCACGGGGAACGCCCCCGCGGTGGTTATGACCAGGGAGACGAATTTATGCCCAAACAGCTGCTTTTTGGCCATGAAGCGCACGTTTTCCGGCATCACCAGGAACACCGCGATGGCGTCCAGAAAGCTTTGGTGGTTGAGCGCCAGCAGGTACGCCCCTTCCGGCAGCTTTCCCTCCAGCTTCACGGGAAAGAACAGCACCGAGAGGGTCTTGAAAAAGTACCAGAGGAATTTGCGGAATCTTTTGTGTTCTGTCATAGCTCAGCCCTGCTTTTCCTGTTCCCTTTGCATGTCCGCCTTTACGGCGAGGTTCGCGGCTATGGCGCTGTTCTCGGCGGCTTCGCCCGCGGCGTACAGCCCCAGGGAACCCAGCCACGACACGAGGGAGCCGAATATCATTACCAGTAGCCCGTACACCGCCATCAGCGTGCCCGCGCTTCCGGAATATGAAAACGCGCCCGCAAATACCATTATCACGCCGCTTATCACGCTTAAAGTTATTCCTATATAGCACAGCGCCTTCGCCGCCGCCTTGCATTTGGGTCCTATATTGTTGAACATCAGCGCCCGTCCCCCTTCACGTTTTTCTTGTATTCGTCGAGATACCTGTATCCCGTGTCCTCGCCGGAGCCGCCCTCATCCGAAGCGGCGGCTTCGCCCTTAAAGTTTATGTACTGCATCCATGACACGGCGCACGCCCCGCTCACCGCTGCCGCGATCAGCCGTACCAGCGCGCCCAGCGCGAACTCGTTCACGGGAAGTTCGCCTATTATTATCCCGTTTATGTAATCGGACTGCGCTATACTGCCCGCGATGCCCAGCAGCGCGCCGATCACTATGCCCGCCGCCAGCACGGGGATCAGGGGGAACGCCTTCGCATCAGGCTTCGCGGCTTTGATAAGGCAGTACACCGCCACGGGCAGGCAGATATTCGGCACGTACTGCGTGTAATTGTACAGCGACACGTACTCGCCGGCAGTCATTTTAGCGCTTATCACATTGACCGAGGAGAAATACTGGAACGCGAACGCGGCGAGCGAGACGATAAGGCACAGCGCGCCCATGCCCGCGTACACGCCCTTTCTTTTGCCGAAGTATTTTTCGATTATGATGAGTATGAGCGCGTAAAGTCCCATTTTATATCCTTTCCCGGGCGGCGGCGTATACGCCGCCAGTGGTCAGTGGTCAGTGGTCAGCGGTCAGTGGTCAGCGGTCAGCGGTCAGTGGTCAGCGGTGTATCGTCATTGCGAGTGGTCGAAGACCACGTGGCATCATGACCCCTCTGGGGATCCGTTTCTTATCTGCACGTAATCGCAACAGGTACGTGGAGCCCATAGGGCTCCGCTACGGAATTTATGCGGGTATCATCGTAGCGGAGGGCTTTGCCCTCCACCGTTCCTGTGGGTACGTGGAACGGATTGCCGCGCTTCGGCTTCGCCTTCGCTCGCAATGACGCGGAATGTGAATGTTTTAAACGCCCTGCTTTAATCCGCATGGGCGGCTATGCCGCCCTCTAAAAGCTAAAAGCTAACAGCTAACAGCTGACAGCTATTTCCCCACGCAAAATGATTCGAACATCAGGCTTATCGCGTCCTCGCTCAGCGTCTCGCCCGTTATCTCCCCTATCATCTCCAGCGCGTCGGTGATGTCCTGGCGCGCCAGGGGCAGGTAGGGGGCCGATACGGCGCGGCGCAGGGCTTCCAGCGCGCGGGCGGCGGCGTCCATGTGGCGCAGGGACAGCAGCGCCGTGTCGTCCTCCCTCAGGGGGAGCCTGGAATAGATCGCCTGCGTGAGCTCCTTTAAGCCCTCCCCCGTGCGGGCGGAGATAACCAGGTCCGCGGGGTGGGGATATGTCTGCACGTCGTCCTTGCTGCGGCACACTATGAACCTGCCATCTTTTATTTCCAGCAGGCGGCGGTCCTCTTCGTCCAGGGGGCGGGAGCTGTCCAGCAGCAGGATCACCGCGTCGGCGGTGTCTATAAGCCTGCGCGCCCGCTCCACGCCCATCTGCTCGATGGGGTCGTCCGTGTCCCGGATGCCCGCGGTGTCGGTAAGGGTGAGCTTCACGCCGTTTATCTCTATAACTTCGCTTATCTCGTCCCGGGTGGTGCCGGGGATGTCGGTGACTATGGCGCGCTCGGTCTTTAACAGCGCGTTCATAAGGCTGCTTTTGCCCGCGTTCGCCCGCCCGCAGATCACCGCCCGGGCGCCTTTTGAGACGATCCTCGCCCGCGCGGGGTCGGCGGCGCTCTCAAGGCGGGAGATCAGCTCCGCGCCCTCGCGCCTGATATGGGAAAGCGTGTCGCCCTCGTCTATCTCCTCGGGAAAGTCGCTCTGGGCGTCGATCGCCGCGGTAAGGGCGAGCAGGCGGGCTTTGATGTCCGAAATAAAGCCGCTCTCGCCGCCGTTAAGCCTGCCCACGCTGTCCCGCAGGGAGGCGGCGCTGTCGGCGGAGATGACGTCCATCACCGCCTGGGCTTCCGACAGGTCTATCCTGCCGTTTATGAAGGCGCGGTAGGTGAACTCGCCCCTTTCGGCGGGCGCGGCGCCCAGGGCAAGCACCCTTTCCAGCGTTTTGTCCGCGGCGAGGCCCCCGTGGGTGTGGATCTCAGCCACGTCCTGGCGGGTGTAGGTGTTGGGAGACCTGAAAAATACCCCCATGGCCTCGTCCAGCGCGCCGCCGTCTTTGTCGGCGACGCGGCCGTACACCATGCGGGAGGGGGTGAAGCGGGCGCCTTTCCGCGCGGGGACGAACGCCTGCGAAAGTATCCTTTTCGCGTCCGGGCCGCTTATCCGGACAATAGCAATGCCGCCCCTGCCGGGAGGGGTGGCAATCGCGGCGACGGTGGTATTTATGTCGTGCATGGGTGTATGAGTGGGGGGATAGCTGTTAGCTGTTAGCTTTTAGCTTTTAGAGGCGGCGTCTGCGCCGCCATTGTGGCCAGCTGTGAGTGGTTAGCGTTGTATCGTCATTGCGAGCGCAGGCGAAGCCGAAGCGCGGCAATCCGTTCCTTATCTGCGCGTAATCGCAACAGGGACGTGGAGCCCATAGGGCTCCGCTACGGAGTTTATGCGGATATCACCGTAGCGGAAGCCTTTGGCTTCCACCGTTCCTGTGGGCACAGGATACGGATTGCCACGGGCGACAAGTCGCCCTCGCAATGACGCTAGAATCATCAGGTATTATTTGCGTGACCGCAACAGGGACGTGGAGCCCATAGGGCTCCGCTACGGAGTTTATGCGGATATCACCGTAGCGGAAGCCTTTGGCTTCCACTGTTCCTGTTTACGGGAGATGTGGGGACGTGGAGGGCAAAGCCCTCCGCTACGGTCGATGGCGATTGCGTCCGTAGAGGAGCCCTCCAGGGCTCCACCGTTCCTTTTCTGCGCGTGACCGTTCAGGTACGTGGTACGGATTGCCACGGGCGACAAGTCGCCCTCGCAATGACGCAGAAAGGGACGGTCTGCCCCTCACTTTTCAATCACTTATAAACCTTTGAACAGCTTCGTGATCCCGAACAGGTCCGCCAGGGCGCTGCCGGAAGTGAAGAAGCGGCCCAGGGCGCTCTCGCCCAGCAGGTTCAGTTCGCCTATCTCGCTCTGCAGGGGCACGGACACGGTGTTGATCACCGCCACGCCCACGCAGATGAGCACGTACGCCCGCACGATGCCCAGCACGCCGCCCAGCAGCGCGTCCACGCCCTTTAATTTGGGCACGCGGAACACGTTGTTTATAAGGTTCACTATCAGCATGAGGGCGCAGTAGGCGAGTATGAACACCACCACGTAGCTCATCACGTGGTACAGGTTGCTCCATACCTCTTCGCTGGCCTGCAGGTTGGCGGAGAGCCACTTCTGCGCGCTGGTGCCCATGAAGGCGGTGTAGAGCCTGCCCTCCAGCGCCCCGGCGATCAGGAACGCGCCGAACAGCGCCGCGCACGCCAGCAGGCTGGTGAGAAAGCCCTTTTGCAGACCGGAAATAAAGCCTATTGCCAGTACCGCGATGATTACGATGTCGATTATGCCCATATTATGCCTCCGTGATCATGGAGTGATTTTTAGCCCGGTAGCGGCGGCCTCTAGGCCGTGAGCGGTAGTGAATTGATGTCCAGTGGACATCAAGAGCCGCGAACGCCACATGGGTCGCCAGAGTGATTAATGATTAGTGGTTAGTGGTTAGTGGTCAGTGGCGGCGCGCGGCGCCGCAAAGTTACTTTCGCGCCGCAGGCGCTCTGACCACTGCCCGAAGCGCAGCGAGGGCCGCGAGCGGTAGTGAATTGATGTCCAGTGGACATCAAGAGCCGCGAACGCCACATGGGTCGCGAAGCGTTCACTCATCACTCACCACTCAGCTGTGTATCGTCATTGCGAGCGCAGGCGAAGCCGGAGCGCGGCATCATGACCCCTCTGGCGATCCGTTCCTTATCTGCGCGTGATCGCAACAGGTACGTGGAGCCCATAGGGCTCCGCTACGGAGTTTATGCGGATATCACCGTAGCGGAAACCATGTGGCGCTCACAGCTCTTGAAGCCCACTGGGCTTCAATTCACTACTGTTCGCGGGCTTTGCCCTCCACCGTTCCTATTGGTGACGGGTTACGGATTGCCACGGGCGACAAGTCGCCCCCCCCTGAGGGGCCATGGTCGCAATGACGCGGAAAAAAAGACATCCGTTCTGCTTGAATCCGCAGGACCGGCTTTGCCGGTTCGAGGAATGATTTTTACGGAGAAGAGTTTACTCTTCCGGAGTAAAAATCATTTCCTTGCGCTTTTTGCGCCCGAAAACCCCGCAAGGTTTTAGCAAAAAGCGTTCCTTACCGATTTGAGCGCGTTGAAAACGCGGTCAAACCGGTTTCTGATCGAAATGCATCGCAGAGGCATTTCGATCAATCCGTCAGGTATTCGTCCTGACGGGTAGCACCAGGAACAGGAACTCGCTGCCTTCCACGGGGGTGATCACGCAGGGGCTGGTGGCGGTGCCGAAGGATATCACCGCGCGGCCCCTGTTCATGACCCTGGCGATCTCGCTAAGATACCTCACGTTAAAGTGTATCACCAGGCCGCTGCCGTCGGTGACCGCGCCGATCTCGTCCGTGACGTCGCCCTGCTCGCTCTGGGCGGACACCACCAGGCGGCCCTCCTCCACCTCTATCCTCACCAGGTTGTTGCGGGAGAGGCGGGCGATCATCTGGGCGCGGTCCACGCAGGCGGCGAACTCGCCCATGTCTATCTCGGCTTTCAGCGCGCTGGTCTTGGGGATGACCCGGTTATAGTCTATGTACTCACCGTTGAGCAGGTTGGCGTAGAGCACCGTCTCGCCGTTTTCCACCTTGACGGAGGACTTGTTGAAGCTGATCTTCGCCATCTTCTCCTCGTCGTCGCCCATGAGCTTGGCTATCTCTTCCAGCGCCCTCACGGGTATGACCGCCTTGGCGGAGAGGGCGGTGTCGCTGATCAGCTCGCTCCTCATGGCCATGCGGTAGCCGTCCAGGCCCACCAGGTCCGCCCTGCCGTTCTGGATATTCAGGAAGCCGCCGGTGAGTATCAGGCGCTGGTCCTCCTGGGGCACGGTGAACGCCACCTTGGAGATCATGTCCTTGAGCAGCGGCTGGGGCATTTCAAGGCTGCTCTCGTAGCCCTCCTCCGCGGGCAGGGGGTACTCGTCCGCGGGCATGGCGGACAGGTTTATCCTGACCGGGCCGGCGGTAAAGCTCATCACGTACTTGTCCGACAGGGAGCACTTGACCTCGCCCTCGGGCAGCTTGCGGGCGACTTCGCTGAGCAAGCGTCCGGGCAGCAGGCACACGCCGTCGGTGATTATGGTGGCGGGCACCGTGGTGAATGAGGCCATGGCGCCGTCCGCGGCGGCGATGGTCAGGCCCTTCTCGTCCGCGTCTACGTAGACCTTTTCAAGTATCTCCATGGGTGTGCGGGCGGCCAGGCAGCGGATGGAGGTCATTACCGCGCTTACCAGGTCCTTCGTCTGACAGGTGAAGATCATGGCGGTGTTTCCTTTCTTATTCGGATATTATCCGGATGGTGTGTCCGGGCCGTTTTCACGGCCTCTCGTCCTGTTTCTTCGGTACGGATCCGCCTTCCGGAAACGGCGGCCCGCCCTGTTGTTATTGATATTGAATATATTATATTCAGTAGTCGCAGTAGTACGTCCTGGGGCTGTGGAAAACCGTGAGATGCCCCGTAAACGTTGGAGTTTTAAAGTGGATAAAGCCTGTGGACAGGCTGTGGGAAAGGAGTGGTTAGTGGTCAGTGAACGCTTCGCGGCCCTTCGGGCAGTGGTCAGTGCGCCTGCGGCGCTAAAGTAACTTTTGCGGCGCCGAGCGCCGCCACTAACCACTAACCACTAATCACTCGTCACCCGCCGCTCACTGCTTGCCCCCAAGCCTCTCTTTTAATTCCTGTGCGGCTTGTGAGAAGTCCCGGCTGTCCTTCAGCATTTCCTCCGCTTTTTTAAGGGAATGCATCACGGTGGTGTGGTCGCGCCCGAACTCCTCGCCCAGGCGGGTGGTGGACAGGTAGCAGATCTCGCGGCTCAAATATATCGCCATCTGGCGGGGCACGGTGACCTCGCGGGAGCGCTTGCCGGAAAGTATGTCCGAGCTCCTTACGCCGAAGTACGCCGCCACCTCGTCGATTATCCTGCGGGCGGAGATGGGCGCGCCGGTGGGCTCGTGGGCAAAGTCCTTTATGGCGTCGCGGGCGATGGAGTATGTGATGACGGGCGACTTTTCCACCTTCGCCAGCAGCTGGCAGTTGCTTAGCGCCCCTTCCAGCTCCCTTATGTTGCTGTCCACCCGCTCCGCGATGAGGTTGAGCGCCTCCATCTCGCACTGTATGCCCTCGTTCTGGCACTTGAGCGAAAGTATGGCCAGGCGCGTCTCAAAGTCCGGGCTGGAGATGTCCGCCACCACGCCGGATTTAAAGCGGGAGCGCATCCTCTCCTCCAGGGCGGAGATCTCGTCCGGCGGACGGTCGGAGGTGATGACTATCTGCTTTTCATTTAAATACAGCTCGTTGAAGGTGTTGAAGAACTCCACCTGGGTCTGCACCCGGTTGGCCAGGAACTGCACGTCGTCCACGAACAGCACGTCCACCCGCTTCATGCGGCTCTTGAACTCGGACATGGTCCTGTGCTGTATGGCTTCGACCACCTCGGTGGTGAACTTCTCGCTGTTGGAGAACTCGATCACGCTGTCCGGGGAATTCAGGGATATGTAGTTGGCTATGGCGGTTATCAGGTGGGTCTTGCCCAGCCCCGCGCCGCCGTATATGAACAGGGGGTTGTATTCCTTGCCCGGGCTCTCCGCCACCGCCAGCGCCGCCGCGTACGCCAGGCGGTTGGAGGCGCCCACTATGAAGTTCTCGAAGGTGTAGCGGGGGTTGAAGGTGTTGCTGCGGCTTTTTTCAAGTATCGCCACGGCTTCGGCGGGGGTGGTGACGATCACCTCGTCGAACTCCATGCCGAAATACGCCGTGGCGGCGTAAAGCAGCGAGTCTTTGTATATCTTGTTCACGTGCTGGGCGGTGAACTGGTCGGGATGCGTGAGCAAAAGCAGGCTCTTCTCCGCGGAATACACCGAGAGATTCTTGAACCAGTAATATTTGGCTTCGCCCATCTGTTCCCTGAGGGCTTTCTGCATGCTTTCCCAGCAGTGCTTTGCCCGGTTTATGTCCATTTTGTACCCAATGCCCCTTTTGCACGTGTAAGTTGTGGATTGTACGGAATATTATAGCATATCCGCGGCTGTTTGTGAAGAGCAGACTGTGGAAAACTCCGGGGAATGTGGAAAAATTCCGGCGGGCCTAATAGCTGACCTCGATCAGGTACGCCATGGGCTGGGTGCCCAGGCGCAGGGGCAGGTAGCGGGTGCCCGCGCCGGGGCTCAAAAGCATCCGGTAGCCGCTCTTGTCGGCGTAGATGCCGTTTTTGTCCCTGCCGGCGTCCAGCTTTTTAAGGAAGGCGCGGCTGAGCAGCGGCTCCCCCGCCGCGCGTATCTGCCCGTCCAGCGTGCCGCCGCACAGGAAAAAGTAGCTGCTCCTGCCGCCGCCCCGGTTTTCCGCCGCCAGCGCCGCCTGGTTGTAGTATTCCGGGGAATTGAACATCACCAGCATGGGCCCGCTGCCCGTGTTGCCCAGCCTTAGTGAGTTGGTGGACGCCGCCATCTGGGGGGAAAAGCCGAAAATATTGAGCGTGCTGCCCCGTATCTGGGCGCGGGCGTAGCCGCCCAGGTATGTGATGGCGCCGTCCATTTCGTCCCGCGCCGGGGCGGGCTCCCTGTTTGAAAGCGTGGCGTAAACGCCCCCGGGCAGGTCCAGGCTACTTAGCAGTTCGCTTAAATGCCTGCGGGCGGCGCACAGCTTTTCGTCCGCTTCCTCCCGGGAAAGTATGCCCGTGAGCACGCCAATCTCGTCGGTTAACGAGGGCGCGGCGATCCCGTTTATAAGCAGCACTTCCGCCCCCTCGGCGCACACGCGCTTTATGAGACGGTACGCCCGGGAGGCGCCCCACCGGGTGGAGATGTTCAGGTCGCTTATGTAGGCGACTTTCACCATGCCCGTGCCGGAAAATGCGATGCGGCCGTATTTAAGGCGCACGGTGCGCGCGTTGACCGCCCCGTACAGCAATACGGCTGTCAGGGCGATGGCGAGTATTATTATGATGTAGCGGGCCAGTTTGTGTTTTTTCATATTAGCTGTTAGCTTTTAGCTTTTAGCTGCCAGAAGCTGGCGCGTGATTGCGAGTGCGCGAGCGGTAGTGAATTGATGTGCATGTATCCGTAGCGGAGCCCTCCAGGGCTCCACCGTTCTGCTCTTATCCGCAGCGGCGGCATGTACGGCGCGAGGAGCGATTTTTGTGCAGGGAGCGCAGACGACCGGAGCAAATAATCGCTTCATTGCGGTTTTTGCGCCCGGAAATCTCCGCAGAGATTTCAGCAAAAACCGTATTCCTGTCGCACAACGGTCAAATCAATATCGATTTGACAAAAACACCCGTTACCGCGCATAAACCTTACCGATCAAAATGGAACATCGTTTCATTTTGATCGAAGGCTGTGCAACAGCCTTATTATACCCCATCTCCCCCGCAAAATCAAATTCTCCTTGAACATGCCGCGAAAATGCGGTATAATAAAGGGTAAACATTTTTTCTGCAAAGGAGATCCCCACATGGAGCTGTCCCGGGGCTTGAACCGCTCCCACGCGCTGCTGGTCAGCGTGCTGGTATGCCTGGCGGCGTTTTTCGCGGCGCTGCTGGTGAGAAACGGCCAGTCGGTGCCGCTCAGGAGCGCCATACGCCTGAACGCGTCCGCCCTGAGCGACGTGCAGGTGCAGGGGGATCGGGTGTATTACCTGGAGGGCGGCAGCCTGCACTGCGTGAACACAAAGGGCAAGTTCGTGTGGAACGCGGGCGTGGACGCGGCGTCCAGCTTTTCCGTGAACAAAAGCGGCCTGGCGGTGTGGAGCGGCACCCGCCTTACCACCATAGACATCAACACCGGCGTGCCCCTGGGCAACATACAGTTAAGCCAGGACGTTTCCTACGCCGTCATGGGCGACGTGTACTCCGCCGCGGTGATCGGCCCCGAGCACTCCAGCAAGGTGGTGCTCACCGACCGTTACGGCAATACCGTGGACACGCTCACGGACTTTGACGAGCTGCTGGTGATGGACTGCGGCTTCTTCGAAGGCCGCGAGATCTTCTGGATAATGACGCTGGATTCCACCGGCTCCGAGCCCGTGTGCCGCATCTCCACCTACAAGCCCGGGCGCCGGGAGACGGGCCAGATAAACGACATGGAGCAGCTGATCTACCGGGTCATATTCCGCTCCAACAGCATCCTGGCGGTGGGTACCCGCTACATGGCCATGTACGACTACACCGGCAGCGAGACCAAGAGCGCCCGCGTGAACCTGTACGGCTATTACCTGGAGGCGGCGGACGAGAACGAGGAGCCCACGCTGCTGTTCTGCCCCTCCGACCAGACGGGCAAGGTCAAGGACGCCAGGGCGGTCTTCGCGGGCAGCGAGTACCGCATCCATATGCCCGTGGAGTGCCGAAGGCTGCTGGTCAAGGACCAGACCGTGTACGGCATAAGCCGCGAGCGCCTGGCGGTGACGGTGCTGGGCACCCGGGAGGTGGTGACCTACGACCTGCCCATGCAGGTGAACGACGTGATAGGCATCACCACGGACAAGACCGCCGTGATCACGTCCGGCGGAGCGATATACTTGATAAAGCTGCCCTGAGCCTGATAAAAATGCGTCAAGGACGCATTTTTATCATATTGGACGCTTTTCGCTGAAACGCTATGGCGTTTCCGAGCGCGAAAAGCGCAAGGAAATAAAAATCACTCCCGCGCGGCAAGCTGCGCTGCGTGATTTTTATGTCCTCGGTGCGGCAAAGCCGCCCCTGCGGATCGTAGCGGCCATGTGGTGCTCGCAGCTCTTGATGTCCACTGGACATCAATTCACTACTGCTCACACGGCGTCTACGCCGCCACGTCCCCCCGTCTTCCCTCCCTGCGTCATTGCGAGCCTGCCAACGGCAGGCGTGGCAATCCCGTAACCCACGTACCACAGGAACGGTGGAAGCCAAAGCCCTCCGCTACGGCGACACTCACATCAACTCCGTAGCGGAAACCATGTGGCGCTCGCAGCTCTGAAAGCCCACTGGGTTTTCATTCACTACTGCTCACGCCTTTTAGGCTCCACGTTTCCCCGTCCCCCATCCCCCGACCAACGACCAATGACCAACGACCCCCCGTCCCCCCAGCGCCGTGCGCTGATTTTAACAGCTAATAGCTAAAAGCTGAAAGCTATCCCCCCGTCCCCCTACTCACCACTCACCACTGACCACTCCGTAAATGCACGAACTTGGAATCGTAAAACACGTAATAAAGACCGTGGCGGACATCGCCGCGGAAAACGGCATCTCTCGCGTGAGCCGCGTAACGCTGGCGGTGGGCGAGGTGAGCGGCGTCATAAACGAGCAGATGCTGGACTGCTGGGACTGGTTCCGCCAGAAGACGGAGCTGGTCAGGGACTGCGCGCTGGAACTGGAAACCCTGCCCGCGGTCACGCTCTGCACTGCCTGCGGCAGGGAGTACGGGACCGTGGAATACGGCCGCGTGTGCCCCTTCTGCGCCTCCCCGGAAACGTACCTGCTCCGGGGGAACGAGTGCGTGATAAAAGAGATCGAGGGCGAATAGCCATAAGCATAAATCTGCAAAGAGGTAAGCACATGTCACCCATCTACCGATACCTTAAGACCCTGTCCCGCATAGTGGAATCCCTGCTGATACGGCTGCTGCTGCAGCCGCTCAAACTGCTGCCGGTAAAGCCCAACCGGGTGCTGTTCACCGCCTTCATGGAAAAGCAGTACGCCTGCAATCCCAAGTACATAAGCCGGGAGCTGCGCCGCCGCTACGGGGACAGGATAGAGCTGCTGTGGTCCTTCCGCCATCCGGAAAGGTTCCCTGACCTGGAAAAGGACGAGGGCGTAAAGGTGATCTCCTCCGCCACGTTCAGGTATTACGTGTACGCCATGACCAGCCGGGTGATAGTCACCAACACCCTGTTCAAGCCCACCCTGCCCCGCCGTAAGGGCATGCTGATAATCAACACCTGGCACGGGGGCGGATCATACAAAAAGATACAGCAGAAGACGCTTGACAGGATCCGCCGGGCGGGCACGGGGCTGTACCTGTCCTCCTCCCGCGCGTTCACGGAAGAGACCATCCGCGGCAGCCTGGACTATAAGGGCGAGGTGCTGGAAGCGGGCATGCCCCGGAACGACATACTGCTGAACCCCCCGTCCCGGGAAAGGATAGACGAGATCCGGGCGAAGATAGGCCTGAAGCCCGGGCAGCAGCTGTGCCTGTACGCGCCCACCTGGCAGAAGGACTGGGTGGTGCATTACAATATGCCGGACTACGCCGAAACAGTGAAAGCGCTGGAGGCGCGCTTCGGGGGCGAGTGGGTGATGGGCTACCGCAGCCACCACGTGACCATGTACCTGGACCAGACCAAAGCCGCCCAGGGCGCGCTGGACCTGACCCTGTACCCCGACATGCAGGAGCTGCTGCTGGTGTGCGGCTGCCTGATAACGGACTATTCCTCCTGCATCTGGGACGCGTCCCTCACCTATACCCCCACCTTCCTGTACTGCACCGACCTTAAGGAATACCTGAAAAAATACGAGTTCTATTCCGACATCCGTTCTTGGCCCTATCCCCTGGCGGAAAACATGGACGAGCTGAAAAAGAACATCGCGTCCTTCGACCAGGCCGCCTACGAAGCCGCCTGCCGCGCCCACCACGAGAAGCTGGGCTGCTGCGAAACGGGCAAAGCCACGGAAGCTGTATGCGACAGGATAGCGGAAGTGACGGGGATGAAATAAACCACGTCCTACGCCGAAGCGTCATTGCGAGGCTTGCTTGCAAGCCGCGGCAATCCGTACCCCGTCCCCACAGGAACGGTGGAAGCCAAAGGCTTCCGCTACGGATTGAGACACACGCCGCTGACTGTAGCGGAGCCTTTTAGGCTCCACATCCCCCGTCACCTCCCACCAAGAAAGGAGCCGACATGAAAAAACTGCTCGCCGTACTCGCCGCGCTCATCCTGCTGTTCGCCGCGCATGCTCTCGCTGAAGAGACCCTCATAAGCGGCGACTGGGAATACCGCCTCCTCGAAGATGGCACGGCGGAGATAACTGAATACGACGGAAGCGACAAAACACTTGAAATACCATCCGATTTGGATGGTCATGCAGTGACGAGCATCGGTGACCATGCGTTTTTCTTCTGCGACAGCCTAACCTCTATAACGATCCCCGACAGCGTGACATCTATAGACATAAACCCTTTCATGAATTGCGAAAAACTAATTAATATTAGTGCTTCTTCGGAACACGAATACTTTGAAGTGATAAATGGTGTGCTGTTCTCCAAACCAGACGGGAGGCTTGTGTGCTATCCTGGCGCGTTTACTGATAAGGAATACTCCATACCAGATGGAATACAAGCAATAGGTAAAGGTGCGTTTAGCAATTGCAATAGCCTTATATCTATGACAATACCGGAAAGTGTAACGGTTATTGACAAAGGGGCGTTTTGGAATTGCAGGAATCTTACCTCAGTAACGATCCCTGACAGTGTGACGAGCATAGGCGACTACGCGTTTTTAGGCTGCAGTAGCCTTACTTCCGTAACGCTCCCGGACAGCGTGACGACCATAGGCGGCTACGCGTTTGGCGGCTGCAGCAAGCAACTTGTATTTACCTTGAAAAAAGGTTCATACGCCGAAGAATACTGCACCAAATATGGATATACATACCAATACCTCCCTGAGCCTGAGTTCGAATACCGCCTGCTCGAAGATGGCACGGCGGAGATAACGAAGTACAACGGCGAAGCCGAGACGCTTGAGATACCGTCTGCATTGGACGGACACGCGGTCACATCCCTGGGCGACGGGGCGTTCCGCAACTGCGGCATCACCGCCGTGAAGATCCCCGACAGCGTGACGAACACAGGCGTGAATCCTTTTATCTCCTGCGCCAAGCTCACAAAAATAAGCGTGTCTCCGGATAACGGTTCTCTGGCGGTGATAAACTGCGTGCTGTTCTCCAAGCCCGACCGGCGCGTGATATGCTATCCCTGCGCTCTCACGGCGGAGGAATACTCCATACCCGAAGGGATAAAAGCCGTAGGCAGCGGGGCGTTCTACGGCTGTGAAAGCCTCGTCTCGGTAACGATACCCGTCAGCGTGACCTTTATAGACAACGGGGCGTTCTACGGCTGCGTGGACCTTGCTTCCGCGCCGATACCGCAGGGCGTGACTGCCATAGGCAACCGGGCGTTTTACGGCTGCGAGAGCCTTGAGTCCGCAACGATACCCAAAGGCGTAACGGATATCGGCGTCGGTACGTTCCAACGCTGCCGCGCTCTTACATCGGTATTGATTCCTGAGGGCGTGACTGCCATAGGCGATTACGCGTTTTACTGGTGCGAAAACCTTACCTCCTTAACGATCCCCGGCAGCGTGACGAGCATAGGCTATGACGCGTTTGACTACTGCAGCGAACAGCTGGTGATCACCGTTGACAAAGGCTCTTATGCCCGGGATTACTGCGTTGAAAACGGCTACACCTTCCAGTATCCCGACGCGCTGGATTGGCTGAAGGACTGATATAAACAGAAAAATGAGTACGATCATCTTAGAACTCAACGATCCGGCGGGATACCTGCCGGAAAACTGCGAAAACCTGATAAAAGCCTGCCTCGCCCGGGCGCTGGAGCTAAACGGCGTTTCCCGCGCGGCGGCGTGCCTGTCTTTGGTTGACGGGCAGGAGATCCGCCGCCTCAACCGGGAATTCCGGAACACGGACCGGGAGACGGACGTGCTGTCCTTCCCGCTTTTGCCCTTCAAGCCGGACAGGACGGCGATAGACGCGCCGGAACTGCTTTCCTCCGCCTATGACCCCGCCTTCGACGCGCCGTTTCTGGGGGACATCGTGCTGAACGTGTCCCGCGCCCGGGAGCAGGCCGAGGAGTACGGCCACAGCCTTGAAAGGGAGATAAGCTACCTGTGCGTGCACTCGCTGCTTCACCTCATGGGTTACGACCACATGGACGAAAATGACAAAAAAGCCATGCGGGAGATGGAAAAGCGCGTGATGGACGACGAATGAGAGGTTTAAGCTGTTAGCTATTAGCTGTTAGCTGTTAGAGGCGGCCAAATGGCCGCAGCCGCGAATACTCTCCGTCTTTCTCCGTAGCGGAGCCCTATGGGCTCCACATGCCCCCGCCCCCTGCGTCATTGCGACCATGCCACCTTTTGGGATCCGTTCCCACGCACCACATGTAATAAAGAACGGATTGCCGCGGCTGTTTCACAGCCTCGCAATGACGATTCCCGTCCCCCCGTCCCCCACTCACCACTGATCACTAACCACTGTGGCGGCCTTGAGGCCGCCGCTACGTCCCCCCCGTCCCCCGTCCCCGGCGCCGCGCGCCGTTTCTAACAGCTAAAAGCTAACAGCTAACAGCTATCCTCACCCGTCCCACCGACCAGTGACCAATGACTATCGACCAATAAAAGGAGAAAACCATGTCTGAAAACTTCCGTTCCGGCTTCGTGGCCGTGATGGGCCGCCCCAACGTGGGCAAAAGCAGCATAATCAACCGCCTGGTGGGCGAAAAGGTGTTCATCGTGTCCGACAAGGCGCAGACCACCCGCGACAAGGCGCTGGGCATCATGACCGGGGACGGCTACCAGGTGGTGTTCGTGGACACCCCCGGCCTGCACACGCCCCGCACGCGCCTGGGCGAATACATGGTCCGGGCCGCCGAAGACGCCAAGGAGGGCGTGGACGCCATACTCTGCGTGGTGGACGCCACCTTCATCGGCAAGGGCGACAAAGAAGTGATGGAGCAGCTAAGCAAGGAAAAATGCCCCAAGATACTGGTCGTAAACAAGACCGACCTGGCCTCCCCCGAAAAGCTGATGCCCGTACTTTCCGAGCTGGACGTGAGCGGATTCGACCAGGTGGTCAGCGTGTCCGCCCTCAAGGGCAACAACATGCAGACGCTTAAGCGCCTGATAGTGTCCCTGATGCCGGAGGGCCCCATGTACTTCCCGGAGGACATGGTCACCGACCGCCCGGAGCGGGTGATGTGCGCGGAGATCATCCGCGAGAAGGCGCTCAGGAACCTTCGGGACGAGATCCCCCACGGCATAGGCGTGGAGATGCTCAAAATGGAGGCGGTCAGCGACGGCATGTACGAGATCCACGCCACCCTCTACTGCGAAAAGGCCTCCCACAAGAGCGTGATAATCGGCAAGCAGGGCTCCATGATAGGAAAGATCGGCCGCGACGCCCGCCTGGACATGGAAAAACTGCTGGGCAAAAAGGTGGACCTGAAGCTCTGGGTCAAGGTGCGCGAGAACTGGCGCGACCGGAAGGACGACCTGAAGACCTTAGGGTATACTATGGAGGAGTGAGCCGACTGACGCCTCTCCGTGCCCTGGCGCGTCATTGCAGCAATTGCCCCTTTGGTGACCGCCTCGCCTCGAAGCGTCATTGCGAGACCGCGACAGCGGTCGTGGCAATCCGTCCTCCTTCATAACAAAGAACGGCTTGCCGCGCTTCGGACATAACGAACGCTCGCGACCCATGTGGCGTTCGCGGCTCTGGAAGTCCACTGGACTTCCATTCACTACCGCTCACGGCTCTGAAGTCCACCGGACATCAATTCACTACCGCTCGCGCACTCGCAATGACGAAGGAAAAATCCGTCTCCCCTTCGTCACCCTCGTCCCCCGTCCCCCGACCAACGACCAACGACCAATGACCTCCGGCCAACGACCACCCCGTCCCCCCGGCGCCGTGCGCCGTTTCTAAAAGCTAACAGCTCACAGCTAAAAGCTATCCTCCCCCGTCCCCCACTCCCCCCTGACCACTAATCACTCCGTATCCCGTCCCCCACTCCCCACTAAATGGCGGCCTTGAGGCCGCCGCTACGCCACTAAAATGGACCGACACATTTCCGTGAACTGCCTGGTACTCAGGCGGGCGAATTACAAAGACTACGACCGCATGGTCACGCTGCTGACCGACGAACTGGGCAGGGTGGACGCGGTGGTGCGCGGCTGCCGCCGCCCCAAAAGCGAGCTTATCAGCGCCTCGGAGCCCTTTATGGCGGGCCAGGCGCAGCTTTACCGCGCCAGCGGGCGGGTCACCGTGGAGGCGTTCCGCCCTACGGAGGCGTTTCTGCCCCTGAGGCAGGACATGGACCGCCTGACCGCGGGCGCCGCCTGGCTCAGGACCCTGGAACGGGTGAGCCTGCAGGACGCGCCCCAGGGGGACCTGCTTATGCTGGCGCTGGACGCGCTGAGCTACCTGAGCTACTCCGGGCTGGACATAAAGCAGGTGGACTTCATGTTCACCGTGAAGCTGTGCCGGCTGCTGGGCGTGCTGCCGGACTTTTCCCGCTGCGGCGTGTGCGGGCGTGAGGACGCGCCCCTGGGCTGGTTGCCCGGGGAGGGCTGCGTGTGCGCGTCCTGCCGCCCCGGCGCGCGGACGCTGACGGAAGGCGCGAGGAGGATACTGCTCAGGGCGCCCCTGCGCCCCTTCCGCGCCGTGGAAAAGCTGACCGGCCACCCCGACCTTCCCGCCGCGGAACAGGTGGCGGACACGTTGCTGGAATTGAGATAGCTTTTAGCTGTGAGCTGTTAGCTGTTAGAGCGCCTTCGGCGCGGGGGGACAGAGTGGTCATTGGTCGCCGGTCGTTGGTCATGGAACGGAGGCGCGATGCGGCCGTCCCCGTAGCGGAGCCCTATGGGCTTCACGTATCCGCGTCCCATTCCCGTGTCATTGCGAGCCGACCTGTCGGCGCGGCAATCCGTAACCCGAACCGCAACGGGAACGGTGGCGGCCTTGAGGCCGTGTGAGCAGTAGTGAATTGATGTCCAGTGGACATCAAGAGCTGTGAACACCACATGGCCGCTACGGACACACCCGCCTCGCCCATAGCGGAGCCCTCAAGGGCTCCACTTATCCCCGTTTTCCCGTTAACGGGAACGGTGGAGGGCAAAGCCCTCCGCTACGGTGACAATCACATCAATTCCGCAGCGGAGCCTTTTACCATGGCCCCTTGGGGGGCTCCACGTTCCACCGTCCACATGACTGAAAAGAGATTGAAGAATATGATCATGATCAAGGTAATATCTCACTGAGGAGGCACAAAATGAAGAAAGTTCATGTTTCGACCATACCCGGGCTGAAAAAATGGATAGACCTGATCGCTGTATTCACGCTGGCTGGTCTCGTGCTGCAGGCGGCGATTACATTCGGGGGAGGGATCAGGCTTATTACCGTGATAATGTATCTGCTCACTCTGGGGGTAAACCTGCTGCTGGTATTCAGCTTGTACGCCGTGCTCAGGCGGGAGCGCACATACGATGCTTTGGGCGTGATAAGCACGACTTTGAAAGTCATATTCATATGCATCTGCGTGTTGGCCGGGCTGATTATCCTGATATTATTATGGACCATAATCGGACTTATTACCAGCGGCGCGGCTGCAGGCGCAGGAAGTCTGTTGCTGATGGCGCTGGCTGTGCTGATCATAGGCACGGCAATGCTCATCATAGTTGCAAAGTATTACAGATACGCGGCAAAAACAGCCAGGCAGCTAAGGTATGATGAATATGACGGGTCTAAAAAACCGGAGACCTGGGCTTTCGTCAATGCAGTGGTTTCTTTAGTAGTGTTACTGTTTCGATCGATACTGGTTTTGATCGTGCCCACGCTGTTTGCCGACGCCCTTAGTGAAAGCAGCAGTACATTATCCGGTTATCTGATGGAGTCGCTCACAAACAGCAAGAGAGGTGTTTTGCTCAGTGACTTTCTGAGCATAGCGTCAAGTTTGTGCCAGTGCGCGTCTTTTTACTGCGTATACCGGCTGCTGAAAACTGTACGTTTGAATATGCCGGCGGCAAAGAAATAAGCGCGCTGCCCGCAGCGCAAGCGATAATACGAGGTGAAAATGAAGACCCGATACCCGATAATTCTGGTACACGGCCTTGGCATGCGGGACACGTTTTTCATGAAGTCCTGGGGCAGGATCGACAAAGTACTGAGAGATCAGGGATGTCCCCCCGTCCCCATGACCCCTGACCCCTGACCGCCTGCCCGCGAAAGGAGGAGACCGCCCATGAAAAAACTGTTCGCCGCGCTTGTCGCGCTCGCGCTCCTGCTAACTGCCTGCGCGCTGGCGGAG